>Ga0310813_10000773_pt1 | contig 19575 bp, 20 predicted proteins | sample YN3metagenome_FD_203086 | JGI IMG/M metagenome (GOLD analysis project Ga0310813, IMG submission 203086) | Soil microbial communities from experimental microcosm in Duke University, North Carolina, United States - YN3 | ecosystem: Engineered > Artificial ecosystem > Soil microcosm > Unclassified...
GTGCGCACGGAAGGCCGCCATGGCGCTGCCGAGCATCGCCACGCGGCCCGGACCGTCCGGCAGCTCGTCGGCCACGATGCGCCGCTGCGGCTTGAAGCGCTGGGGCAGGTGGGCGTAGGCGTAGAGCGCGATGCGGTCGGGACGAAGATCCGCCACCTGCTCGAGGGTGCGCGCGAAGCTCGTCGGCGTCTGGCGCGGCAGTCCGTAGATCAGGTCGACGTTGATGGAGCCGAATCCGGCGTCGCGCGCCGCGCACATCAGGTCGCGGACGCTCTCGAACGACTGTTCGCGATGGACGGCCTTCTGGACGTCCGGATCGAAATCCTGCACGCCGAAGCTGATCCGGTTGAAGCCTTCCCCGCGCAGGTGCCGCAGGCGGGCAGGCGTGACGGTGCGCGGATCGACCTCGATCGAGATCTCGGCGTCGTCCTGCACATGGAAGGATCGCCGGATGCTCGCCATCAGGCGCGAGATCTCGCCATCCGAGAGAAACGTCGGCGAGCCGCCGCCCAAATGCAGTTGCGAGACGGGGCGCTGCGGCCCGAGGACATCGACGACGAGCGCGAGTTCGCATTCGAGCGCCGCGACGTACGGCAGGCCGCGCTCGTGATGCTTGGTGATGATCTTGTTGCAGGCGCAGTAGTAGCAGACCGATTCGCAGAACGGGATGTGCACGTACAGCGACAGCGGCAGGCGCTTGCCGTCATCGGCGGCGTGGCGCCGTTCCTGCAGGAGGCTGTGGACCTGGTCCGCGCCGAAGCCTTCCCCGAAACGGTCGGCGGTCGGGTAGGAGGTGTAGCGCGGCCCGGGGCCCTGGATGCGGGCGAGCAGGGCGTCGGAAGGGAGTTCGCGATGGAACGCGATCGGCTGGGCAAGGGTGTCTTCCATGCCCTCGATGGTCGGCCGGATCGCCCACGCAGGGCTTGCGCTCGCTCAAGGCGCGCAGGTGCCGGAGTCGCGGGCCGGCGTCAGGCGCCGGGGCCGGCGTCGGGGGCGTCCGTCGCCGGCTGCGTGGGCGGATCGACCTCGATCAGCAGCAGCGCCGAGATCGCTCCGGAGGTCGACAGCACGCCCCAGAACATGAGGAAACCCAGCGTGTAGATCGCCTGCGCGGACGGCTCGAAGCCGTAGTGCTCGAAATGCAGCTCGCGGGGGTCCACCATCGAGAAGACGAGTGTCTCCAGCACGCCGGCCATCAGGAAGGACGGCCACAGGATCGTCAGTGCGGTTCGGCTCATCGTGCCCTCCGGCCGGTCGATGTCCATCGGGTTGGTGTCGTTCAACGAACCTCCCAATCACCGCGCTAGCGGCGCAGCGAAGCCTGGTTGCGGGCCAGCTCTGCGGGCAGGGTCGCCACGCCTTGCGCGGATTGCCCGGCCGGCAGATGGGCGCCGCGATGCTCGTCGACGAGCGGGTCGGCATGGCGGATCGCGATCACCGCCGACAGCATCGAGGCCACGACGGCCGACGCAGGCAGGCCGAACGCCAGCCAGGCCATGCCGAAGCGCCACCAGCGCGGCGCCGGCGCCGAAGGAGTTTGTGCGTGGATGCTCATGGTTGCTCCTGGTTCAACGAGGAATGACGAAGGTCGACTTCTCGCTGAGGCCGTCGCCCGATGGTGCGTCGATGCGGAAGTGGATGGCATGCACGCCGGGCCCGGCGGCCTGCGCCGAGCTGAAAGGCAGCTGCACGCGCACGGCCAGCCAGCGCTCCTGCGCGCTGTCGACGTCCACCTCGGGCGTGGAGGCGACGACGATGCCGTCCAGCCCGGAGACCGACACGTGGAAGTGCCGCGGCTGCTCGCTGACGTTCATGATCTGCAACCGGTAGACGTTCTCGATGCGCCCCTGCTCGACCTGGCGCGCGAGCGCGCCGCGATCCCGGATCACGTCGACGCGGAACGGGGCGCGCGTGGCCAGCTGCGTGCCGATCGAGGCCAGGATCGCCACGAGCACGCCGGTGTAGACCAGGACGCGCGGACGGAACACGTGCCGGATCATCTCGGCCCGCGTCCAGCCCTTCTCGAGGCCGTTCTCCGTCGCGAACCGGATGAGGCCGCGCGGATAGCTCATCTTGTCCATCACGCCGTCGCAGGCGTCGACGCAGGCGGCGCAGCCGATGCATTCGTATTGCAGCCCCTTGCGGATGTCGATGCCGGTGGGACAGACCTGGACGCACAGGCTGCAGTCGATGCATTCGCCCTTGCCCAGGCCGGCCAGCGCCGCGTGGCCGACCGACTTGGCCCGCGCGCCGCGCGGCTCGCCGCGCCCGGGGTCGTAGCTCACGATCATCGTGTCCCGGTCGAACATCGCGCTCTGGAAGCGTGCGTACGGGCACATGTACTTGCAGACCTGTTCGCGCATGAACCCCGCGTTGCCCCAGGTGGCGAAGGCATAGAACAGCACCCAGAACCATTCCCACGGGCCGAAGGCCAGGTGCGAGGTCTCCGCCGCGAGCGTGTGGATCGGCGTGAAGAAGCCCACGAACGTGAAGCCTGTCCAGAAGGCGATCAGGATCCAGACGAGGTGCTTGGCGCCGCGCCTGCGCAGCTTGTCGGCGGTCCACGGCGATGCGTCCAGGCGGATGCGGGCGCTCCGATCGCCCTCGAGCCGACGCTCGACCCACAGGAAGATCTCGGTGTAGACCGTCTGCGGGCAGGCGAACCCGCACCACAGCCGGCCGGCCACGGCCGTGAACAGGAAGAGGCTGCAGGCCGAGACGACCAGCAGTGCCGCCAGGTAGATGAAATCCTGCGGGTAGAGCACCAGGCCGAAGATGTAGAAGCGGCGCGAGGCGAGGTCGAACAGCACCGCCTGGCGCGAGTTCCACTGCAGCCACGGCAGGCCGTAGAACGCGAGCTGGGTCAACGCGACGAACACCCAGCGCCAGGTCGCGAAGCGGCCCTTGACCTCGCGCGGGTGGATCGTCTTCTCGGCCTTGTACAGGCCCCCCGACGCCGGCACGATCGGGATCACCGGCCGCCGTTGCGGCGGATCGAGGGAGTCGCCAGCGGCGGTCATGCCAGGGTCGCCTTCTCAGCGGGACGCGACGGGCGCCTGCTGCTGGTTCGACAGGCTCCACACGTACGCCCCGACCACGTGGATCTGCTCGGGCGTGAGCCGATGTTCCTGCGCGGGCATGGTGTTGCTCTTGCCGCCGTTGACCATGGCGATGATCGCGTCCTTGCCGAAGCCGTGCAGCCAGGTGCTGTCGGTCAGGTTGGGCGCGCCCACTGCCTGGTTGCCCTTGCCGTCGATGCCGTGGCATCCGGCGCAGACGACGAACTTGGCCTGGCCGGCCGTGGCCGCCGCGGCGTCGTGCGGGCTGCCGGAGAGGCTGAGCACGTAGTTCGCCACGTTGTCGACGTCCTTGGCGCTTCCGACGGCCGCGGCCATCGACGGCATCATGCCGTGCCGGCCATGGGTGATCGTCTCGACGATGGTCTCGGGGCTGCCGCCATAGAGCCAGTCGTTGTCGGTGAGGTTCGGAAATCCCTTGTTGCCGCGGGCGTCCGATCCATGGCAGCCCGAGCAGTTGTTGACGAACAGGCGCTCGCCGATGGCCATGGCCTGCTTGTCGTGCGCGAGGGCCGGCGCCGGCATGGTGGCGAATTGCGCATAGACCTTCGCCAGTTTCGCGTTGGCCGCGTCCTGCTCCTGCTGCCACGCCTGTGCGCTGCTCCAGCCGAGCACGCCCTTGGCGCTGCCCAGGCCGGGATACAGCACCAGGTAGCCGGCGCTGAAGACGATGGTGATGACGAACAGGATCATCCACCAGCGCGGCATCGGGTTGTTCAGTTCGCGCAGGTCGCCATCCCACACGTGGCCCGTCGAGCCGTCCGCGCTCGGCGTCCTGCCGCGTGCGGTGATGATGAGCAGGCCCAGGCAGCCGAGCAGGCCGACGATCGTGGCCACGGCGACGTAGATCGCCCAGCCCGGAGAGATGAAATCGCTCATTGCGTGTCTCCCGTCTCCTGGAAGGGCAGTTGCTGCGCCTCGTCGAAGGCGGCCTTGTTGCGGGGCGACATCGCCCACACGATGATGCCGGCGAAGACGAAGAACGACATCACGGTCGTGGCGTAGCGAAGGGTATCGAGGTCCATTTCCGGGTGCTCCTCATTTCACTGCGGTGCCGAGCACCTGCAGGTAGGCAATCAAGGCGTCCTCGTCGCTCTTGCCGGCGACGTCGTCGGCGGCGTGCGCGATGTCCTCGTCGGTGTAGGGCACGCCGACGCGGCGCAGGGCGCGCATGCGGGGCGCCATGCCGGCCGGGTCGACCTGGCCCTTGGGCAGCCAGGAGTACGCGGGCATGTTGGACTCGGGCACCACGTCGCGCGGGTTCTCCAGGTGGATGCGGTGCCATTCGTCGCTGTACTTGCCACCCACGCGCGCCAGGTCGGGGCCGGTGCGCTTGCTGCCCCACTGGAAGGGGTGGTCCCAGACCGATTCGCCGGCCATCGAGTAGTGGCCGTAGCGCAGCGTCTCGGCACGCAGCGGACGGATCATCTGCGAGTGGCAGCCGTAGCAACCCTCGCGCAGGTAGACGTCGCGCCCGGCGAGCTGGAGCGCGGTGTAGGGCTTGAGACCTTCCACCGGTTGCGTGGTCGAGCGCTGGAAGAACAGCGGAACGATCTCGACGAGGCCGCCGACGGCGACGACGAGGAGGATCAGCACGATCATCAGGAAGTTGTTGGTCTCGATGTTGGCGTGCGAGAAGCCTTGCGGCTTGGCGGCATTGTCAGTGGTCATGTTGCCTGGGCTCCTTCAAGCGGCGGCCGCGGCGAGCGGGATGCGCACCGGGACGTAGCGGCCGACCGTGGCGGTCTTCCAGACGTTCCAGGCCATCACCAGCATGCCGCTCAGGTAGAGCAGGCCGCCCGTGAGTCGTACGAGGTAGAACGGGAAGGTCGCCTTGACGACCTCGACGAAGCTGTAGGCCAGCGTGCCGTCGTCGTTGACGCTGCGCCACATCACGCCTTCCATGACGCCGGCGCTCCACATCGCGGCGATGTACAGCACGATGCCGATGGTGGAGATCCAGAAGTGCAGCTCGATGGCGCGCACGCTGAACATCTGCGTGCGGCCGAACATGCGCGGCACGAGGTAGTAGAGCGACCCCATCGTGACCAGGCCGACCCAGCCGAGCGCGCCGGAGTGGACGTGCGCGATACCCCAGTCCGTGTAGTGCGACAGCGAGTTCACCGTCTTGATGGCCATCATCGGGCCCTCGAAGGTGGACATGCCGTAGAACGACAGGCTCACGATGAGGAACTTCATGATCGGGTCGTCGCGCAGCTTGTGCCAGGCGCCCGACAGGGTCATCATCCCGTTGATCATGCCGCCCCAGCTCGGCGCGAGAAGCACCAGCGAGAACAGCATGCCGACGCTCTGCACCCAGTCCGGCAGCGCGGTGTAGTGCAGGTGGTGCGGGCCGGCCCACATGTAGGTGAAGATCAGCGCCCAGAAGTGCACGATCGACAGCCGGTAGCTGTAGACGGGGCGCTCGGCCTGCTTGGGGATGAAGTAGTACATCATCCCGAGGAAGCCGGCGGTCAGGAAGAAGCCCACGGCGTTGTGCCCGTACCACCACTGCACCATGGCGTCCTGCACGCCCGCGTAGGCCGAGTAGCTCTTGGTCAGGCTCACCGGGATCACGGCGCCGTTGACCACGTGCAGCAGCGCCACGGCGATGATGAAGGCGCCGTAGAACCAGTTGGCGACGTAGATGTGGCGCACCTTGCGGATCGCGATCGTGCCGAAGAACACGACGGCGTAGATGATCCAGACGACCGCCAGCAGCAGCGCGATCGGCCACTCGAGTTCGGCGTATTCCTTGCCGCGCGTGATGCCCAGCGGCAGCGTGATCGCCGCGAGCACGATGACCGCCTGGAAGCCCCAGAAGTGCAGCTTCGACAACAGGCTCGAGAAGAGCCTGACCTGGCACGTGCGCTGCACGACGTAGTAGCTGGTGGCCATCAGCGCGCAGCCGCCGAACGCGAAGATCACCGCGTTGGTGTGCAGCGGGCGAATGCGTCCGTAGCTGAGCCAGGGCAGGCCCATGTTGATGTCCGGCCAGGCCAGTTCGGCGGCGATGAAGACGCCGACCAGCATGCCAACGACACCCCACACGACCGCAGCGATCGTGAACAGGCGGACGGCATCGTCGTCATAGACCGAGGCGGCTTGTGCCGGCACGGGGTTGGTACTCATGGGGTTCCTCCGACTAGGCGTCCTGACCATGTTGGACGCAGGCCCATTCTTCCCGGGCGCGTCAGGACTGCCGTTGATCCTGATCAAGCGACGCCGCGCCGTCGGAAAGGATCCGTTGCCCTTCGCGTTCCAGGTCGTCGAACTGGCCCGCGTCGATCGCCCAGGCGAACACGCCGATCAGCCCCAGCACCAGCAGCACGGAGAACGGAATGAGCAGGTAGAGGATGTCCATGTGACCACCCGGGCGCTAGCGTGCGAGGCGCAGCGAATTGAGCACGACGACCAGCGAGCTCGTCGCCATGCCCAGGCCCGCTGCCCAGGGGGGCAGCGCGCCGGCAAGCGCGAGCGGGATGCACAGGAGGTTGTAGCCCGCGGCCCAGGCCAGGTTCTGCCGGATCACCCGCAAGGTGCGACGCGCGAGCGCGCGCGCCTTCGCGATGTCGTTCAGGCCGTTCGACAACAGGACGCCGTCCGCCTGCGTGCGCGCCACCTGCGCGCCTTCGCCCATCGCGATCGACACGTCGGCCTGGGCCAGCACCGGGGCATCGTTGATGCCGTCGCCGACCATGGCCACGACGTGCCTGGAGCGCTGCGCGCTGCGCAGGTGCGCGAGCTTGCCTTCCGGCGACAGCCCGCCCCGGGCCGAATCCAGGCCGAGCCGCCCCGCGAGCGCCTGGGCGCGCGCAGGCGTGTCGCCCGAGAGCAGGTGCACCGTCACCCCGTCGGCCTGCAGCGCGGCGATGGCCGCCCTGGCGTCCGGCCGCACTTGCTCCCCGAACGAGAACAAGCCCATCGGCCGCCCGGCGCAGGACAGCACCGCTTGCGTCGCATCCGCAGGGGCCGCCTGCGCCGCGCCCGCCCACGCCGTCGAGCCGAGCCGCCAGGTCCGGCCCTGCGCATCGAGTGCCTCGATCCCGTGGCCGGGAATCTCCCGCACCTCGTGCCAGACGCTGCCGTCGCCCTCACGTGCGGCCTGCAACGCGCGGGACAGCGGATGGGTCGACCAGGCCGCCAGCGAGGACGCGCGTGCGGCGAGCGCATCGACCGTGAGTTCGCTCGCGACGGCTTCGACCGCCGTGCAGGTCAGCAGCCCCGAAGTCAGGGTGCCCGTCTTGTCGACGAACATCGTGTCGACGTCGACGAGGCGCGCGAGGGCGTCCACGTCGCGCAGCAGCAGGCCTTCGCGCGCCATGCGATTCGCGGCGGCGAGCAGGGCCGCCGGCGCTGCCAGCGAGAGGGCGCACGGGCACGTCACGATGAGCACCGCGACGACCACCCACACGACACGCTGCGGGTCGGCGAAGCTCCAGCCGACGGCCGCGGCCGCGGCAAGCGCCAGGACCGTCCACAGGAACGGTCCGGCCCAGCGATCGGCGGCGCCGACGGACGCGGGCTTTTGCGTGCGCGCGGCCCGCATCAACGCGGCGATGGCCTCGTAGCGGGTATCCGCGCCCACGCGCTCGGCACGCATCAACACCGGCGCGCCCAGGTTCAGGCTGCCGGCGACGACGTCATCGCCGGGCTGCCGGAGCCGGGGGCGCGATTCGCCCGTCAGCAGCGACTCGTCGGTTTCGGTGGCGCCGTCGACCAGGGTGCCGTCCGCGGAGAAGGCCTCGCCGCGCGGTACGCGCAGCAGGTCGCCCGGCCGGATGTCGTCGATCGAGATGGTCTCGTCGGCGCCGTCCGGCCCCACGCGGAGCACGTGGTGCGGCAGGCGGGACGTGGCGCCTTCGAGTTCCCTTTCCGAGCGATGGCGTGCCTTCATCTCCAGGTAGCGCGCGCCCAGGAGGAAGGCCACGAACATCGTGATCGAATCGAAATACACGTCGCGCCCGAACGGGCCGCCCGGATCCCAGGTCGCCGCGGTGCTCGCGACGAAGGCCACCGCGATGCCCAGCGCCACCGGCACATCCATGCCGATCCTGCGCAGGCGCAGCGCACGCCGGGCGCCGCGGAAGAACGGCGCGGCCGAGAACGTCAGCACGGGCAGGGTGAGCAGCCAGGCGCCCCAGTTCATCAGCCGCAGGTACTCGGGCGCGATGTCGCCCGGCGCGGCGAGGTAGGCCGGCTCGGCCAGCATCATGACCTGCACGGCGCACAGGCCTGCCACGAAGAGGCGCCAGAGCGCCGCGCGCGCCTCGCGGAGCCGCGCGTGGCGTGCCGCGGCCGCCGTGTCCGGCGTGGCTTCGTAGCCGGCCGCGCGAACGGCATCGAGGATCGCCGCGATGCGCGAGCGTTCGGCGTCCCAGCGGATCGAGGCCACCTGCGCCGCGGCGCTGACGTGGGCCTCGAGCACCCCTGGCACGCGCCGCAGCGCCTGCTCGACCGTGTCCGCGCACGCAGCGCAGTGCATCCCGCCGATGCGCAGCGAGGTCTCGGCGGCCGCGGTCACCTTCAGTCCACCACGCCGGCGACGATGCGCTGCAGCGCCGCCGCGTCGACGATGCGCACGTTGCGCTGCTGCACATCGAGCACGCCCGCCTCGTGGAACCGCGAGAAGCAGCGACTGACGGTCTCCAGCGTGAGCCCCAGGTACGTGCCGATCTCCTGCCGCGTCATGCGCAGGATGAAGGTCGACGGCGAGAACCCGCGCGCCTCGAGCCGCTGGGCCAGGTTGGAGAGGAACGCGGCGACGCGCTCCTCGGCGCGCATGCCGCTCAGAAGCAGCATCACGCCGTGGTCCCGCACGATCTCGCGGCTCATGACCCGGTGGACCTGGCGCTGGAGTGCAGGCATGTCCTGCGCCAGCGACTCCAGTGCGCCGAACGGCATCACGCAGACCTGCGAATCCTCCAGTGCGATCGCGTCGCAACGATGCTGGCCCGTGCCGATGCCGTCAAAGCCGAGCAATTCGCCGGCCATCTGGAAGCCGGTGACCTGGTCGCGGCCGTCTCCGGTGGTCATGCAGGTCTTGAAGAAGCCCGTCCGGATCGCATGGATCGAGGCGAAACGATCGCCGCGCCGGAAGAGCGCCTCACCGCGCCGCACGCTGCGTCGCTGCGCGACCAGCGTGTCCAGCTGCGCCATCTCCGCCTGCGAGAAGCCGACCGGCAGGCACAAGTCACGCAGGCTGCAACTCGAGCAGGCGACCTCGTGGCCCGCGTTTGGGGTGCTGGCGCAATGCTGCGAGGGACCGGTCATGGTTTCCGTGCTGATGTGGAGCAATGTTGCGATTCTTCGTGCGCGCGATGCGACGACGCTTGCGCCATGTCAAGGAAATCGTCGGACGGCCTCACCAACATCGCCGGATGTCGCTCATTGCACAACCCATCTCCAACCTGGCTGGACCTGCCCGGACGCTTGCGCCGTGCAGCCTGGCCAGCCCGGCGCCGCGCTACACGGCATATCCGACGGCGGACCGTTTCGTCGAGGAGTTCGGACCAGAGGACCTGCAGTACGCGTTGCGGCAGCGCGCGAACGGGGCGGTCGTCGGCGGCTGTGCTCCGCTCGCCATCCATGTGGGCGTGCCGTCGACGTGCAGGCCGAGCCGGACCGGCCTGTACCTGCATGCGCTCGGCGGCGAGATGTCGCTGGTGGCCTCGATGCTGGGCACCGCGCGGGCGGCCTCGCGACTGAACCTGGGCGGGCCCGCGCTGATGCGCCTGTCGCGCTCCGAACTGGCGCGGCTGGTCGGCCTGGCGCGCCAGGTGTTCTGCTTCGAGGACGCCCCTCCGATGCGCGTCGAGGTCGACACGCGCGCCGTGGTCGAGGGCAGGCTCGCGCACCTGCGGCAGCTGGGTTGCACCGAGCTGGTCGTCGACGTGCCCCCGGCCGCCGGCGGCGCGTTCGCCGGCGCGCTGGACACCGCCATGCGCCTTGTCGCTTCCGCCCATCGGCTGGACATCGGCCTGTGCGGCGTCCGGTTGCCGTCGTGTGCACCCGTGCAGGCGCGGGACTCGCTCCAGGAGGTGCTGGCACGGCTGGTGTCCGCTCGACCCGAACGGATCGTGCTGCCTCCTGTTTCGGCGCAGCAGCGATGCATCGACCGCCACGCCCCGTCGCGTCTCGATCAAGCAGAGGCGCCGTCCCTGCGCGCCGAGACGTTCGACGAGGCCATCGGGTGGCTGGAGGCCGCCGGCTACGTGCATGTGGGACTGGAGGAATTCGCGCTTCGCACCGACGCCCTGGCGATCGCCCGGGCGCAGGGCCGGCTGTTCCTGGGGCTGGACGGTTTCGATGACACGCCGTGTTCCGACCTGATCGCGCTGGGTGCCGGCGCCGTCGGCCAGGTGGGCGCGTCGTACTACCAGAACCTGCCCGAAGTGGGCGACTACGAGGCCGCCGTTGCGGCAGGCCAGCTGCCCGTCGCCCGCGGGCTCGCCCTTGCGCGCGACGACCTCGCGCGGCGGTCGGTGATCCACGCCCTGGTCTGCCAGGGCCGCGTCGAATTCGAGTCGATGCGCCTTGCCCATCTCATCGACCCGAAGCTGCACTTCGCGCATGAGCTCGCCGAGCTGTCGTGCCTGGCCGACGCCGGGCTCGTGGCCATGGACGACGAGGCCGTCGAACTGACGGCGCGTGGGAGCCGATCGGCAGGCGCCGTCGCCGCGATCTTCGACCGCTACCGGCGTGCGCGAGCGCGACGCAACCAGTGCGCGGCGTTGCTGTGAACGATGCGCGATGCGCGGCCGGGGAGGGGCCGCGCGCCTGGCTGGATCAGGCCTTCTTCATGTAGGCGCTGCACCAGCCCTTGGCCGCGACGTGCTTGCCCGCGAAGATCGCGCACGGTCCGCTCGCGTCGCCTGCCTTGCCCTGGTACAGCTGGCAGCTTGCGCAGGTCTGGCCGGTGGCGTACTTGGGGAACTTCGCCTTGTCGGCCTTGGTCGCGTCGGCGACGTAGCCGAGCGCTGCCGCTTGCGGGTCCTTTGGATCCACCTGCGCGTCCGCGGCGAGCGCGCCCCGCGCTGCGAGCGCCAGGGCGCCGGCGATCGGGATGATCTGGATGAAGGTACGGCGGGAAGTCATGACTGGGATCCTTGTGGTGGCTGTGGTTCAGGTCGGCCCGGGCCATGTCCTGGATGCCGTGGCCGAGGCGACGCCAGCATAGCCAACGATGCGCTCCGGGCCTTGATCTGGATCAGGTCGACGGACGCGTCGTCCTCAGGCCGGCGCGCCCTGTCGAGCGACACGGGGACGCTCACCGGCTGGTTCCGGGCTCCTGTTGCGGCTCGGCGCGGCGGGGCGCCGGCGCGCCATCCGATGTCGCGGGTTCGGCGCCGGGTCGCCAATCCATCCAGTCCGGGCCGAAGAGCTCGGCCAGGTGCGGCGTGCGGTCGGAGCCGTTGCCGCAGGCCATCGAATCGGCCGGGCAGTACTTGTCGCAGCCCCAGCAGATGCGCTCGGGATGGCTGGGCAGGATGGGGAACTTCTTGGCCATGTCGGATGGGAAGGCAGGTGATCCGGATACCGGCAGCGCGTCGCGCGGACGCTCAGCCGGCGAGCGCCGCGAGCGCGGCGACGTTCGTGACCTCGATCTCGCGCAGGTCGACCCGCAGCACGCCCGACGCCTGCATGGCGCTGAACGACCTGCTGGTGGTCTCGATGGTCATCCCCAGGTACGAGCCGATCTGGCTGCGCGACATCGGCAGCGTCATCACGGGCTTGAATCCGTCGACGCATCGCTGTCGCGAGAGCAGGTCGATCAGGAACCGGGCCACGCGCCGTTCGGCGCCATGGATTCCCAGGATGGCGATCAGGTCATGGGCGCGCGTGATCTCGTGGCCGAGCAGTCGGTCGACGGCGTCGCGGGCGTGCGGATCCAGGCTTCGGCGACCCCGGATGTGCGCGAGCGGAAGTGCGCAGACCTGGGCGTCGACCAGCGCCACGGCGTCGAGACGATGCCGTCCGGTCTCGAGTCCATCGACCCCGATGGCCTCGCCGGGCAGCCGAAAGTCCACGATCCTCGGCGCGGACCGCGCGGGCTGCTGGACGAGGAATGCGCCGGACCGGACGGCGTACAGACACGTCGATTCGTCGTCGCGGGCGTGGAGACGCTCGCCCGCCCTCAGGGATCGGCGCACGACGCCGTGCGCGGGTCCTGCGGCATCGCAGGCGGCACGCATGGCGCACGCCTGGCAACTCGCCGTGCCGGTCACGGAGGAGGCCACCGCGGCCGGGGGCGCGCGGCGCGCCCGGTGCTTCTTGGCTGGCGGCGCCTGGCGCGCGGCACGGCCGGCGCCGGTTCCGGTACTCCCTTGGCGACGCCGGCGCGACTCGATCGGTGCAGACGGCATGTCGTGGCCCTCCATGGATTGCACTTCGGAGCCACTGTCCGCGCCAGCCGTCGACATGGTTTTGCCCTGGCGCAAACGACATGGTTCCCCGTTCGGCCGGTCCAGGCGATTCGAATCCCGAGCACGCGTGTTGAGGTTGCGCAAGGCCACGTCGGCACTGCGCGCATAAGGTACATGGCACCTAAACCTTTGAACTCCCTGGAGAAGAAGATGTCCATGTCCACCGTTGCAGATCGCATGCGCCGCGGCGCGCTGTCGATCGGTTGCCTCATCGGCTTGTCGCTGCCTGTGCTGGCTGGTGCCGCGGGCAGGACGGCACCGGGCGACTTCGGCCCTCCGCGCGGCGAGCCCATTCACGCGATCCTCACCAGTCCGCCCAACGTGCCGCCGCCGGTGGCGCGCAACTATCCGGCCAAGGTGATCGTGGAACTGGAGGTGATCGAGAAGGAGATGCAGATCTCCGAGGGCGTGAGCTACACCTACTGGACCTTCGGCGGAACCACGCCCGGCAGCTTCATCCGTGTTCGCCAGGGCGACACCGTGGAATTCCACCTGAAGAACAACCCGGACAACAAGATGCCGCACAACATCGACCTGCACGGCGTGACCGGGCCGGGCGGCGGGGCGGCCTCCAGCTTCACGGCGCCCGGTCACGAGTCCAAGTTCACCTTCAAGGCGCTCAACGAGGGCATCTATGTCTACCACTGCGCGACGGCGCCGGTGGGGATGCACATCGCCAACGGCATGTATGGCCTGATCCTCGTCGAGCCGCCGCAGGGCCTGCCGAAGGTGGACCACGAGTACTACGTGATGCAGGGCGACTTCTACACGCAGGGCAAGTATCGCGAGAAGGGCAAGCAGGCCTTCGACATGGAGAAGGCGATCGACGAACGTCCCACCTACGTGCTGTTCAACGGCGCCGAGGGCGCGCTCACCGGCGACAAGGCGCTCAAGGCCAAGGTCGGCGAGACGGTGCGGCTGTTCGTGGGCAACGGCGGTCCCAACCTGGTCTCGAGCTTCCACGTGATCGGCGCGATCTTCGACGAGGTGCGCTTCGAGGGCGGCACCAACGTGCAGAAGAACGTGCAGACGACGCTGATCCCGGCGGGCGGCGCGGCCGTCGCGAAGTTCCGCACCCATGTGCCCGGCAGCTATGTGATGGTCGACCATTCGATCTTCCGTGCGTTCAACAAGGGCGCGCTGGCCATCCTCAAGGTCGACGGCCCGGAGGACAAGGCGATCTACTCCGGCAAGGAGCTCGACTCCGTCTACCTGGGCGACCGCGCCGCACCGAACCTGAACGCCGTCGCCAAGGCCACCGCGTCCTCCGAGAAGGGCACGCTGTCGCTGGACGAGCAGATCAAGGCGGGCGCGGAGCTGTTCAACGGCACCTGCTCCGTCTGCCACCAGGCCAACGGGGCCGGGCTGCCCGGTGTCTTCCCGCCGCTGGCCAAGTCGGACTTCCTCGCGGCCGACATCCACCGCGCGCAGAGCATCGTGCTGCGCGGCCTGACGGGCAAGGTCGTCGTCAACGGCAGCGAGTTCAACTCGGTCATGCCGCCCATGACGCAGCTCAATGACGACGAGATCGCCAACATCCTGACGTACGTCCTCAACAGCTGGGGCAATCCGGGTGGCCGGGTCTCGAGCGACGACATCAAGCAGCGTCGAGCCGAGCCGGCCGCCGCGGCCACGGCCGCTCACTGAGGCGGGATGCGCGATGCGTGCGCGCAATGTCCTGGCAGCCCTGCTGCTCGCTGCCGCAGGCCTGGCCCGCGCGGGTGACTACGCGGCGCTGCCGGGCGGGCGATTCGAGAGCGTGCTGCCGCAGGGCGACCTGCCGGGTGTCTCCGTACCGGTGACGCTGGCGCCGTTCGAATTGCGTCGCACGCCGGTCAGCGTCGCCGAGTTCCTCGCGTTCGTGCGCGCGCATCCCGAGTGGCGGCGCGGCACGGCGCCGGCCGTCTTCGCGGATGCGCGCTACCTGTCCCACTGGAGCGCCCCCCTCGAGCCGCCGGCCGGCGCCGGCGCGCTCCAGCGGCCCGTCGTGGACGTCAGCTGGTTCGCCGCGCGCGCGTTCTGCGAAAGCGAGGACGCCCGCCTGCCGACCTGGCTCGAATGGGAATACGCAGCCGCCGCGGACGAGACGCGCACCGATGCCCGGGCGGATCCGGCCTGGCGGCGGCGCATCCTCGCCTGGTACGAACGCCCCGGAGGCGCCGCGTTGCCCGCCGTCGGCGGCCAGGCGAACGCCCATGGCGTGCGCGACCTGCAGGGCCTCGTCTGGGAGTGGGTCGACGACTTCAATGCCCTGTTCATCGCCGGCGACAGCCGGACGCAGGGCGACCCGGACGTCCTGAAGTTCTGCGGCGCCGGCGCGATCAGCATCATCGACCGCGACAGCTACGCCGTGCTGATGCGCGTCGCCTTCCTCTCCTCCCTGAACGCCGCGGACACGACGAGCACGCTCGGCTTCCGCTGCGCCCGAAGCCTTCCCGGAGCCTCCCGATGACCGATCTTCCGATGACTCGCCGTGGCGCCGTCCTGGCGCTGATGGCGGCCGCCCATGCGGCGGTCGCCGCGCAGGCGGCTCCCGCGCCACCCGTGTCGACCCTGCCGGGCGACTCGGTCTATCGGCTTCGGCCGCGCATCGTCGACCAGGACGGACACGCCGTCGATTTGGCGTCGATGCGCGGTGCGCCGCTCATCGTCAGCATGTTCTACAGCTCGTGCGACATGGTCTGCCCCCTGATCTTCGAGACGATCAAGCAGACCCGCATGGCGTTGCCGCCGGACAGGCGCGAACGCGTCCACGTGCTCATGATCTCGTTCGATCCGGAACGCGACACCGTGGCCCAGCTGAAGGAGACCGCGGCCGCCCACGGCTGCGACAGCCACTGGACGCTCGTGCGGGCGAGCGATGCCGATGTCCGGCAGATCGCCGCCGTCCTGGGCGTGCAGTACCGCCGCCTGCCCAGCGGGGCCTTCAATCACTCGAGCGCGATCCTGCTGCTCGACAGGGATGGCCGCATCGCGGCGCGCACGGGCAAGCTCGGCGAAGTGGATCCGCAGTTCGTCGACGTGCTCGCGCGACTCGCCTGAAGCGCGCAGTTCGAGGCGCAGCTACGCCTTCCCCAGGCCCAGCGGCGGCGGGACGGCGTAGACGATGCGCTGAAGCAGTGCCTGGTAGTCCGCGTCGACGTCGTGCCCCACGAGCGGATCGGGATCGCACGCCATCGCGACGTCGAGCTCGGCCCAGTCGGTCGGCGACAGGACGTCGAGGGCCAACGGAATGACCTCGCGCTCCTCGAGCGCCATGTGGGTCAGGTAGAAATCGACGTACTGCCGCGCGGCGAGTTCGAATGCGACGCGGCGTGATTCGCCGAACTGTTCATGGGCCGCCAGAGCGTGCGCGAGCTCGCGGATCCGGAATTGCCCGCGCCGGTGGTCCTCGTCGAGCCGGTCCAGCAGCGGTCGGGACATCGGCGACAGTGCGCGCAGCTTCGGGAAGAGGTAGTCTGACTCCTTGCGGTGATGGCGCTTCTCCGGGAATTCGGCGACGTAGAACAGGATCGAGCGCAGCACGTCGAAATCGGGCACCCGGCCGGCGTCGCGCGCCTGGCCCAGCAGCAGGACGAGCGTGCGCAGCACCGAGGCAAGCGCAACGTGCTCGTCGGCAAGGATCCGGATGCTCTCGTACATGGGTGTCTCCGTGTGCCCAGGCTCGCACCATCGAGCGCGCGTCGGTTTGTCCCAGGTCAAGCCGGCCGCCGGCACGGACGTCTTATTGATCGGCATCGCCGAAAGCGGCGTTGTTCAGGATCAAACCCACGCTGGAGCGATCTGCCTAACGTCGCGTGCATGGAATCTTCAACTGGAACCGGGCGGGCGGACGCCGAAGTCCCGGATGTCCCCGCGAGCCGGATCCCGGCGCATGCCGGGGCCGCCTTGCGGGCATCGGGCCTGCGAGCGCTGACGCTGCGGGGCGCCACGCTGCTGCCCATCGTGCAAGGCGGCATGGGCGTGGGCGTGTCGGCGCATCGCCTGGCGGGGAGCGTCGCCGCGGAAGGGGGCATCGGAACGATCAGTGCGATCGACCTGCGGCGCCTGCATCCCGACCTGATGGATCGCACGCGCGGGCGGGGTGTCGGTCCGGAAGTGAAGGCCGAGATCGAGCGCGCCAACCTCGAGGCCCTGGCGCGCGAGATCGCCGCTGCCCGACGCCTGGCCGGTGGCCACGGCCGGATCGCCGTCAACGTGATGCGCGCGGTCAGCCAGTATGCGCCCTACGTGCGCCACGCGATCGAGTGCGGCATCGACGCCGTCGTGGTCGGTGCAGGGCTGCCGCTGGACCTTCCCGACCTGGCCGCGGACCATCCGGACGTGGCGCTCGTGCCCATCCTTTCCGATGCCCGGGGCGTCCAGCTTGTGATCAGGAAGTGGGAGCGCAAGAAGCGCATGCCCGACGCCGTGGTCCTCGAGCATCCTGCCCACGCGGGCGGTCACCTCGGCGCGGCCACCGTCGCTGACCTGGCGGATCCCCGCTTCGACTTCGAGCACTGCATTCCGGAGACGATCGCCGTGCTGCGCGCCGCGGGCATCGGATCGACGCCGGTGATCGCCGCCGGAGGCGTCCGCAGCTGGGCGGACATCCGCCGCCTGCAGGACCTGGGTGCATCGGCGGTGCAGCTCGGCACCCCGTTCGCGGTCACCCACGAGGCCGACGCCCACGCGGCCTTCAAGGCGGTACTGGCCGACGCGCGCGACGAGGACCTGGTCGAGTTCACCAGCGTCGCAGGCTTGCCTGCCCGGGCGGTACTCACCCCATGGCTCAGGACCTACCTGCAGGCGCTGCCGCGGCTGCAGGAGGTCGCCCACGCCAAGCCGCGCTGCACGGAGATCTTCGATTGCCTGGTGCAGTGCGGACTGCGCGACGGCAAGCAGGCCTGGGGCCAGTTCTGCATCGACCACCAGCTCGCCGCAGCGCTGCGGGGCGACGTGCGGCGCGGCTTGTTCTTCCGCGGCAAGGGGGCCCTGCCGTTCGGTAGCGAGATTCGTGGCGTGCGGGACCTGCTGCGCCACCTGCTGGCGCCGGAGCAGCCCCTGCAGGGCGCGACTTGATCCTGGTCAAAGCCTGGTCGTCTGAGGGTTCCTACGATAGATGCATCGCCGATGAATCTTTCGAGTCGGCCTGTCAGAACGGGAATCCCGCATGAACCAAGTGATCTCCAGACACGTCGTGGACGTTCGCACCATCGCCCCCCGCGAGCGCCATCCCCTCATCTTCTCGACGTTCCGTGCCTTGCAGGCCGGCGAAGCGATGGAGCTGGTCAACGACCACGATCCGCGGCCGCTGTACTACCAGTTCCAGGCCGAGTCGCCCGGTGCCTTCAAGTGGGAGTACCTGCTTCAGGGCCCCGAGACGTGGCGCGTCGCCATCACCCGCGTCGCGACCGGGGAAGGCGCGGCCAGGGATCGCTGCTGCGGCAGCTGCGGCGGCGCCTGAGCACGGAACGTCGATGAACCACAGGAGGCTTCAATGAACGGAAATTCAAGGCTGTGGCGCTGGCTCGGCCTCATATTCGTGCTGTCTTTCGGCGCACTCGGCTACCTCGGGTGGCAGATCTATCTGGCCGCGCCGCCGATACCGGCCAAGGTGATCACGGCGGACGGGACGGTCCTGTTCACGGGCGAGGAGATCCAGAAGGGTCAACAGGCCTGGATGTCCGCGGGCGGCCAGCAACTGGGCACCGTCTGGGGACATGGCGCCTACGTCGCGCCCGACTGGTCGGCGGACTGGCTGCACCGCGAGGCGACGGCGCTCCAGGCGCTGCGCCTGAAGCAACGTCCGGGTTCCTCGGCCCCCACGGCCGAGGAGGCCGCGGCGGTCGATGCCGGCCTGAAGATCGAGATGCGTCGCAACACGTTCGACTCGATCGACCGGACCGTGACGGTCTCGAAGGACCGGGGCGCGGCCATCCTGGCCGTCGAGAAGCACTATGACGACCTGTTCGGCACCGAGCCGTCGCTCGCCAAGCTGCGCGAGCAGTACGCGATGACCGATGGCATGTTGCCGGGACGGGCAGATCGGCACGCGCTCTCCGCGTTCTTCTTCTGGTCGTCCTGGGCCGCGGTCACCGACCGCCCCGGCGAGACCGGCCTGTCCTACACCAGCAACTGGCCGCACGAGCCGCTGGTCGGGAACACGATGACCGAATCGGCCGCGGTCTGGTCGATGGTCAGCATCGTGCTGCTGCTTGGCGGCATCGCGGCGATGCTGTGGGTGCACGGGAGTGCCGCGCACGATCCGGCGACCAGGCCCCTGGAGGCCGACCCGTTCCTGAACGCGAAGCCGACGCCCTCGATGAAGGCGACGCGCAAGTACTTCTTCGCCGTCATCGGCCTGATGCTCCTGCAGATCGTGATGGGCACCGTCACCGCCCACTATTCGGTCGAAGGCCAGGGCTTCTTCGGCATGCCGCTGGCCGAGGTGCTGCCGTACGTCGTGAGCCGCACCATCCACACCCAGGTCGGGATCTTCTGGATCGCCACCGCCTGGCTGGCGACGGGCCTGTACATCGCGCCGCTGCTGTCCGGGCGCGAGCCGAAGTTCCAGAAGCTGGGCGTCGACGTCCTGTTCTGGGCGCTCATCGCCATCGTGGTCGGCTCGATCGCCACCGGCTGGCTGGGTTCGATGCAGCACCGCGGCGCGGACTTCAGCTTCTGGATCGGCAACCAGGGCCTCGAGTACACGAGCATGGGCCGCATCTGGCAATACCTGCTGTTCGCGGGGCTGCTGATCTGGGTGGTGCTGCTCGGGCGGGCGCTCTGGCCCGCGCTGATGAAGCCGTCCGAGTCGCGTGGCCTGATCGCCATGGTGTTCCTCTCGGCGACCTGCATCGGCGGCTTCTACTCGACCTCGCTCGTGTGGAACCAGCATTCGCACTATTCGATGATCGAGTACTGGCGCTGGTGGCTCGTGCACCTGTGGGTCGAGGGCTTCTTCGAGGTGTTTGCGACCGCCGTCATCGCCTTCCTCTTTACGCGCCTTGGGCTCCTGAAGCCGCGGGCGGCGACGGTCGCGGTGCTGTTCGCGACGATCGTCTTCCTCGCCGGCGGCGTACTCGGCACTC
>Ga0310813_10000776_pt1 | contig 19561 bp, 20 predicted proteins | sample YN3metagenome_FD_203086 | JGI IMG/M metagenome (GOLD analysis project Ga0310813, IMG submission 203086) | Soil microbial communities from experimental microcosm in Duke University, North Carolina, United States - YN3 | ecosystem: Engineered > Artificial ecosystem > Soil microcosm > Unclassified...
ACGCGCGAACGGCTCAGACACGCGGGAGCGGTATTGCGCGGCGAGCGAGGATGCAACGTCACGCGCGACAAACTGCAAACGCGTTGAACCCGTGACGATGCGATCTTCGAGAGCCAACCGTAGAAACCAGGCGCGGCCGTAAGGCATCTCGAACTGTGGCCGTGCTGCCAAATCGGCACCTTCTTGCGCGATTTTTGCCGGCATCAGTATGTCATCGACAATTGCCTCATAGCGCGCGTCGCCCGTCACCGCTCGATGCGCAAGAAGTGCCCAGGTCGCATGACAGGCAGAATGCCAGTCGATGCAGCCATGAAACGCTGGGTGAGCCGTGTCATGCCTCAGGACGTTCCGCGCTGGTACCTGGGCCAGGAGATCGACCCAGTGGGGAACATCAGCCTGGAACGCCTGAAGGCGCGACGCGATGCCGGACATACGCTGGACCCAGATGCTGCGCTCTAAGGATCGACCAGCACGACTTCGGCGGCAAGTTCGCCCTTTGGCCCGTCTCCCGTGCGAACCCTGACGCGCTGACCCTGTCTCAGTTCGCGGATTCCGAAGCGACGCAGAGTCTCCATGTGAACGAATATGTCGGGTGTATCTGGACCCCGGGTGACAAATCCGTAGCCTTTCCCACGATTGAACCATTTGACGACAGCGTCAAAGGGTAAGCTTTTTGGTTCGGCCACAAATCGATCCAACCGCGCTGCGGCGGCCGGAGACGGTTGTGCGGTCGAATTGTCCAACGAGATCAACCGGCGCGCCTGCAACCCCCGGGGGCCCTTGACCGCTTCGCAGACGACCTGCGCGCCCTCATATGCCGCCTTGAATCCGGACTGACGAACACAGGTCTGATGCAGGAGTATATCCCCCTCGAGACCGTTTGACGGTTTGATGAAGCCATATCCTTTGTTCATGTCGAACCATTTTATTGAGCCGATGACTTCAAGTGCGCCATCCGCTGTGTCAGGCGAGTCTGCTACGCGTCCACTCATGTCGTGTTCCATGTTCTAGGGTCAAAACGAAACTTGATCTCCTCAGGCCTTCGCAGAATTTGTCATGGCCGGAGCCGGCGCCGATACCCCCCTATTTGAGGGAGGGGACAAGGAGGCTATAGGGCTTCTTGGGCTGCGTAGTTGGAGAGTGATTCGATGGACTTTACGGGGCGCTATGCGATCGATGCCGCGCCACAAACGGTATGGGACGCCCTAAACGACCCCGCAATTCTCAAGGCTTGTATTCCCGGCTGCGAACAGCTGGAAAAGACTAGTCCCACGGATTTCGTCGCGACGGTAAAATTGAAAATCGGACCCCTTAGCGCAACGTTCAAAGGAAAAGTGACGTTGTCAGACCTTGATCCGCCCCGCCGCTGCAAAATTGGTGGCGAAGGTCAGGGAGGAGTCGCCGGTTTCGCCAAGGGAGATGCCGAAGTCGTCCTCACTCCGGAAGGAACCGGAACAGTATTGACGTACACCGCAAAGGCCTCGGTAGGGGGAAAATTGGCACAAATCGGACAGCGTCTCATCGACGGTGCCGCAAGACAGATCGCCGACGATTTTTTCAAACGCTTCGCTACCACCCTTGCTGTGCCGGTATTGACTCCCGATCCTGAGGTGCAGATCGCGGTCACTCGAAGGCAGACGTTACCCCCCAAGACAGGAACCGGCTTGCTGTCGGTCGCCTGGATCGCAGCGCTCATCGTCGTGATCGTGGTTTTGCTTGTGCTGTTCGGAGTGAAGCCTTAGAGCCCGCCTTCCGGGCGGCTCTGCTGACTGGTTTCTTGAAGAGAGCATCCAGATCCAGAAGCTCCGACGTCTTTTGGCGTTCGCTCAGCAGCTCGCCTCCAACCGCCCAGTTGTCGCGATCATGCTCGTGGATCAGAACCTGCGTTGCGCCCTTTTCAAGTTCGAGGATCTCCGTCACCACTTCGGTGATGGCAGCCGCAAGACGCCGGCGCTTTTCTAGGGGCCTCCCCCGGGCAATGTGGACTGCGATAAAAGGCATAAATCTCTCCCTTACCGGGCTCTATTATAGCAGTGCTTGACGTGGCCGCTCCGTCCGCCGAAACTTTCCGTTCACAATTAACATTTGGGGAAATGCATTATGGCCGTTGTGGCAATGACGGTGAACGGAAAAGCGGTTTCGGCCGAGACCGAGGACCGCACACTGCTCGTCTACTTCCTCCGCGAGCAGCTGCGACTAACCGGCACCCACATCGGCTGCGATACGAGCCAGTGCGGCGCTTGCGTAGTCCATGTCGATGGCAAGGCAGTCAAATCATGCAGCATGTTCGCGGTGCAAGCCGAAGGCGCTGAGGTCACCACTATTGAGGGTCTCGCTAAAGATGGGAAGCTCCATCCAGTGCAGGAGGCATTTCGCGACAATCACGGTCTGCAATGCGGATTCTGCACGCCCGGCATGATTATGACCGCAGTCGATATGATTCGGCGCAAGCCCAATTTGGATCGCGAGACAATCCGTCACGAGCTGGAAGGAAATATCTGTCGCTGCACGGGCTATCACAACATCGTCTCCTCGATCGAAGACGCGGCGAAACGCATGAGCGGAGCGACGCGATGATAACCTATCCGTTCAAGTACAGGCGCGCCAAATCGGTCGCTGATGCCGAGACGCTGTTGAAGGGTTCGCCGGACGCAAAGCTTCTCGCGGGCGGGCAGACCCTTATCGCCGCGATGAAGATGCGGCTCGCCAATCCCTCTGATCTGATCGACATCTCAAATTTGAAGGAGCTCTCCTATATCCGTGCATCGAACGACGCTGTCGTCATCGGGGCAGCGACGACTCATTTCGAGGTCGCCACCTCGACGGAAGTGACCAGGAGAATTCCCGCACTCGCCTACCTCGCATCGATCATCGGAGACCCTGCGGTAAGACATAAGGGCACAATTGGGGGCTCGCTTGCCAACAACGATCCCGCCGCTGACTACCCCGCCGCCGTGCTCGGACTCAACGCGACGATCAAGACAAATCGGCGCAGCATCGCGGCGGACGAGTTCTTCACTGGAATGTTTTCGACTGCGCTTTCCGACGGCGAAATCATCACCGAAGTTTCGTTCCCTATCCCCAAGAAAGCATCGTACAAGAAGTTTCCCAACCCTGCTTCGCGTTACGCCATGGCCGGCGTCTTCGTGGCGCAGACGAACTCCGGTGTTCGCGTTGCCGTCACAGGAGCGGGTCCCTGCGTGTTCCGCGTACCGGCGATGGAAACTGCGCTCGCGAAATCTTTCTCGACAAACGCCATTGAAGGCATTGCCATCGATGCAAACGGTCTCAATTCCGATATTCACGGTTCGGCCGAATACCGCGCGCACCTGGTGAGCGTGATGGCCCGGCGAGCGGTCGCAGAGGCCGCATGAGTGAAGCACCGGACTCTGAAGTGCTGGCAACCGTCGCGCAGTGGTTAGACGCGGGACGGAAGGTGGCGCTGGGCACGGTGATCAAAACCTGGGGATCGGCGCCACGCCAGCCTGGAAGTCAGATTGCGGTGCGGGACGATGGGGCCTTTGTAGGCTCCGTTTCGGGCGGTTGCATCGAAGGCGCGGTGATTGAGGCTGCTCAAGCGGCCATGAGCGACCGCCGAGTTCGGACGCTTGAATTCGGCGTCAGCGACGAGACGGCGTGGTCAGTTGGCCTGGCTTGTGGCGGACGCATCGAAGTATTTGTTGAACCGGTGCTTTGAACAGGGAAACGTTAGCCCGTATCAACGAAGCGCGCCGTGGCGGTCGCGCGATTGTTCGCGCGACCAATCTCGCGACCGGCGAAGACAGGCTGATCGATCCGGAAAACGATCGAACCGCACTCGGCGAGGCTGCTGCGGGTGCCGCGCGAGCAGACACAAGTGGGCCAGTCCAGATCGAGGGCCAAAGTTGGTTCTTGACCGTTTTCAATCCTCCGCTCGATCTCGCGGTAATCGGGGCCGTCCACGTGGCCCAGTCATTGGCCACAATGGCGATTTTGACGGGGTTTGAGGTGCGCATCATCGACCCTCGGACTGCCTTCGCGACCACGGCTCGCTTTCCCGGCATAAAACTTAGTCACGAGTGGGCCGACGAAGCATTGGCCCGCGAACCGCTCGGCCCTCGAAGTGCACTAGTGGCCCTTTCGCACGATCCCAAGCTTGACGACCCTGGTCTAATTGCCGCGCTGCGGTCGCATTGCTTCTACATCGGTGCTCTCGGCTCAAAAAAGACACATGCCGGGCGGCTAACCCGCCTCAAAGATGAAGGCTTCTCCGAACAGGAACTCTCACGCATACATGGGCCGATCGGGCTTGACATCGGCGCTCGCTCGCCGGCGGAAATTGCTGTCTCAATTCTCGCGGAAATCACGCAGGCCTTGAGAGGTCACAAGCGAGGTCGCATGGTCCCAACGGAGAACTAGTCGCGATGTTGCGATCCCGAGCGGTTGCGATTACCGCGCTCGCCCTTCTGCCCATAGCGGCCGCGGAACTGCGGTCTCATTTCATCCGACGTAATCACCCCATCATGGTTTCTATCCAGCCTGTCGAACAGTTTTTCCGGTGGTGCGGCAAATTCCGCCAGCGTCAGCTTTCCGTCGCCGTCTGAATCGAGCCGCTTGAATATTTTGGCGTTCACATCGCGATAGCGAGTTGCCTGGTCCGTAGAAAACTGCGCCAGAGACAGGGTGGCGGCCCCACCTGACGCATGGGCAAACTCCTTCGCCACAATCGTGTCAAACTCCACGCGCGTCACCTTGCCGTCGCGCGACAAATCGGCGTCGCCGCAGAATCGCGCCCGACCAAAACCGCCGAACCCGCGTCCCGTTCTGCGGTCGGAGTCGTCTCTGGATCGCCTATCTTCGGCGGGCGATCCGCCGTAACGGAGACCGGCGTTGGACAGAGGGTTGCAATAGACTGTACCGGTCCCCTCTTGGTCCATCATTTCGAAGTGCGCGCGCTGCGGGGCCGCGAATTCTTCAAGTGTCAGCCGACCATCGCCATTCCAATCCGCCCGCCGAAACATCTCTGCGGTATGCTTCGCAAAATCGGCCTGGTGCATTGCCATAAATTGATCGGCTGTCATTTGTTTTGCACCATGCGTCGCTGCGGCAAACCTCGCGCCCAACACATTGTTAAACTCGGCATGCGTTATCTTGCCATCATGATTGGTGTCGAATTCTCTGAACAACCGATCGGCCGCCCGGCCGTGATGCAACAGGCCCTGCATCGGTCCATCCGGCGGCGGAGGACCGTCAATTTGGGCGAAGGCGACGCCTGTTACGGCGAGCAATAGGGCGGTGCCAAGAAGCAGCGCAGCTGGATGTTTGTTGTCCATGACGGAATCTCCCCTACGGATCGGTAGATAAGACGCCGCACAGGTCGCGAAACTTTGCCGGAACAAAACGTGATCGTGTCAAAATGTACGGCAACTAGACACACGTAAACTTTGCACCAATTCTAGATTTGCAGGCGCGATGTAAAGGTCCCAGATTTGGCGGATCGATGACGAAAGACGACTCCAAACCGCACCTGCTCGTCGTAGAGGACGCGCGCGACATCCGCGAACCGCTCGCGCGCTATCTGCGTGAGCATGGCTATCGTGCAACGACAGCGGCTGACGCTGCATCGGCACGAAGGGTGATGAAAGGGTCGGCCATCGACCTCGTCGTGCTCGACATCATGATGCCCGGCGAAGACGGCCTCAGCCTCTGCCGTTCCATCCGGGAAACATCGCAGATTCCGGTAATTCTCTTGACCGCCCGGGGCGAGGAAGTCGACCGTATCATCGGTCTTGAAATGGGGGCTGATGACTATATCCCAAAGCCCTTCTCGCCACGCGAATTGATCGCGCGTGTCGCTGCCGTGTTGCGCCGGACCCAGGCGCTGCCTCCGCGCCAAAAACCACCGGAAGCTGAGCGCATTCGTTTCGGTGACTGGGTACTTGACACCGGTCAGCGCGAGCTCATCGGTCAGGACAATGTTGCCCTTCCGCTCTCAAGCGGAGAATTCCGACTGCTCACGGCTTTGCTGGAACGCCCACGCATTGCGCTGACGCGAAACCAACTCCTTGACCTTACCAAAGGTCGCGACGCTGATCTGTTTGATCGTTCAATCGACAATCATGTCAGCCGCCTACGCAAAAAGATCGAGCCGGATCCCAAGAATCCCCGGTACATCAAGACCGTGTGGGGCGGTGGTTATATCTTTGCTCTCGATCCGGAATCTCAATGAGGCTGTGGCCCCGCACACTGGGAATCCAGTTGATCGTCGTTACTGCGGCGGCTGTGCTCGTGTCCAATCTTGCGGTTGCGGGCTGGTTTGAGCTGGGAAATGAGCGCCTCTCCGAAAGCGAGTTGAACGAACGCATCGTAGAACGCGCCGCTTCAACAGCAACTCTATTGGCCGCGATCGCACCTCGCGCACGCAGCGAGGCGGCAGCAGCCATGAGCACGGGCTTTTGGACGTTTTCGTTGCGAAGCGGAAAACCCACCCCGACCGTTATGAACGAAGAAGAAGCAAAGCTGGCGGCAAGGCTTAAAGCGATGCTGCCCCCCGCGAAATCGGTGCTCCCTATTTCCGTGCGGATGACGACGATGCAGCCGCCCGAGATCGGCAGAGGGCACGCGCGCCGTTCCCCCACGAATGCGATTCAGTTCACCGTTCCAGTCGTGCGCGGCAGCCAGTTAATCGCGACATTTTACCGGCCGCCTGTGCCAGGATGGCCGATGGAAGTCGTGATTGCCGCCATCATGGCGATCATCGTTGCCTCTGCCGCATCGGCCTATATTGCCCGACGCGTTGCAAGACCTTTGTCGGCATTGGCGCAGGCGGCCTCGGTCGCGGCGCACGGCGGCACCGCGCCGTCCGTGCCCGAAGAAGGGCCGGATGATGTGCGTAATGCTGCGATAGCCTTCAACGCCATGACGGATCGCGTTACTCGTACCCTGCAAAGCCAGCGTCAGCTTCTTTCTGCCGTTGGACACGATCTGCGCACTCCCTTGACCGCTATGCGCATCAATCTCGAGTTCGTTGAAGACCGCGACTTGCGCGAGCGGCTATCAGCCAATCTGGACGAACTCCAGGCGCTCACCGAGTCGGTCCTATCGGCTGCGCGAGGCGCAGGCGGTGAAGCCAAACGCAGCATCGACTTGTCCGCATTGGTTGAAAGCCTTTGCGCCGATTTGGACGATCTTGGCGAGCCTGTGACGTGGCAGGGCCACGGATCTGCACCTTTGGCCTGCAGACCGGATGAAATCCGTCGCGCCGTCAGAAACCTCGTCGAGAACGCCGTCGCCTATGGCGGACGGGCGCAAGTTCAGATCATCGAATGTCAGTCCGCCTACGAAGTCCTGGTCGACGATGACGGGCCTGGTATTTCTGAAGAGGACAAGGGTCGTGTTTTTGAGCCGTTTGTTCGGTTAGAAAGCTCTCGCAATGCCGATACTGGTGGTACCGGGCTGGGTTTGACGCTCGTGCGCGCAATTGCTCAAGGCCATGGCGGCGCCGTCGAACTCGAGAACCGTCCAGAAGGCGGTTTGCGGGCGAAGCTTCGTTTGCCGCGCGAGGGCGCAAACGCCTAAACTCTGAGCATGCAGTTCGGCTTGGTATCCACCGCAAGCGCCCTGGGCGCGATCTTGGCTCACGGCATCCGCGCCGGCGAAATGCGCTTCAAGAAGGGGCGTGTCCTCACCCGCGGCGATCTCGAGCAGCTATTGGGGGCTGGGGTGGATTCCGTGACCGTGGCACGTCTGGAGGCGGACGACGTGCCGGAAGATCAGGCTGCCACGCGCATCGGCACGGCTTGCGCCGGATCGGGCGTGCGCGCCGGCGCGGCGTTCACGGGACGTGTCAATCTTTACTCCAGCGTCGACGGCGTCGTCACAATCTCGGCCGATACGGTGAACGCACTGAACGATCTCCATGAGTCGATCACGCTCGCGACCGTGGCCCCGTACTCCCTGGTGGCAAAGGGACAGATGCTGGCCACAATCAAAATCATTCCCTTCGCAGCACCGATATCCGCGGTTGAAAAGGCGGAGCAAATCTTGGCGATCCGCGGCACCGTCGTCGACGTCAACGCGTTCCGGCCAAAGTCCGCTGCTCTTATCTCCACGTTCCTACCCGATACCAAGTCCTCGCTGCTGGACAAAAACAAAAGCGCTCTTGCCGGCCGCCTTGAGCCCCTTGCGTCAAAGATCGGATTTGAACGCCGCGTGCCACATCAGATCGACAAACTTGCCGCCGCAATAGAAGAGGCAGTCGCGGCCAAGGTCGATCCGATCTTGGTTTTTGGCGCCAGCGCAATCACCGATCGAAGAGACGTCATCCCTGCCGCTATCGAGCTGGCAGGCGGCAAGATCGAGCACTTCGGCATGCCGGTTGATCCGGGCAATCTTCTGCTGCTTGGGAGAATTGGTTCTACTCCGATCGTCGGCCTGCCGAGTTGCGCACGCTCGCCAAAGCAGAACGGCTTCGACTATGTCCTGTGGCGGCTCCTCGCGGCCCTGCCCTTGGGCAGTAGGGAGATTTCTTCGCTTGGCGTTGGCGGCCTTCTCAAAGAAATACCGAGCCGTCCACAGCCACGGGACGAGCGCCCGGACGAGACGGCTCGGTTGCCGCGAATAGCGGCAATCATCCTCGCAGCTGGTCTTTCGTCGCGGATGGGTTCCAACAAGCTGCTGAATCTCGTCAATGGCGAACCGATGGTGCGGTACGCGGTTCGTGCGGCGTGCGCGAGCGCCGCAGAGACCGTGATTGTTGTCACAGGCAACGCGGCCAGCGACGTGCGACGCGCGGTGGCCCCCCTCGCTCCCATCTTCGTGGAGAACCCTGATTATTCAAATGGTTTGGCGACGTCATTGAAGTGTGGCGTCAAGCACGTTCCTGAACGATACGATGGCGCGATCATTCTATTGGGCGATATGCCAGGAATATCCGCTGAACTGTTGGATAGGATGATCGCTGCATTCGACCCCTCGGAATCGAGGGCCATTTGTATCGCAACCCGCCATGGCAAACGTGGCAATCCGGTGCTCTGGGCCCATCGCTTCTTTGACGAAATCATGGCTCTGGAAGGCGATGTGGGGGCCCGTCACCTGATCACCCAGAATGCGGAACTTGTCTGCGAAGTGGAAGCGGACGACGATGCTCCCCTAACCGACATCGACACGCCCCAAATGCTCGCCGATTACCTATCGAGAATTGAAGCCGGCGGCGAAACTGCAGGTCCGCGCAAATGAGCGATCCTCTTTATAAGCCGGCGCTGCTTCGTCTGGCGGCCGACGCCACCGGCGCAGGACGGTTGGGCGTACCCTGTGGGACCGCAACTGCATACAACCCTGCTTGCGGAGATAAGGTCACGATCGACGTGGCCCTGGAGGACGGGCGGATCGTGGCCATCGCGCACGACACCAAGGCATGTGTGCTGACTCAGGCGTCGGCCGCTATTCTGGGTGCCGAAATAGCCGGGTTGACGCGCGACGAAGTTTCCTCGCTTCGCGAGACCGTGAGCGACATGCTCGCGGGCGCGGAGCCGCCACCGGCTCCTTTCGATGTCTTTTCCGTGTTCGATGGAGTAGCCGAGCATCGTAATCGCCACCGCTGCGTCTTGTTGCCGATCGAAGCGCTGCTCTCGGCGCTTGACGCCTCAGAACTGCGCGAAGTGAGCGGCAAGGGGCCCTAGCGACAACTCCTCGCCGTCAACTTCGACGGAACCGCACTCGATGCCTAGGCACCGCGAGGCCTTGAGATTTTCGTGACGGTATTGCGCTTTCTCCCTACCCATATTGAAGACGCAAATCACGCGTTCGCTTTCAAACTCTCGCTGAAACGCCAAAATGGGCGCCTCGGATTCGAGAATCGAAATATCGCCCAAACGCAGTGCAGCGTTTTGCAGCCGTATCGCGAGGATTTTCCGAGCGAACCAGAGCGTTGACAATGGGTCGGCCTCTTGCTGCGACACCGCAAGCGCCGTATGCGCCGCCCCAAGCGGAAGCCACGGGACTCCGGTGGAGAAACCAAGATTGAGAGCTGAGGCATCCCAAGGCATCGGAGTGCGGCATCCATCTCGCCCTTTCGCGATAGGATAGTAGAGATCTCCGACGGGGTCGCGCAGTTGGTCGCGGCGAAGATCGACCTCAGGCAGGCCGAGTTCTTCGCCCTGATAGAGCAAGACTGTTCCGCGCAACGCACAGAGCAAGGCAAGCATCAACTTGGCAAGTTGCGGATTTCCCTCAACTGGCGCACCAAAACGCGTGACCGTGCGCGCAACGTCATGATTGGAGAATGTCACGCACGGCCAGTGATCGGGGAAAGCCTTTAAACCTTCAATGTGCTTGCGAAAATAGCCCGGCGCAAGGCGGCTCGCGACGAGAAGCGCGAAAGTGTAACCCGCATGGAGACCCTGATCCGGGGCCAGATATGCCCCGGAGCGTTCAAATTCCTCGGAAAATTCTCCGAAAACGAAGCGATCGCCGAACTTCTCGACCGTGCGGCGAATGCGATCAAGTTCCTCTCTGTTCTCGAAAAGATTCGAGTCATGCAGATGGCGTTGCATGTTGGCGGCGTGCGACCAATTCATTGCTGTGCGCTCCGGCGCCGGTATGGATGGATTGTCGGTCAGGGCCGGGTCGTGCAAATACGCGTTGGCGACATCGAGACGAAAACCGTCGACGCCGCGCTTCAGCCACAAGTCGAGAACGTCGAGCGCCGACTCTCGTGCCGCAGAGTTCGTCCAATTCAGCTTGGGTTGCTGGCGCAAAAACTTGTGATGATAGTATTGCCGGCGTGCCGGCTGATAAGCCCAGGCCGGACCTCCGAATACGGAGAGCCAGTTGTTTGGCACTGTGCCATCGTCGCGCGGATCAGCCCATACGTACCAATCTTTCTTCGCGCTCGATGCATCCATACTTTCGCGAAACCAAGGATGCTCATCGGACGTATGGCAAAGAACTTCATCCAAAATGACGCGAATGCCGCGCCCGTGCGCGGCATTCAAAAGCATGTCAAAGTCGTGCAGTGTTCCGTAGTCAGGATGGACGCGCGTGTAGTCCGAAACGTCGTAACCCCAATCGCGGTTTGGCGAGGGGTGAATAGGTGACAACCAGATGGCGTCGACGCCGAGCTTCTGGATGTATTCGAGCTTGGAGATCAGTCCGGCAAAGTCGCCATACCCATCGCCGTTGCTGTCGCAGAAACTGCGGACATAGACTTGATACACGACGGCGCCTCGCCACCACGGCGTACGCGCCTCGTGACTCACACTTCGCTCGCGCTCTGGACGACCTTACTAACGAGTCCGTATGCCACGGCCTCTTCCGCGCCCATCCAGAAATTGCGTTCGGTATCTTGCACAATACGTTCGTAAGGTTGACCCGTCTCTCTCGCGATCTCCCTATTTAAACGTTCGCGCATCTTGAGGATCTCCTCAGCCTCGATCGAGATATCCGATGCCTGGCCCTGCACGCCTCCAAGCGGTTGGTGCAGGAGAAAGCGCGTGAACGGCAAGCAAAAGCGGTTCTCCTTTCTTGCGCCCAGGAAGATATGCGCTCCGGCGCTGGCCACCCACCCAGTGCCGATTGCTTTCACGCGCGGCCCGACGTAGCGGATCATGTCGTGAATCGTGTCGCCGGATTCGACGTGACCGCCAGGCGAATTCACGACGACCCTGATGTCGCCACTTCCTTCCGCAGCGTACGCCAGAAGCTGTGCGGTGACGCGTTCGGCCATCTTCATATCAACTTCGCCGAATATCAGAACCGTGCGCGCTTTGAATAAGGCGTTCTGCACCGGCGTCGATTGGGGTTCAGGGGCTTTTTTTTCGTTTTTCTCGTCTTCTTCGTCGTCAAGTCGGCGCAAGGCGATACTCCTGGAGTGTTCGAATCCGCTGCGCATACTAGCCGCCCGAGGTGCCCGCGCAAAAGGCGTCACAATGCGTTAACAGCCGCACGCATTGTGGGGCCAATTTCGCCATGCAGAGCGAGGTCGGCATAGGGTTCCTGCTCGGTCGGCTCGCGGTTGACGATCACGAGCCGCGCACCATTTTGCTTTGCGAGGAGTGGAAAGCCGGCCGCAGGATAGACGACGAGCGAAGAACCGAGCACGAGGAACAGATCGCAGGCAAGTGTGGCGCGACGGGCGCGCGCCATTTCAAGTTCGGGCATGGCTTGTCCAAAAGAAATTGTCGCAGTTTTCACGATGCCGTCGCACTGAGGACAATCAGGTGGATCGCCATAGGCGATGAAATGAGAATGGACATCGGCGATCTCCATCCTCTGACCGCAATCGAGACATTTTGCGTAGCGCGTATTGCCGTGCAGCTCGATCACGAGATTCTCCGGGACCCCGGCATCCTGGTGCAGATTGTCGATGTTCTGCGTGATGACGTGGCTGACGACACCGTCACGGACGAGCTTGGCCACCGCATCGTGCCCCGCATTCGGCTTCACCGCTTGCCAAGTACCTTCCATTTCGAAACGGCGACGCCAGCTTTCGCGCCTTGCATCCGGCGAGGAAATATATTCGTCAAAATTGATCGGCATCATTCGGGTCCAGATGCCACCCGGCGAGCGGAAGTCAGGAATGCCAGACTCTGTCGAAATTCCCGCCCCGCTAAAAACAACGGCACGTTGTGAAACCCGCAGCATTGCTGTGAGCTTGGCTACCCCTTCGTCGGTGTCAGGCTCTTTCGCCGCCATTTCATTTCGCTTCGCAAGACTTCCGTCCGTGAGGAACCTATAGCGCCAAATCACGAACCCGTCACTGACGAGGCAAGGATGCTCATGCTAGCGTCCCATGACGATCGAACGGGAGCGAAATATGAAGAAGTTTGTCTATCTCTATTTCGGAGGCAACCCACCGAAGTCGGCCGAGGAAGGCAAGGCTGTGATGCAAGCCTGGATGAGTTATTTTTCCAGAATGGGCGACAAGATCGCAGATGGCGGGGCGCCAATCGGTCCCCAGAAGTCAGTCGGTAACCATCCATCGGTTCGGATCGGCGGATACTCGATTGTCAACGCCGCCAGTCTCGACGAAGCCGTGGCACTGACCAAGGGTCATCCGCACATCATGTCCGGCGGTTCGATCGAAGTGTGCGAGACAATGCCAGTTCCTATGTAACCAAGTCTGTCGTTGTGGCTTGGCGCGCCCTAGGGGAGTCGAACCCCTCTTGCAAGAATGAAAATCTTGAGTCCTAACCGATAGACGAAGGGCGCCTGCGGGCCGGGCTATAAAGGCGGACGTGATGCATTGCAACACTTTGTTCGCGAAGGTCGCAGGTTGAACTCAATCGACACGCAAGGCTGCGTCTTCCAACTCTAGCCGAACACGTCTTCGGCCGTTCCATAGATCCGCGCGAAGCCGACCAACCGCATGAATCGTCTGTCCGCGTGCAGAAAGAAGACCGGTTCCTAACTTGGTGCCCGCCGCGCGGAAGGCTATGGCATCAATGGCGGGTCCGTCACCGCCGATCAGTCGCAGCCGGACATGGCCACTACCGACCACATCGACAAATCCAACGCGACCGTCGGGCACAACAACAAGGGGTTCGGGATTTCCGGCGCCGAACGGACCGGCTTGGGCAAATTCGTCGGCGAGTGAGAGGCTTGCGCCGGCGGGAGAGACGACCGCATCAATCGCCACTTCCAGAGCCCCGACCGAAATGTTCGAGTTCGCAAAATGCCCGGCCAGAAACTCGCGGAAAGGGTCGATCTGCCCGGGCGTCAAGGTGAAGCCCGCTGCCATGGCGTGGCCCCCACCGCTGCCCAAGAGTTTCCGTTCGCGCGCCGCGCGAACAACAGCGCCAATATCCACATTGGCGATCGAACGCGCGGAACCGCGACCAACTCCGCCATCGAAACCCGCAACAAACGTCGGTTTGCCGAACCGATCCTTCAATCGGCTGGCAACGATGCCGACGACACCTGCATGCCAGCCTTCGTTGCTTACGAAGACGAAGGGCGCATTCGCTTGGAGCTTCGCCATTTCGACAGCGTCATCCAGAATTCTCGGGCGCGTCCTGGATCCTCGGCGGTCAACAAATCCACGCCAAGGCCACAGCGTCCAACGCGGCCACCGGCATTGATCCGAGGTCCGAATGCAAAACCCAAATGATAGGGCGAAAATGGCGGCGCAATGCCTGCAACTTCAGCAAGCGCCGCCAAGCCTGGGCGATCGAGCCTTGCTATCCGCGAAAGTCCAGTACGAACAAACGCTCGATTGACGCCAATCAGAGGGACCACATCGCAAACAGTGGCGAGACCGACGAGACCGACATGCTCCAGAAGGTCGGGCGCCGTGACTTTGCCTGACCCATACCAACCACTTTCGCGCAGTGCCCGATTCAATGCGACGACAAAAAGAAACGTAATTCCCGCCGCGCAAACATGGCCCAGATTCGACGTATCGCCGGGTTGGTTCGGGTTCACATGCGCGAATGCTGGTGGTGTATTCTCGACTGCATGGTGATCGAGAACGATGACATCGAGGCCCGCATCCTTGGCGGCCGACAACGCATTCACCGCCCCTGCTCCGCAATCGACTGCAATGACAAGCGAGGCGCCTTCTGCCTTCAACTTCAACAGGGCCGGGGCGTTCGGGCCGTATCCTTCAGTGAGGCGGTCGGGGATATAGATTCGCGGTCGCGAACCGACAGAAGCGAAAAACCCATGCAAAATGGCGGCCGACGCCGAGCCATCGACATCGTAGTCGCCGAAGATCGCTATTCTTTCTCCGGTTTCAATGGCAGTGCGAACGCGCGCGACGGCCAGATCCATGTCTTTCAGCGTCATGGGTTCCGGTAGAAGCTGTTTCAGCGTCGGATACAGGTATGTTTGCGCCGTTTCGACTGTGACGCCACGGGCGATCAACAATCGCGCAAGCGTCATCGACACGCCCGCGGACTGTGCCAGCGAGCGGACTGCGATATCATCGCTCTCAAGCAGCCGCCAGCGTCGCCCCGTCAGCGATCGAGCGACGCCCAGGGCCGCGCTCGATCCTTTGGAGATCGGTTCAGCGCTCATCCTTGAGATGACGTGACCGCACGTGGCGCGCTTTGATCCAACGAACGGTTCCGGTCGCCGAGCGCATGACCACGCTCTCCGTCGTGATGAAGTTGCCGCTCATGTGCACGCCTTCAAGCATGGAACCGTCGGTCACACCCGTTGCCGCAAACACGACGTCGCCCGACGCCATGTCCATAAGTGAATATTTGCGCTTGAGATCCTTGATGCCCCACTTGGCCGCGCGCGCGCGCTCATCGTCGTTGCGGAATACCAGACGCGTCTGGATCTGGCCGCCAACGCAGCGCAGGGCCGCAGCCGCAAGAACGCCTTCTGGCGCTCCGCCCGTACCGATATAGATGTCGATGCCCGTCGCGGGATCGCTGGTAGCAATAACGCCGGCAACGTCACCGTCCGTAATCAGTCGAACCGCCGCACCGACTTCGCGTACGGCTGCGATCAATTTCTCATGGCGCGGACGATCCATGATGCACGCCGTAATCTCGCGCGGCTTGACGCCCTTGGCCCTGGCAAGCGCAAGGATATTGTCTTTGGGATCGGCATCCAGATCGATGACGCCATCCGGATAGCCGCCACCTATCGCGATTTTGTCCATGTACGTGTCGGGAGCGTTCAGGAGTGTGCCGGGTTCGGCCATAGCCATGACCGCGAGCGCATTCGGCAGCGCTTTCGCCGTGAGAGTCGTACCTTCAAGGGGATCGAGTGCGATGTCGATGGCAAGTCCGCCTGTGCCGACCTTCTCGCCGATATAGAGCATGGGCGCTTCGTCGCGCTCACCTTCGCCTATCACAACCGTGCCCGAAATGGGCAGCGAGTTGAACGCGGTGCGCATGGCTTCGACGGCAGCGGCGTCGGCCGCGTGTTCGTCGCCACGTCCGATCTGCAACGACGCAGCGATCGCCGCCGCCTCCGTTACTCGCACGGCCTCGAGGGCGAATGCTCGATCCAGTGGCCTGCTTATCATGCCGTCTCCTCGCGCATTCGGGGCCACTCAGGCGGCCTCCATGGGAATCATGCAGGGACGCGCGCGAACCTTGTCCGAGGTAGCTATCGCCTTCAAGGCGCGCTCGACGGCGAGTTGCGGTGTGTCATGCGTAATCATCACGATCGAAACCGGCTCGCCATGCGCACGGCCGCGCTGAATCATGCTCTCGATCGAGACACGAGATTGCGCCAAGTGACCCGCGATTTCGGCAAGCACGCCCGGCAGATCGAGCACCTCAAATCGCAAATAGAAAGCGGAGGAGGACGCGCCGGCCTGCGAAGGTACCAACTTGATCAGCGAACTCGCCGGGATGCCGAAGGCCGGGCCGATCGAACCTCGCGCAATATCCACGAGATCCGCAATGACCGCCGATGCCGTCGGCGCGGCGCCCGCGCCCCGTCCTTCAAAAAAATACGGTCCGGCCGCTCCGGCGTCCGCCAAAACGGCATTGAAGGGACCGTCAACATCGGCAAGAGGAGTACTCGACCGCACCATGGCAGGTTGAACGCGTTGCTCAATGCCGTCGCCGACGCGGCGCGCGACCCCAAGCAGCTTAATGCGAAAGCCGAACTCGCGAGCAAAACGAATATCGTCAGGCGTGATCCGTTCAATTCCCTCGACTGTCATATGTTCAAGATCAGGTTCTATTCCAAACGCCAGGCTCGAGAGCAACGTGAGCTTGTGGGCCGTATCGCCGCCTCCGATGTCGAGCGTCGGGTCGGATTCGGCATATCCCAGCTTCTGCGCGTCGCGGAGCACCTCTTCGAATGGCCGGCCCGTGGCTTCCATGTTGGTCAGAATGTAGTTGCATGTGCCGTTCAAAATGCCGCGCACAGCGACGATCCCTTGCGAAATCAAACTCTCGCGCAAGGATTTTACAATGGGTATTCCACCCGCGATCGCCGCCTCGAATTTCAGTGCGCAGCCTTTTTCTTCCGATAGGCTCGCAAAGCGCGCGCCGTGCTTTGCGAGCAAAGCCTTGTTTCCCGTTACGACGTGTTTGCCCGCGTGAAGCGCTGCCTCTACGACTTTTCGTGCCACGCCATCTTCGCCGCCGATGAGCTCGACTACGACGTCGGCGCGTGACTCAGCAAGGCCAATTGCATCCGGTATCCAGGCGAGCTTGGAAACATCGATTGCCCGCGTTTTGGCGCGGTCCCTTGCCGTCACAGCGACGATTTCGAGGGCTCGCCCGGCGCGCTGCGCGAGCTCCGGACCGCGCTGCTGCAATGTCTTGACGACCTCGGCGCCCACCGTTCCCAAGCCGGCAAGTGCTATGCGAAGTGGCGCAGTCACTTCGCAGCTTCCAAGGAGACGGGCTCGTTCGTTCGCATCGACAGGAACTTTTTGACATTGCGGGCAGCCTGGCGAATGCGATGTTCGTTCTCAACGAGCGCTACGCGCACGAAGCCCTCGCCATATTCTCCGAAACCGATCCCCGGCGATACCGCCACTTTGGCATGAACAAGCAGCTGTTTGGCAAATTCCATCGAGCCCCGTTCGCGATACTGTTCCGGAACCGGAGCCCAGGCGAACATTGATGCTTGCGGCGCGGGTATCAACCACCCAGCGCGTTGCATGCTTTCAACCAACACATCGCGACGCGACTTGTAGATAGCGCGAATCTCGGCCACGCAATCTTGCGAACCGTTCAGCGCAGCGGCTGCCGCCACCTGAATCGGTGTATAGGCGCCGTAATCGAGATAGGATTTGATGCGGCCCAGCGCGCCGATGAGGTGTCGATTACCTGCCGCAAAACCCATACGCCAGCCGGGCATCGCATAAGTTTTGGAAAGCGACTGGAATTCGATCGCAATATCCTTGGCGCCGTCGACCTGGAGAATTGAGGGAGGCGGATTGTCGTCATCGAAATAGACATCCGCATAAGCAAGGTCCGAGAGAACCCAAATCTCATGCTTTTTAGCGAACGAGACGACTTCTTTGTAAAAGTCCAGGTCAACGACCTGGGCCGTCGGATTGGAGGGATAGTTCACGACCAGTGCAACCGGTGAAGGAACAGAGTGACGTACCGCGTTTCCCAGCCGGCTCAGATATTCTTCGGGAGACGTGGCCGGCACATGTCGTATTGCTGCGCCTGCAAGGATGAAGCCAAAGGAGTGGATCGGATAGGCTGGGTTCGGCACCAGAACAACATCACCTGGTGCGGTGATCGCTTGCGCGAGATTGGCAAATCCTTCCTTGGAGCCCAACGCCGCGATGACTTCGCTCTCGGCGTCCAACGTTACGCCGAAACGCCGCTTATAGTAGGCGACATAAGCCTTGCGCAGCCCCTTGATGCCACGAGACGCTGAATAGCGGTTCGAGCGCGGATCTCGCGCGGTCTCGATGAGCTTGTCGACTATGTGCTTCGGCGTCGGCATGTCCGGATTGCCCATGCCGAAATCGATAATGTCCTCGCCGCGCGCGCGCGCTTGCGCTTTGAGGCGGTTGACTTCCTCAAAAATGTACGGCGGCAGCCGCTTAATGCGATAAAAATCGACCTGCATAGCCCTGGACTATTCAATGACGCGACGGACCGCGCGCCACCGATCAGCATCGCGGCAATAAGGTTGCGTCGTCAATGGCTTTGCGGCCGTTCCTCAGATCAACCCTGGATGAATATTTCGGCACGGCGGTTGCCTGCTTCCCCCTGCGGCATCGACTCGTAGTAGACCGGCTGGCTATCGCCGACGGCCTCGACGAGCACGTGACTGGCGGGAACCCCTTCGCGAATGATCTCCTTTGCGACGGAATTGGCTCGAGCCTGTGACTTGGCGAAAATGGTCATCAAGTGCTTCTCGATCGGCATATTGGCCGTCCGGCTCGACGAGTGACCGACAACTTTGATGTATCCGTTCGCCCCTCTTTGGCGAAACGCCGCCACTACGGACCGAATTTGTGCTCGGGCTGCTGCCGTCACGGCTGTGCCATCACCTGGAAAGAGCACGACAGCCTGCGGCGCGCCGCCAATTGCATTGGCGTAGACGCTTGGCGTCGGCGCGCCGAGATTAGCAACGACTGCGCCAGACATAGTCGACGGACCCCCGGCGGTACGACCTTTGCCGCCCTTCGCACTCGGCGCTGACGCGTTGAGTGGAGCGATCGGCCCGGTGGCAAGACCAGCGTTCGCAGCCGTTTCCTGATATCGCGCGATGATCGGCGGGGCCACAAATTGCGAGATTGAAGGATCAAGGGGCGGAGCCGCCGAAGGCTTGAACCCCAACGCTGCATCGGACATCGCGACGGGTTGCGCTCCCGCCACGGTACCTGCTGGCGGTGTCGCGCTTGGTGCCTCGGGAGCGGATGGAGCAGGCGTGGCCGCTGACGCGGATGGAGCAGGCGGTGCTGTTGTTGCGGCTGGCGCAGGTTGAGCGGGCGGTTCGGCCGAAGGCGACGAATTATCGGGCGCTGGGGCTGCGTCACTCGGTGTCGTCGTCGGCGCTGGCGGCGTGTTGCTGGCCACTTCCGGCGCCGGATTGGCGCTGGGCGGCGGCGGCGGAGCGGCGGCGGCTTCGGTACCACCTCTCAGAGCATCCGAGCTGTAGTGCGAGCGCGCAGCATCCGCAGCCAGAGAATCGGTCG
>Ga0310813_10000779_pt1 | contig 19522 bp, 41 predicted proteins | sample YN3metagenome_FD_203086 | JGI IMG/M metagenome (GOLD analysis project Ga0310813, IMG submission 203086) | Soil microbial communities from experimental microcosm in Duke University, North Carolina, United States - YN3 | ecosystem: Engineered > Artificial ecosystem > Soil microcosm > Unclassified...
CGCACGGCGCTGTCCACGGCGGTGCCCACGGCGGTGCCCACGGCGGTGCCCACGGCGCTGTCCACGGCGCTGCGCACGGCGCTGTCCACGGCGCTGCGCACGGCGCTGCGCACGGCGCTGCGCACGGCGCTGTCCACGGCGCTGCGCACGGCGCTGTCCACGGCGCTGCGCACGGCGGTGCCCACGGCGGTGCCCACGGCGCTGTACACGGCGCTGCGCACGGCGGTGATACCACCCTTCTTGAGCGCAGCCGTCACGGCTCGGGAAATATCCGGAATTGCCCTGATAATTGAGACGTATTGAGCTGCAAAAGGAGCGGCAAGAGCGCCAACCATCGGGCTATCCACCCAAACAATCGGCAGATCATCGCGCAGACCGGCGGCACGGTAGCATTGGCGATACGCAGCTTCAGCACGCGCTCGATCGGCCGGCGCTGTGGACAGGCCAATGTCTATCCACTTGTCGCGATGCGCAACCATCGCGGCAGTCTGATCGGCCGTGAGTTTTGTGATGCGTTTTACCACGGCTCAATCCTCCACGCGACGAGCGAGACCTGAGCGCATCGTCCGTTGGCGCAAAACCTTGTAGGTGCCAGGGGCAAAATTGATCGTGCTGTGCTCCTGATGTTCAAGGGCGACTGGCGTTGACGCCGTGAAGTAAAGCGGAGCATTCGAACCCGCGCCGTCATCGCGGAACAGCGCGATCTGCGGCCCCACCGCGAAGGAGTGGTGATGGCCGGTGCTTTCACCGCGCGCGAGGATCAGGCGCCCCTCTTCATGTGCGACAGGGGTCGCGTTTTGGGGAACGCTATCGCAGCGGACAATGAGCAAATCGCCCTGCGCTGCTCCGGCTTGAATGAGGTTTTCCGTCATTTGTTAAACGTCCTTTCTAAACGTTGGGTAAAAACAAGGCTCCGCTTCGCGGTTAAGCAGCCCTTCCAATTTCATTAACCAAATCTTCCTCCGCGATCTCCGCGTGCAGATCTTCCTCGACGGCATTCGCAACGGCCTCAGCGAGATCGAGAGCGTCGGATAAGCCAAACCCTTCCTCGCGGCGCAGATGCATCCCAAGCTCGTCCTGCGCGTATCCGATCGGATCGGCGTGATTGCCGGCGGGATCGAATTTCGCCATGACGGCGCGGAAGAACGTCACCGCTTGGTCGAACTGCATGTCGGCTTCGTCGCCTGCGTTGTGGATCATGCAGGCGCGGTAACGCGGCGTTCCGTCGCGGTGTTCTTCTCGCGCGCGCTGCATGGCTGCTTCGGCGAAGGCGTTGCGGGCTCGGGTTAGGGCGGTGGTGGGGTTGAGAGCGTTCATTGGCCAGCTTCCTTCGCCGCTTCGATGGCGCGATCAAAAGCGGCAAGGACTTCGGCGTGGGTGTGGGTGTCGTTGAAGCGACCCGGCATCCCATCCATTTCGCTCCGAAGAAAATGTTCGGCGATTATGCTGTAACCAGCTCTATGGAATGCGCCCCATGAACAAAAACAAACGGCGCGCTCAAGTTTCTCACTGCAAGAGTTCCCACCAGCGTCTCTCGCAAACGCTTCCTGCGTCCACCGCTCCGGCGCCGAGATCAGTTCCCGCGCGGCAGTGAGGATTTCGGAGGGGGTCATTGGGGGGTTTCCACTTCATGAATTGAAGTCGCCGGAACGACGCGCCGATTCCATTTTTCCAGCGCACTTTCCTCATTCGGCATTACGATCTGAGCGCAACCGTGAGGGCAGTGGATGCGGAAGCTCTGAAACGGCTCGCCATGGAGCTGGCAATACTGAACCTTGGTTAGACCGTGGTGCGGCTTAGCGCCGCAGAACGGGCAGGGAAGGGCTTTGCTCATCATCCGATCTCCCACTCAACCTCCACCGGCACCATCCAACCCCACGGCCAGGACGGCAGCAGGAACCGGACCGTGACCGGCTTGCGGTGCGTGGCGCGGTAGACGGCTAGGTCGATGATCTGCGCGGTGCGCGGGGTGGGGTGCATGAGGATGCTCCGATTGGGTACGGAACGATTGATAATGGGATCAATCCCAACAGTCAAATAAAAAAATGGGATGTATCACATTTAATTTGGGCAGCCGACATGGCTGCGGACCATAGAGCAGCCCTTCACGGTAGAGATGTGAAGGAGGAGGGAGAATTCACGGATCGGTGAATTATTCTGGAATAATACCCTAAGTTGATCTTCATATAAAGCGCTGATTTTACATACTTTATATGCGTGGAATCCGCCTTTTCCTTTCCAGAAAGCAATGTGAGTCTCTCTAACGCTAAAATAAAAACCATGGAGAGACTGTGTGACTAGGACTTTCCGGGAGCCTGGCGCTCCACCGCCCGAGAAGCCGCCGGTAATGCCTGTATGGATATCCCACGGCATCCCACCGAAACGGAAGCCTAAGCCTAAAGATGGTTAGGTCTTCTTTTGTTGACCTGCAGTTTCCAGGTCTTCGAGGCGCTTTAGCTTTGTCGCGTAGGCCAAGACCTCTTTTTGGTTGTCTGGAGATAGCGAACGGCTCACCCTGAGCAACGCGTTTACCTGGTCAGACGCGTCGCTCAAAAGATCAGAAAGGGAGCAACCAAGCACGCCGCAAACACTCAAAAGCTTAAATAGCGTCGGATTTTGAGAGTTTCCTCTGATAATGTCGCGGACGTAGGTGTCGTTCAAGCCCGCATCTACGGCCGCCCTCTTTTGGCCAATATCCTTCTCCTCCATCCAAAGCTTTAGGTTGTGAGCTAGTACCGCCAACGTTGGTCCGGCATTGGGCGGAACAGGGGCTTCTGAAGCTTTTGGTCTCTTAGGCATGGAGGAATTGTCCCACGCCCCAAAAAAGATTGGCAGTAGGGATGAATCCCATTGACGTGGGGGGATATGTCCCATTATTATCCATTTCTATGGACACCCAATCATCCCTTCTGGCTGAAATTGAACGGCATATCGAGCGGACTGGTATAGCTGAAACAACGTTCGGTAGGCTGGCGGTCAATGATGGGAAATTCGTCTCGCGCCTGCGCGCCGAGGCGAACATGACAATCAAGACGATTGCCAAAGTTCGTCAGTATCTGGACGCACAACAGATTGTCGCTGCGCCCCAGGAAGAGCAAGCGGCATGACCGACCTTCTCCCCCCGGCCCACGCGCAGCTGGCCCTAGCCCTCGAACTCGCCACAAAGCGCATCGGCAGCCAGAAGGCGCTCGCCAAAGAGAGCGGACTGAAACCATCCGAGATCAGCAATCTGATCAACGGGCGCAAGCTCGTAACGATGCGGCAAGCGAAAATCGCCGAAAAAATCTTCCATGTCTCTGGCAAAGAGCTTTGGGCGGAATCGTGCCTTGCAAAGGGCATGCGCGAGTTCGCCAAAGCGAGGGGCGGAAAATGAACCAAATTCGCCCCTTCATCCTGCGCATCTGCATTCACTGCAAAACACTACTGCCGCCCGACACACAGTGCCGGACGTGCCTTTACGCGCATTGAACCATCAACATCGGATTTCAAACCATGGATGTTCATCATGATCGCGGTTTCGATCCTAACGATTTGGCTGGCTCTATGTGTGCTGGCATGGAGCCTGTGCGTCGCGGCAAGGTAGCAGCCGCCTTGGCAATCTTCCTTTGGGCCATGGCCCTCTCGCTGATTGGCGCGCTTTTTGGTGCCGTCACTTTGGTTTCGTGGATCCTTGGCATTCTGGTTGGCTTATCCGCAGCCGGGGTTGTTGTCGCATGGATCGAAAGCTGATGCGCATCCCGTTCCCATTCCTCATGATCGCCGCCGCTGCTGCCGGATATTTCGGCGCGCAGGCGATCTGGTGGTGCTGCGCGTGATCCGTTCGGGCACATCATCTTTCCGAGACCGCCCCGGTTCAGGCTTGGCCGGTGTTGTGCTGCCTTTTGGTGGCCGCGATGTACGCGACGCGCTTCTCCCTGCGCGATTCGTAGAGCCCTCATACAACTTGCTGGAAGGTTCGGTTTCGGCCGGCCTTCCAGCTCTTTTTCTTACGCATAGCCTATCTCCAGTTATTGCCGCCGTCTCCCCAGACGCCGACCGATATTGCCTTCCCGACTCCCCAGCCGGGCCTGCGTCGTCCAATCGCGCCAACTCCCCAGAAGGCGTGATCGAACTCTGTGACGACGGTTTTAAGTGGCTTCCCTTCATGTCTTCCGCCGTTTCCACGATTAGGAAATAGGGGAATGAGCATGGCACTGACAACAAATGAAGTTGATACAACCCGCACAGAAAATGATCGGGTTCACTCATTCGGCAGCATCATCAAAGCCTACTTGCACGCGAAATATAGCGAACGGCGCAATGCTGCCAAAGCATTGGCCCGCGACGCTTCGTGGCTGGGGCACACAGTTTCTCACCATACGGCGCGCGCCTGGCTCAAGGGTCGCACGCAGCCGTCCATGGAATCAATCGAAGTTTTAGCCGCGCGCTGCGAAGACCTCGCGCGGAAACTGGATGAAGAGCGGGCGAAGCTGAGGCACGCCGTTAACCGCTAACCAACAGGGGCTACGCGTGAAATTCTTCAAAGATAGATGGGTAACCGCTGCGAAATACCGCGAGTTGGTCGAGACGGTCGGGCAACTTGAGCTGAAGTTTGAGAGCGTCCTGAGTGACGCGCTTGCTGAGAATGCGCGGCTCAAGCTCGAGAACGAAGAGATGAAAGCGGTGAACGAGGCCCTGGCGGCGAAGGCTGCGCGGGATGCTGTGGTCATCGCGCAGTTGAAGCTCGAGTTGGACGAAGCGCGTCGCGAGCCAATGCCGGTTGCGGGGGCGTTCTGATGTGGCCCTTCCGCCGCTCCGATGCCGCCCGCGAGAACGCCGAGCTTAAGGCCGCGCTGCGTGTGGCCGAGAAAACAATCAAATTGCTGGACCACGATCTCCGCATAGAGCGGATGGTGAGCGGGCGTCTGAGCGAGAAATGCTTGGCGAATGATGTCGAGAACAAAGCGCTTCGGGTTTTGATCGCGCGGGATGCCGTGACGATTGAACAATTGCAGATGGCCATTGACGACTTGCAGGCCGCTCGGAGTGAGGCGGCCTAACCCGCCAACCAAAAACAACAGGAGCCCTCCCCATGACCCTCGAACTCCTCCACGCCGCCACCATCGCCATCGTCCGCCGCGGCATCGACCTAACCGCGCGCCAGCAGGCCGTGTTCCTCACCGTCCATCTCAACGACGGCCCCCATACCGTGCGCGGCATGGCAACCGCGTTGAACGTCAACAAACCCGCCATCACCCGCGCGATCGACAAACTGGAAGCGCTGGACCTCGTGCGGCGCGAGGATGACCCGCAGGACCGGCGCAGTGTGTTGGTGAAGCGCACAGCGAAGGGTGCGGCGTTTCTGCGCGAGATGCGGCGGATCGTTGGCGCGGCTGCGGGGGCTGTGAGGGAGGCGGCGTGACCCTAACCGAACGCAACGCCCGCATCGTAGACCTGCGCGCGCAAGGCCTTTCTCGCATGCAAGTCGCGGAAGCCATGAGCGTGAGTCTCGGCACGGTCGATGCAGCAATCACAAGGCATAACCACGCCGCGCAGATCGCAGCGCCGAAACCGCAACTGACCACCGCGGAGCGCAACCGCAAGATCGTCGAACTCCACAAAGCGGGCTGGACCTTTTCTGGCATCGCCAGGGAATTCGGCGTCACCGCGAAATATGCGCGCAACATTTGGACGATGCTGACCGTGACCAAGGCAGCGCCAGCGTCTGACAAATGGACGCGGAGATGTCTGTGCTGCCGCAAGGAATACACGGACAAGCGCGGGCTGTTTCTTTGCCGGTATTGCAGGGAGAAGGGGGAGTGATTCGTAAGGAAGTTATCGGAGATGCGACGCTGTATCTGGGGGATTGTCGGGAGATTCTTCCTAATATCCAGGGGGGGGTATCAGCAGTGGTTACTGATCCGCCATTCGGAATGTCATTCCGTTCTAACCGCCGGACAGATAGGCATCTTGAAATCGCCAACGACGACAAGGCCGATTGCCTAGCGTGGGCGTGCGGTCTCCAGGCGGCGCACTCGAAATACATTTTCTGCCGATGGGATAATCTGCTCGATGTTCCCAAGCCGAAATCGTTCGTAACGTGGGTAAAGAATAATTGGTCGATGGGAGACCTCGAGCATGAACACGCTCGGCAGTCCGAGGCGATTCTATTCTACCCGGGCCCAGAGCACCGATTCCCAAAATATCGTCCGACAGACATCCTTGAGGCACCCCGGACTGGGAATGAAAATCACCCGACCGAGAAGCCGGTCATGCTTATGCGGGCCATCGTGGAGTGGACGGAGGGCGTTGTCCTCGATCCGTTCATGGGGTCGGGCAGCACTGGCGTTGCTGCGGCTCAGGCTGGTCGGCCATTCATCGGCATCGAGATAGAGCCAAAGTATTTCGACATCGCTTGTCGCCGCATAGAGCAAGCCCAGCGCCAACCCGACATGTTCGTCCAGCCTGCGCCGAAGCCAGTGCAGGAGGCAATGCTTTGAGCCTCACCTGCACCACCTGCGCGGCCCCAGCAATGGCCGTTCGCCCCGGCACCGCGCCGGAGACGTGCGAACTGCTTGGCACGGTTCTGGTCATTAAGCCGGGCGAGCCGAGTGAGGCTTGGTGCCTGGAGTGTTGGCGGAAGCGGTTTGGGAGGATGGTGGCGTGAGCGACCTATCAGAAGTTTACGCGGATGCGCGTACAGCAATCAAGGCTGCGGGCGGACAGTCAGAATGGGCGCGCAAGATCGGTGTAAGTGTCGCCTATGTCAGCGACTTTCTTAATGCACGCCGTGATCCGGGGCCGAAGATCCTTGAGGCGCTGGGGTACAAGAAACGGATTCTTTACGTGAGAGGTTCAAATAGATGAGCTTCATCGCCAGGTTGCCGTTAAGTCGGGAGATGTTCGATCTGACGAGGCTTTCGGATCCATGTCGGGCATCTCGAAAGACGCGCGACCCTATCGAGCGTTTTTTAGAAAAGGTCGCCTCCGGCGGAGCCGGATGCCTTGAATGGCAAGGCAGTAAATCTCCGCAAGGATACGGGTGGTTTTCTTGGAATAGCAAAGCGACGCTTGCTCATCGCTGGGTATACGAAGCTGTGAGGTCACGTATTCCTAACGGCATGGTGATCGACCACCTCTGCAGAAATCGCTGCTGCGTGAACCCTTTCCACCTCGAATGCGTCTCCATGGGCGAAAACACCGCGCGCGGCATTCTCCACGATGTTCAGCGCGCAAAAGCAAAGCAAATGACTCACTGCAAGCGTGGCCATCCGCTCTTCGGCGCTAATTTAGGCGTCAATTCGAGCGGCACAAGGAAGTGTAAGACATGCCACGCGATGACGGCCGACAAATGGCGCCGAAACAACCGCGACCGCGTTAATTTTCTTCAGCAACAAAGAAGGGCCTCAAAATGAATGACGCTGCTCTTGGCCATAATAGCGACGGCGATGTTAACTCGAGGCTTCGCAGCATTGTGGATCGCATCGAGCGCATTGCCGAGGAAGTTAAGGCTCTTCAGTCCGATTCACGAGATATCTATGTAGAGGCCCGTAGTGCAGGATTCGACGTAAAGGTCCTGCGCCAGCTGATCCGCATCCGCAAGCAGGAACCGGCAGAGATCGAGGAGCAGGAGATGCTGCTCGACGTGTATCGCCGCGCGATCGGGATGTGATGAAATGCCGCTGATCGTCGGAATTGACCCGGGCGGCTCAGGCGCGATCGCCATCATCGGCGAGCGTGGAGAGATCCACGAAGTCCACGATATGCCTGTTATTGAAATCATGGTCGACAAGACCAAGCGCAAGCGCATCTCCGCGCATGGCGTCGCCGACGTTCTCAAGGGCCTCGATATTGAGATGGTCGTCATTGAACAAGTCGGTGGGATCACGGGTCAGAGCGCTAGTGCCGCTTTCACGTTCGGGCATTCCTGCGGGCTTATCCAAGGCGTCGTGATCGGCCTAAAGCTTCCGGTTGCACTTCTTCCGTCTCAACGCTGGAAGAAGGCCGCGCATCTCCCGGCCGATAAGGGCGCTGCTCGGCTGCGTGCCCAGCAACTGTGGCCCGAAGAAGCGAAGCTGTTCGCCCGGGTCAAGGATGATGGCCGAGCAGAGGCGTGCCTAATCGCTCGGCATTATTGGAACGAGACGCGGAGGGCGGCGGCGTGAAACGTCAAAAACCCGTCCGCTTCGCAACCACCCGAGAGCGTGAGCAACACGAAGAAATGGAACGGCGTAAGCGCCGGTTCGCTGCGCTTGAGACGGCAAATGTCGAATTGTGTGAGCCGTGCAAAGCACGCGATCCGTGGGTGGATATTTGCGCTGAATGCTGGGCCAAGATCGAAAAAGGAATCCGGTGATGGGGATCGTCTCGGTTGATTTTTCCGCTCGTAAGACTACGCCAGTCAGCCGGCACCATGCGTTCTGCTTGGCGCGACAGGAAATGATCCGCGCGCTCCAGGCTTGGATCAAAGACGGGGCAGATGCGGAAGATCTTCGGGACGAAATTGAAGGAACGAACAACGCGATTCGCGCGATCGGCATCCTCTTTGAAATGGATGGTCCATGAGGCCGGAACGCATGTCACTTTTTGCGCCTGAAGCGCCACCGCTGGCTGACTTTGGTATCGAGCGCGCGTTGCTTGGAAGCCTGATTGCGCGGCCTGACAAGATTTCCGCCCTTCCATCGAATTTCGCTCCAGAGCACTATGCGTTCGAGCATCATCCAGAGATCCACCGCGCAATCATTGCGCTGGCTCAAACAGGCAAGCCGGATTCATATTCGGTGATGAATGCCCTCCGCGGGATCGGGATCGAATCCGGTTATATCGGCGGGTTGGTGGGCGCGATGGTTGCCCCGGGGGCGGTCGAGACCCAGGCCGAGACCATCACGGATCTGTGGCGCCGTCGCGAGATGGTGCGCGTCGCTAAGGAATTGAGCGATCGCGCTAACCACGCGGGCCATGAACTTCCGGCGTCGATCGTTCTGACAGAGGCTATGGGAGCGCTTGATGCGCTAGCCTCAACCGCGATCAACCAGAAGACTATGTTCGGAATTGATGAGGCGGCGCAGTTCGCCATTGAAGCGGCAGAGCGTGCCGCATCTGGTGACCATCTGGGGCTCTCAACCGGGTTTCGATCGATCGATGCAGCGCTCGGCGCCTTGGAGCCTGGTGCGTTCTACGTTCTGGCCGGCCGCCCCGGCATGGGTAAAACCGCGCTGGCCGTCCAGGTGGCGCTCAACATGTCGTTGTCGGGTCACAAAGTCCTATATGACAGCTTGGAAATGCAGGCGAGCCAGATCGGCCGGCGCGTGTTGGCGTTTCTCTCGCGCGTCCCATTGCACGTTATCAGGTCAGGGAAATGGGGGACGCGCGACGCTGAGGCTATTGTCCGCGCCAAGAGTCGGTTGCAGGATGTGCCGCTCGTCATCGACCAGCAGGCAGGAGTCTCAACGGCCATGATCGCGCTCAAGGCGCGGTCAGCAAAGCGCCGTCTTGGTGGGCTAGATTGTCTGATCCTAGACCACATGCACATCGTCGCCACCGACGCACAGGCAGAGCGCAATGGCGCCACCCGGGCGGTTGAAAAGGTGTCAGGCGACCTCAAGCGTCTAGCCGTCGAGATGCAGATTCCGATCATAGCCTTGGCGCAGCTTAACCGCGGCGTGGAGGGCAGGGACGACAAGCGCCCAGGTATGGCGGACCTTAGGCAATCCGGTGCCATTGAGCAGGACGCCGAAGCCGTGATGTTGCTGTACCGGGCGGAATATTACCTGCCGAAATCAGAGCCCGAACAGCTCGCGGCACAAACGGCCGGCGCGCACCAGAAAGCGGTGTCCGAGTGGCACGACGCCAAAGAGCGCCTCGCTGGAAAGGCTGAGTTGATCATCCCGAAGATGCGAGATGGAGAGCCCTGCAGCGTGGCCCTCCGCTTCGACGGCGCGCGGACAGCTTTCGAGGATCTTGAGCCATGAACCTGGCGAACCAAGAGCATTACGGAATTACGAGATATCCCGCTGAATCGTGGGGCAGTTTCATCCGACGATTGCGAGAGTTTCTGCGCAACGAAGAATGCGCATTTGCTGCCGCTAACTGCGGCTACCCAGCGCCGTCCCCAAGCGCTCCTAACGTCATCAACCTCTCCGAGTACAGACAAGGACGACCGTAAATGACCACATCGCCCGCTCCCCAGGCGACGAACAATTTGCCCGAGCCCATGACGCCGAAAGAATGTGACCTGAGAGGCATGCCTTACATGCCGTTTGACCTTCTTCGGCTGTTCGATTCCGACCTCTATGCGCTGAGCACAGGCGATGAGTTTAAGGCCGCTTTCACGCTCTGGGGCAAAAGTTTTTACCAAATCCCCGCCGGCTCGCTTCCATCGGACGATCGGCTGCTTGAGCATCTTTCAGGGTCGAAGCGCTGGAAAGCTGTGCGCGACATGGCTTTGCGCGGCTGGGTAAAGTGCAGCGATGGCCGCCTGTACCACAAGACAGTCGCGGAAAAAGTCAAGGAATCCTGGGCATCTCGTATCGCTCGACGCGAACGGACAGAGGCAGCTCGCGCTGCGCGACACACGGCAAAGTCACCCAGTAACAGCGCTACTTCGCCCTCTGTCACAGAGAATGACACAGACCATGTTACAGGCTCCAAGGGAACAGAACAGAACAGAACAGAAGATAAGAAAGAAAGTAAGCAGCTTAGCGCCGAGCCTGTTTCCGACCCTCTGGCACCGACCCAAGCTCCTGAGCGGCCGCAGATCCAGCCGACGCCGATCATGCCGTGTCGCAACGATCCGCCGCACAAGTGGATCGCGCTTGCCGGCGCTTCAGAGCCCGATGGGAAAACCGGAGTGGCGCGTCCGGTACGCAATGGGCACTACCTGGACACAGCAGCCGACATGGTTTGCGAGGCTGCCAAGATCCGCAGCGTGACCTGGCGGGGGGATTGGCGCCCTCTCATGGCATGGCTTGATGACGGGATTTCTCTGCAAAACCACATCCTTCCAGCAATCAGGCGCATTGCGGACAGGCCGAATTATGTCCCGCCTGGCAGCCTGAAATACTTCGACAACGCCGTGCGAGAAGAATTCGCGAGGCAGGCGGCATGATCAACGCCATTAGCCAGTCAATCAAATTCCGGAGGGACAAATGACGCCATCTGAAGCCCACAACCAAGCATACGCGCGTGACGCGGGGCACGACCGGATGCATATCGATGTGTTCAAGTTTCTCAGAAGAAACCAAACGCAGAGAGCGGCCGAAAAGGCCGGAAAGACGGTCAAGCTCGATCGCACAGGATTATTTTTCGAGTACCGTATGCACAGCGAGAAGTTCAAGTTCTCAGCTTTCTTGGACATAGCTGCGACTTACTACTGGGATGGTGGAAAGGACCGCGGAGCCACATCTTCCGACCGGGCCGCTATGCTGATCGGCTACGAAATCAAGCCGAAGATATACTCAGTGGGGGCGATAGTCCGTGAGCTTAAGGCGCAGGAAGCCTACATGGCCAAGCTAACGCCTCCACACCCGCGCATGACGGAATATGACTTCTTCCGGTGCTTCCCAGTCCTGTCGGCCAACGATGAAAAGCTGCCGATGTATTTGGAGCTATTCGGTGCGTACGTCTGGGATGCTGAACGGCAGGAATTGGCCTGGGAGAACCCGAGGCCATGAACGGCATCCCCACCCAATCGCCTTCCCCCCGCGCGCGTGTCGCGTCGGCCGCCATATCCGAGCGCCTGTGGCGGTCCAGCGCAATTCCCGCCTCACCACACCGGATCGAACCGCACCACCATCAGCGGGCTTCCTGTCGCGTTTTAGAGGGTGGTGAGAAATACCCCACCGACAACGGAGACAATCGCTGCGCCGCCATGAGGGCGACGGTGAGCGAGCTTTACCCGGGGCTGCTGTGAGCGGCCGATACAACGAAAGGAGATCAATCGTGAGTGATAAAACGAGCGTTCGTACATCCGGCATGAGTACGTCGGGACTTTTGGGTGTCGTCTTCGTGACGCTCAAGCTTTGCGGCGTAATCCACTGGTCATGGTGGTGGGTAACTGCGCCGTTTTGGGTTGGGCCTGCCGTGTTGCTGGCTATCGGGATTTTATGTGGAGCGGGCTTTTGGGCTCTTTGCGGCATTGAAGTGGCCATCAAGCTTTTGCGCAGACGCAAGGCGTTGGCAGCGCGTGAGGCTCTGTTGGCTCGGAGGGGCACCAAATGATCAAGTTCACCGAAGAGACGATCCGCGAGGCGCAGTACAAATCCGACTGCATCGACAATCAATACCGAGACGGAATCCGCAATTCCACTCGCGCCGCCGCCGCTGTGTTCGAGGCTGCGGCGAGCAAACAGGCCGATGCCGAACTGCTCAGCCCTGATGACGTTCGCGAGATTCTCAACCCGAAGGTACTGGCCGAAGAAGCCGAGAGAGCGCATGCGAATACGCGCGCAGTACGGGAATACGAGGAGATGCGTGCAAAATCCTTGGATGGGAAACTTCACCCGTCCTCTGACCAGAATACGCGCGATTGCGTATCCCCCACCCCCGAGCCGTTTCAGGTCGGGAAGCGGTATCGGACGCGGGCGTGCGGGATAGCGCGGATTATCTCGGTTGGAGATCGGATCGTTGCGCAGTACGAAGACGGAGCCGAACTAGAGTGCAAACTGGATGGCACACATGCCATCGACGGGCTGCTTGGCTCGCACCGGTTCCCGCGCGATCTTCTTCCGGGTGCCGTCGATGATGAGTTGGCGGAAAGTCCTTTGGATGACAAAGGGCACCAGCGATTTATGGCCGGCTACGATGCGGGGCTAAAAGATGGGATTGCTCTGGAGCGCCGCTCGCCCCCCACTCCCGAGCCCCCGGCGGAAAGCGCGGGCGAGATGACGGATGAGTACTTTGCAGGTCTACTTCATGACGCATGGGCGAGCGCTAGAAGCGAGGACGAAGGATGGCTCGCTGCGGCACTATGCGCCCGCGAACTGCTCCAGCCCGAAGGCGCCGCGCTGGCTGCCAACCAATGCCACGATGGCTATGGCGACGAATATGGAAATCATCGTTGCCGAGAAGTCGACGCGTGGAAAGCCCGCGCCGAGCGCGCGGAGGCGGCGATTGAGAGGGCGAGGGCATGTATCGAGATCAATCTTCAGGCAAGACCGAGTGACGATTTTGAGAAGGGATTCGATGTTGGGCTGCGCTTAGCTGCGGACAAACTCGGCCTCACGATCACGCCAGCGCGCGATCTTACGGTCACGTGGGAGGGGGTGAAATGAGAGGCGACATAACGGTCACCATCAACGGCCAAACATTCCGCGCGACAGGCGCTTTTACAGCCCCTGTGGCGCCGCCCTCTATTGCGCCTCTGGAGCCTATTCATCTCACGATGCGTGTAGATCGCCGAAAGATAAAGCGCGCGATCCGAAAGATCGTGGAGGCACTCTCTAGCAAACCCGCAACGGAGCCGAAGCCATGAACCAATACCTCACCACACCCTCTGAATTCGCGGAATTCCTCAACGCGATGCGGTGGACCTGGCTCGGGCTATGCGATGGGGTTTGGCTGGCGTGGGAGGTGGCGTGATGGACGGATTTATCATCACCCGCCTCGAAGCCCTGATGAACCGCTCGCCGGTCTCGCCGTATGACGTGGCGCGGTTTTTTGTGGTCGGGATGTGCGGGGCCTGGATGTTGGCAAACGGCCTTTCAGATGCGCCGCTTTGGGTGAAGTCGTTCTTCTGGATTTGGGCGCTTGTGTGCGGCGGATGCGCTTACCGGAACGTCTCCAAGTACGATCGCGAAAACCAAAGAGGCTTCCTCAATAGTCAAAAGCGCCATGCTGTTCATCGGTACTGGTGCTTGGGATTTGTGGCGGTCTGGGTCGTTTTGGATGCGGCGGCACCGGATCGCGATGGCATACTTTGGTTGTCGGCTACATTGCTGATGACGGCCTGGCAATACTTCCAAGCCCTCAACTGGACGTCGCCACCGCCTAAGCCTGTGCGCCGGTCGGTGTTTGCGGAGGGGGCGGTATGAGAGACACGTACTTGCGCGTGGTTGACAATGACGGAAGCGGCGGCGGCCACGACTGGGCCCCTGTGTCCGCTTTGCCGACCCCTGAGCTACATGCGTGGCTTGAGTATCTGTCTGGCGGCGTCTTTGTGGCCGCGGATGATTCTCCGAACCACGACAAAACCGGCGAAGACATCCGTGACCGCATCCTGATCGAACTGCGCGCCCGCGAGCTAGGGCTCGTGTCGCCATGAACGGCGGAAACCCAATCCGCCACAACCCCGCGCAAACGCTTGGTTCGCCAGAGATGATGGCGGGTGTCCAACGGACCGTCCCACAAAATGGAGTGAAGTGATGGCCAACAAAATCCTGCCGGACATACTGCGCGCTATAGTCGCACGGGTCCGCGCTTTTCGCGATGACTACAACGAGACGATCGAAAGCATGGCAGAAACTGAGGTTGAGCACGATGCCATCTGGCGCTTTTGCGAAGAGGAACACAAACGAGCCGGTGGCGCAACGCCAGACCTAAGGCGCGTGTATCGGGCTTATCTGCGTAGCCAGAAACTTGCTCAAGGGACAAAGCCATGACCCACACCACAACCCTCCTATCCCGCCTCCGCGCCGCAATCCCCGCCATCCCCGACGAATACCACCGCACGTCCATCCGCCTGGCGATCGCGGAGATCGAGCATCTGGAGCGTGTGGGGGCGGTGAGGGGGAGGATGTATCCGGCGCCCCCTGAGCCCAAGGAGGCGCTCGCTGATCTCGCGAAACGCGCTGCGAATCACGTCATGACGCCAGATGAAGTCTATGAACAGAAACGCTCTTTCGTCCGAGGCCAGTTTGGCATGGCGCATCCGGAGATGTCGCTGGAGGAAGTTCAGGCGTCTGTCGACAGGGCGCTGCCGCCGCTCAGCCGTCAACCGACCAAAACTTAACCCGCCAAGTTAACCCTCACTCCCCGCGCATCCCCAGGCGCAAATCCCCAGGAGACTCCAAAATGCATCTGAAGAAAGTCCGCAAACAACGCCCTGAAGCTGCCGATATTGGCCCGACGCCGGGAGCCATATCGAAGGCAGAGATCGCAACAATCGCGCCGTCGCGCCACACCAACGACGTGCCCGTATCTCGCAAACAAGGCATGCACGACAGGCTGCTCAAATCCCAGAAGATCAGCCCCGCGGAACACGCGTGGTGCGAGCGCTATGCCTGCGACTGTGAAATCGAGCAGGGGGCGCGTCCTGGAAAGCCGGAGGTCGAACGTGTTGGCGATGGCGCGAATGGCTGGAGCTTTCAGGACACGCAGCTTGCCGCCCAAGGCAGGTTGCGCCGGGCGCGGGACAACATGACGGCCCAGCAGCGCGCCCTCGTAGAGAGTGCATGCGTGAAGGCGCACCGCGTGTGTGATGTCGCAATCGTCTGCGGAATCTTTCCCGGCGATGATGAGACGATGGCAGCCTTCCAGAATCGCGTTGGGAAGCGCGTCGAGGCGCATGTGACCGACGCGATTAAGGCAGGTTCGGCACAGAAAAGCGCGAAGAAAGTAGCGTAAGTCATTGATTATAAAGCAATTTGACAAGCAAATCGTAGTCGTGTATAAATCTGGCCATAATCGGAGTTGGTGCGTCGATACGCCCCGATTTTTCTGCCTAAAAGCAGCCGAAACGCCTCCCCGAAATTCGGAATTCCTATGCACCCAGACCTTGCGCCGGGCGATTTCGTCATATCGCACGGTCAAACGCATCTTGTCTGGGCCACAAGCTCCACTGCCATCGTCGCCTTGACACTGCGCGTGAAGGACGGACCTTCGCAGACGCGCTGCGTGGAACTCGGCCGCGTGCCGTTTGCGACGCTATTGGGTCCGTCAGTGGTCGATATTACCGAGCGCGCCGAACTGCGCAGGTCGGACTGCATCAAGATCGGCCGGCTTACGGATGAACAATCCCGCGCTGTTCGGTTGGCAATCCGGCGCACGGAAAACAGCGCTGCCGCCGAGGCAAGTGATCGTGCGCTTCGGCGCTCTACCGAAATCTTCCGCGCGTGCCAGCCGTCGTTTCGGTCCGGTGGGCGCAGAGTTGGTGGGGCTAGGGTGGGCACGTGAATCTCTCTACGTTTCTTGTGGGGATAGGGGGTCAAAAGTACGGGTCCTGGCGTTTGTGGACCGTTTCCCCACCGAATTTTCCCGCGTGCGAATTAAAATTTCTCCGTAAATAAATTTTCTGGAATTAAATTATTTGCCGCAGCGCGCTCCAATCCACCGCCCTTACGGCGCGCCAAAGCCGAACCAGTATGACCGAGGCCGCGGGTCCGCATCGTCTCGCGGCTACGATCGGAACTGGCAACGGTTTCGCGATAGTTTTCTCGGTGATCACCCGCTCTGCGCGGACTGTGCTGCCAAAGGACGTGTTGAGGCATCGACGGAAGTCCATCACGTGATCAAACTCCGCCGTCGCGCCGATCTGCGCCTCGACCCAACGAACTGCCGCGCGCTTTGTCACAACTGCCACTCTGTCCGTACTGCTCGCGGCGAATGAGGAATCCATGAAGCGCGGACGGAAGCCGGACACGTCGGCCCAGCATTTGGCGAAGGGCACCTTTCAGCCCGTGCGCCATGCCGGCCAGGTCGATATCATGGCCTCCGGAGCGTCGATCGAACCGGACGCGCTGCCGGTTCAACCGGATTGGTTGACCGAAGCTGGTGCCGCCGTTTGGCTCGACGATATCGGGCGAGTGTCATCTACCAGGATGGCGACAGAGCTGGATAGCGATCTATTCGCAACCTACTGCAACCTGCAAGGCGCCATCGCGTCATGCTGGCGCTCTGGTGAGGTTCCGCCTGCTACACACCTCATGGAGGCGCGGAAGATGCAGGAGATATTCGGTATCGCGGGCGCCAAGAGCCGCGTTGTGAAGGTTGGTGCAGCGGCGACTGCAAACCCGTTCCTGCGCAATGGCAAGCGGTGATACCGGGCATGCAAGGCCCTACGCGGCGATTGCCGAGCAGTACGCCAAGAATGTAACGGCGGGACGGATCGTCGCCTGCAACTACGTTAAATTAGCCTGCAAGCGCCACCTGAACGATCTGAAGCGCTGGGGCAGAACTAAACGCGCTGACCAGCCGTTCTACTTCGACGCATGGCACGGAAACGATATCTGCGACTTTGCAGAGCTTCTGCCTCACGTTGAGGGAAAGTGGGCAACCCCTACGATTAGCCTTGAGCCCTGGCAGGTATTTGGTCTGGTTGTCATCTTTGGCTGGCGGCGTTCAGCGGATGGCGGTCGTCGGTTCTCGAAGGTCTATTTCGAGGTCGCCCGTAAAAACGCCAAGAGCACCTTGGCCGCGGTTGTCTCGCTCTACTGCTTTTGCCGGGAGGAAGAGCCGGCGCCATACGTCTTCATTGGCGCGACGACAGGCGCTCAGGCTCAAAAGGTTTTTCATCCCGTTCGGATGATGGCACAGAAAACGCCAGCTCTCATTGAGGCATTTGGCCTAAAGGTATGGTCAAAGTCGGTCACAGAGCCCGGCGGTGGCTACATTCAGACGATCAACTCAAAGGGATCGACAAACGACGGCCACAACCCGCACCTGGGGGTCTTGGACGAGCTTCACGCCCACAGCGACCGCGCCCTCTACGACGTGATCGATTCCGCCTTTGGCGCGCGTAAGAACCCACTTCTGTGGGTTATCACGACGGCAGGCTTTGATACCGAGGGCGTCTGCTACGAGCAGCGAACATTCGTCGCGAAGGTGCTTGAAGGCGTTGTCGAGGCTGAGCACTATTTCGGAATTATTTTTACCCTAGATGATGGTGACGACGAGTTTGACCCAGGCGTCTGGATCAAGGCTAACCCAAACCTCGGCGTTTCTGTCCAGCTTGCGAATATGCAGGCCGCGGCGACCGAGGCTAAGGCCCAACCGGGCAAGCTGGCTGAGTTCAAAACCAAACGCCTCAACGTTTGGACGACCGCCAAATCAGCGCACGTCAATATCATCAAGTGGCGTGAATGTTCTGGTCCGGTTGATCTTGAAGCGCTTCGGTCTACGCCGTGCTTCGCTGGCATCGACCTTGCCTCTGTCTCTGACCTAACTTCCCTACGTCTGGTCTGGCGCATCAATGGTCGGCTCCTAACCTGGGGCACGCGATATCTGCCGGAGTCTGCGGTCGATCCGCGTACGACGAAGAATAGCGTGCCCTATGGACGATGGACGAAGCAGGAGTTTATGGGGCGGCCGCTCATAACGGTCACGCCCGGCGATGTGACCGACTACGCCTGGATCGAAAAGGACGTGCGCTGGGCGCTCGACACGTTCAGGATCGAGGCGATCGGCTATGACCCATGGAACGCCCAAGACCTAGTTAATCGGCTCATGGACTCCGGCGCGCCGATGATCGAGGTCCGACAGGGGTTTGCATCCCTCACCGGCCCGATGAAGGAGCTAGACCGGCTCTACCTGGGCGGCCTGCTCGACCATGGCGGCGATGAGGTTCTGACTTGGTGCGCGTCCAATGTCGTCGCGCGCAAAGACCCGAACGACAATATTGCGCCATGGAAGTCTAAGTCACACGAAAAGATCGACGATTACGCGGCGCTGCTGAATGCGCTGGCGGTCGCCGGAAACGACGGGACCTCGATCTATGAGGACCGCGGAATCATGGTGTTGTAAAATGTCCGAAGTGAAACTCCACACGATTGAGCCGATTGTCACGCCGGACAAGTTTGAGATGGGCGTCCATCGTATGCGGGTGCCGGGCTGCTGGTTGTACTGGCTGCAGGGTGGCGCTTCGACGGTATCGAGCTTCGTGCCCGATGCCGAGGCACCGTCCGTTCCCGACCGCCTGAGGCATGCGCCGCTCGATGCGTTTGGCGAATTGTCGGTGAATGCAGAAGGTGGCGCCGAAACGCCTGTTGAATAATGGGCGTCTTTGATCGCATCGCCACGCGGCTTGGCTATACGCCATCGCGCGCGGTTCCGGGACAAGTCCGCGAGGCGGTTGACCAAGTCGTGCGAGACTACAGCCTGGCGTGGCCCACGCCGATGCTATGGGGGCTATTCGGGGGTGCCGGCTCCTCCACGGGCGTTCCGGTCACCCCGCTGTCTGCCCTCCAAAGCGCGTCCGTTTACGCGTGCGTAAAGCGCAAGGCCGAGGACATCGCCAAGATGCCCTTGATCGTTGAGCGCGATCACGGAGGCGGCGATTGGCGTCGGGATATTGATCATCCGTTCAACAATGTGTTGGCAAAGCCCAACAAGTGGATGACCCCGTTCGAATTTTGGCGCTACATCGCTTCTGGGATTGACCTCCGCGGCAACTCAATCGCCGTCATCAAGCGTGGCTGGGATGGCTCGCCCGAAGAATTGATCCCGCTCAACTGGGATCGTGTATCGGTCCTTCTCTCGCCATCTGGGATATTGTTCTACAACGTGAGCCATCCGCAGGTCGGGTGGGGCGTTACGTTCCACCAAGACGACGTGCTTCATTTCCGCGGGCTGACGCTGGATGGCGGCTACCTTGGCATTACACCTGTCGCTG
>Ga0310813_10000781_pt1 | contig 19506 bp, 18 predicted proteins | sample YN3metagenome_FD_203086 | JGI IMG/M metagenome (GOLD analysis project Ga0310813, IMG submission 203086) | Soil microbial communities from experimental microcosm in Duke University, North Carolina, United States - YN3 | ecosystem: Engineered > Artificial ecosystem > Soil microcosm > Unclassified...
GCCGAGCGTCGTCCAGCCGACCAGCGAGAGGATCACGGTGATGGCGAAGAACACCTGGGTCGGAGTCCAGTCGCGCGGCAGCGCAGCCGACAAGGCGAGCCAGATCGGGATGGTCGGGACCGACTGCAGGAGCTCGATGAGGCGCTGGATCACGTGGTCGGTCTTGCCGCCGACATAGCCCGATATGCCGCCCAGCACGACGCCGAGGATCACGCTCAATGCCACAGCAACCAGGCCGACCGTCATCGAGGTCTGGGTGCCGTGCATGATGCGCGACCACTGGTCCCGGCCGAGGCGGTCGGAACCCAGCAGGAAGATGCGTTGGCCGGGATCGACCGGCACGATCAGATGCAGGTTTGTGCGGAACAGCCCGAGCACCTTCCACTCGATGCCGGAACCGAAAAAGCGCACCGGCACCTTCTTCGTGGCATCGGTCGTCCATTCCATGCGGAGCGTCGTTGGGTTGCGCTTGCCTGCGATCGCCGGCACCCAGGGCGACAATGTGCCGTCGGCGAACAGGTGGATCGACTGTACCGGGATGAAAGCCTGGCGGGCGTCGGTGCGCTCGGGATCCTGGGTCGAGAAGAAACTCGGGAACAGCACGACCAGGTACAGCACCATCAATAGGCCAGCGCTCGCCATGGCGAGGTGATGGCGGCGGAAGCGCCACCACACCAGCTGCCAGTTGGAGGCGACGGCAACTCTGTCTTCGGCTTCCTGGCCGGCGGCGACGACCGTCATGTCGGCGCCTCATGTCCCTCTCCCCCGAGAGGGGGAGAGGTCAGGAGAGGGGGAAGCGACGGGTGTACCCCCCTCTCCCCGACTCTCCCCCTCTCGGGGGAGAGGCGTATGAAGCGGCCAGTCGGCATGTCAGCGCTCCACCCGGATGCGCGGATCGATCAGCGCCAGGGCGACGTCCGACAGCAGGGTGCCGACGATGGTCAGGAACGAATAGATCAGCAGGATGCCGCCCGCGAGATACATGTCCTGGTTGACGAGCGCGCGGAGCAGCAGCGGACCGATGTTGGGCAGATTCATCACCGTGGCCACGATCAGGCTGCCCGAGAACAGCAGCGGCAGGTACCAGCCGATGGTACTGACCAGTGGATTGAAGGCGAGCCGCACGGGATAGCGCAGCACGAGGCGCCATTCCTTCATGCCCTTGGCGCGCGCCGTCACGACGTAGGGTTTGTTGAGCTCGTCGAGCAGGTTGGCGCGCATGATGCGGGAGAGCCGCGCGGTGCCGGCGATGCCCAGCACCAGCGCCGGCAGCCAGATATGCTCCAGCAGGTCGAGGAATTTGCCGAAGCTCCACGGCGCCTCGGCGTATTCCGGCGAATAGAGGCCGGTGACGCTGATGTCGAAGTAGGCGAAGGCGACCCACATGAGGACCAGCGCCAGCATGAAATTGGGCGTGGCGACACCGACATAGTTGATCACCGTCAGGATGTGGTCGCCGATCGAGCGCGGATGGGTCGCCGAATAGATCCCGGCCGGGATCGCCAGTGCCCAGGTCAGCACGAAGGAGAACAGCGCCAGCGCCATGGTGAGGCCAAGCAGCTCGCCGATCAGCTCGGCGTTCGGCCGCTGGTACTCGAGCGACAGGCCGAAATCGCCGTGGATCAAGTGCTGCAGCCACAGCAGGTATTGCACGAGGAACGGCTGGTCGAGCCCGTACTGCGCCCGCAGCGCCGCGATCTGCTCGGCCGACAGCGACGAGCCCGACGAGGCCAGCGTCGCCACATAGGCCGTCAGGAAGTCGCCCGGCGGCGCCTGGATGATGGCGAAGATCACGAACGAATAGACCAGCATCAGCAGCGGCAGCAGAGCCAGCCGCTGCAGGACGTAACGCGTCATGTGCACCGCTCAGGGAAGCGCGCAACTCCAGTTGCGAGCGCCATTGGAGCGGCGCGCTCCAATGACGGGCTATTTGGCAAAATAGAACTGCTCGGTGCGGGCGTTGCCGGGGCTGCGCAACGGCCAGTCGTTGCCGAGGGTCTTGGGCACGTTGCGGAACCTGGTGTTGACCACCACCACGCCCTGCACCATCGGCGTCAGCCCGACGGTGCCGATCTCGAACATGTTGTCGGCCCACAGGCGGTAGAGCTCCTGGCTGAGCTTGACCTGCTCGTCGGGCGCCACGGTGCGCGCCTTGTCGACGATCTCGACGATACGCTTCATCTCCGGCGGCGGCTCCTGCCCTTCCTTGCCGCCCGAGGCGTACCAGCGCCGCCACAGCGGGCCGATGGTCAGGATCGGCGCGTTACGCGGATCGACCTTGGCGTTGCCGGTGTACGGGAAGGCGCTGGTGTCCTCGTTCCAGATTTCGCACATCAGCTCGTTGTTCTCGTTCATCTTGAAGTGGAGCGCGCGCTCGCGGACCTGCACGATGGTCTTGATGCCGACCGCGTCCCAATCCTTCGACACCAGAAGCGCGACGTCCGGCCAGGCACCGAAAGCCGGCACCACGCTGATCTCGATCGTCGCGGGCTTGCCGCTGGGCAGCAGGCGAATGCCGTTGCCGTCCTTCTTGGTGAGGCCGATGCCATCGAGCAGCTTGTTGGCCTTGTCCTTGTCGAACTCGGTGAACTTCTTGGCGTATTCGTCACCTGGATAGTACGGATGCCACGGCGCCGGCACCGGCTGGCGCGGCTCGCCGAGACCGAGGAACACGCTCTCCTTGATCTGCTCGCGGTTGATGGCGAGCGACAGTGCGATCCGGAAGTCCTTGCTGGCCATCACCTTGCCCATCTCCGGATCCGCCGTGTAGGTCTGGTTGATCGCCAGCACGGCATCGGCGCCGCCGAAGGTCGGCCAGGTCGTGACCTTGTACTTGCCGGTCTTCTCCTGGTCCTTGAGCACCGGGTAGTTCGTCATGTTGACGTGGCGCTCCTGCATGTCGAAGTTGCCGGCAATCGCCGCGAGGTTGAGGGCCTGGGCATCGGCGAAATAGGTGAAGCGCACCTCGTCGATGTAGGGCAGCTGGTTGCCGTCCTTGTCGACGCCGACGAAGTAAGGATTGCGCTTCAGCGTGAACACCGGATCGCTTGCCCGCGAGGTCGGCGACCAGGCCGCCATGGTCGGCCGCTCGGGGTTCTCCGGCGGCGCGTTCCTGTTGGCGAACAGTTCGATCCAGGTCTTGAAGCCCGCCGCTTGCGCCATCTTTTCGATATCGGCCTTCGCCGCATGGCCGGGATGGAACTTCTTGAGGTAATGCGCCGGCAGGAACATCGCGTAGGTGCGGTCCGCCCCGTCCTGATTGGCGACTGCGACCAGGAACAGCGTCGCAGGCGCCGCATAGGTGAAGCGCACCGTGCTGTCGTCGACCTTCTCGACCTTGGCGGCGGTGCCGTCGGGATTCTTGATCCAGCCCGGCAAGGTCGGCGTCAGTTCCTTGTTCAGCAGCACGTCGTTGTACCAGAACAGGATGTCGTCGGCGCCGAACGGCTGGCCGTCCGACCACTTCGAGCCCTTGCGCAGCTTGATCGTCCAGACCTTGTAATCGGCCGACGGCTCGGCGGCCTCGGCGATCTTGGGCTCGATCTTGGCGCCGTCGGGCGAGAAGCGGAACAGCGCGTCATAGACGATGCGGACATAGTTGTTGGCGTCGGCCGGTCCGAGGAAGGCGCGCCGCCACACGCCGCCATACTGTCCGACCTGGTCGACGACCGGCACCATCAGTGGGTTCTGCGGCAAGCGCTGCTCGACCGGCGGCAGCTTGCCGGCCTTGACCTGCTCGGCGAGCGACGGCGCTTCCTTGTATTTGCCCTGCGCCCAGCCCGGACCGGCGAGCAGGACACTCGCTACGCCGATCATCACGACGCGTCGCAAGGTCCGCAGCTGCATGTCGTTTCCCCCTGGTCGGTGTTCGACGCGAGGGTCGGTTGGACTCCGGATGGTGTCAAGGTTCGCGCGCCGGAAATCAGGCTTGCAGACGACGGAGCGGCAATTCCCTACACTCCGGCGCGGAGGGAACGTGCCACTCTGGATACCGATTACCGTCGCTGCGGCGCTTTGCCAGAACATCCGCACGACGATGCAGCAGAAGATTCGCGGCATTCTCAGCGTCGATGGCGCCAATTTCGTCCGCTATCTCTACGGAGCGCCGCTGGCTCTCGGCATGCTCGCCTTCCTGGTGCTCGGCACCGGCCGGCAGGTGCCGCACATCAGCCTGAAGTTCCTGCTGCTGGTGACCATCGCCGGCGTGGCGCAGATCGTGGCGACCTCGCTGATGATCCACTCCTTCTCGCTGCGCAACTACGCGGTCGGCACGGTCTATTCCAAGACCGAGACGGTGTTCGTGGCGCTGTTCGCCACCTTCATCGCCCATGAATCGCTGAAGCTCGGCGCCTGGATCGGCATCCTGGTCTGCCTGGGCGGCGTCGCCATTCTGAGCGTGCGCGGCTCGCTCGCCAACGTTCGCGACGTGCTGGCCGACCTAACCCACAAGGGCGCACTGTTCGGCATCGCCTCGGGCGCGATCTTCGCCGTCGCCGCCGGCACGATCCGCGAGGCTTCCAAGGTGCTGCCGGAGGGCGACTTCGCGGTGCGCGGCATCACCGTGCTCGCCTGCATGAACACCATCCAGGTGGTCCTGATGGTGCTCTATCTCGCGCGCCGCGACCGGCCGCAGCTCGGCAAGGTGTGGTTCAATTGGCGCTCGTCGGTCTGGGTCGGCCTCTTCAGCGTGCTCGGTTCGGCCGGCTGGGCGCTCGCCATGACGCTCGAGAACGCCGCCCTGGTGCGCGCGGTCGGGCAGATCGAGCTCGTCTTCACCTTCATCGCCTCCCACGTCGTGCTCAAGGAGCGGCCCAGCGCCGGCGAATGGATCGGCAGCGCGCTAGTGGTGGGCGGCGTCGTCCTCATCCTCATCGGCAGGTGATCCCATGACCAATCCGCGGCCGCTGTCCGACATCCGCGTGCTCGATTTCTCGACCACCATCGCCGGGCCGCATTGCGCACGGCTGCTGGCCGACATGGGCGCCGACGTGATCAAGGTCGAATCGCCCGAAGGCGACCTGATGCGCAGCCGGCCGGTGCAGCGCGAGGGTCGCGGCACGATGTTCGGCCAGCTCAACGCCGGCAAGCGCTCGATCGTGCTCGATCTCAAGAAGCCCGAGGCGATCGCGACGGTGAAGAAGCTGGTCGCCAAGGTCGACATCGTGCTCGAGAACTACCGGCCTGGCGTGATGAAGCGGCTGGGCCTCGACTATCCCGAGCTTGCGAAGATCAATCCGCGGATCGTCTACGGCGCGATCTCGGGCTACGGCCAGACCGGCCCGGCTGCTGCGCGCCCGGCCTATGCGCCGGTGATCCATGCCGCGACCGGATACGACATGGCGCACCTCAACTACCAGCAGGGCCGCGAGCGGCCGGACAATTGCGGCATCTTCGTCGCCGACTATGCCAGCGGCGCCTATGCGCTGGGCGGCATCCTGGCGGCGCTGCACCAGCGCGACGTCACCGGCCAAGGCCAGATGGTCGACGTGTCGATGTTCGAGACGTTGATCGGCATGCTGCTGGGCGAGGTCAACCGCGCGCAGTTCGACTTCGAGATGCCCTCGCGGCCGATGTACGGGCCAATCGAGGCCAAGGACGGCTACGTGATGCTGGCGACGGCGAGCGAGCGCACCTTCCAGGACATGGCGACCGCCGCCGGCCGGCGCGACTGGCTGACCGATCCGCGGTTCGAGAAGTACGCCGACCGGCGGATGAACTGGGCGCTGTTCGTGGTCGAGCTCGAGGAATGGTCGAAGACGCTTACCGTCAACGAGGTGGTCGCCGCCTTCGAAAAGCACGGCGTGCCCTGCTCGCCCTATCTCACCGTCACCGAGGCGCTGAAGGATCCGCAAGTCACCCATCGCGGCTCGCTGTGCCCGATCGAGGACGGGGCAGGCCGCTACCTCTCGCCCGCCCCGCCGTTCCGCTTCTCCGGCTCGGCCCTGCGCAGCGGCCCCAAGGTCGCCGAGCTCGGCGAGCATACGGCGAGCGTCCTCACGGAATTCGGATTGACCGCCGAGGAGATCGACGCTCTCGGCTGACAGCGCGGCCGCCTGATCGTGGCTGAGCCGACGGAATCAGGCTCGAAGCGTGTGATCCTGGAGCTGGACGACCTTCAGGCCCGGGACGGCCGGGAGCCGACGATGGTTGGTGAGGAAGGCCGTACAACCGGCGGCAAGCGATACTGCGGCCTGTATCGCGTCCGGCGTCGACAGGTTCATGACCGCACGAAGCTGCGCGGCGAGGCGCAAGTGCGTTCTGTTGAGATCGATCATGCGGATTCCGCGACCGCTCGTAAGGGCCGCTTCGTAACGCTGGGCCAAGGCGACATTGCCGGCGCGATAGGGCACGACCAATACCTCAAGGAGTGTCAACGCCGAGACAACCAGCTCGATCTGACCAGCATCGGCCGCGACGAACAGCGGCCTCACCACGGGTAAGAAGCGCGGTTCTTCTTCGATGAAGTATATGAAAATGGACGTATCGACGCCGACCGGACCGGCGCCAAGCTCGTTTCTCAGCGCCATCCCTGCCGCTCACGGTCTACATGAGCCTGTGCATCGATGCCCTGCCACAGTTCCTTGCCGAGGCCTTGGAGGTCCAGGATCGATACGGGGGTCGGCGGCTCGAGCGCTTGAGCCAGGAGGACGATGACCTGCTGCGCCACCGATCGGTGTTCGCGCTTGGCTCGCGCCTTGAGCTTACGGTAGAGACCGTCCGGAAGATTCTTGACATTCAAGGTTGCCATTTTTCCTCCATTTCTCCTCCAATTTGGCACTCGTTGCCTGCACGGTCAATCAGCCCCTTTACGAAACGCCCGGGCAAGGACAAGCTGAAGGACGGAGGAAGCGATGCCCAACGTGCTGAACGCCGCGCAGATCGCGGAATTCGACCAGAAAGGCCTCACCTATGCGCGCGGGCTGTTCGCGCCGGACGAGGTGAAGCTGCTGACCGACGCGATGGAGAATGATCCGGCGGTGCGCTCGAGCATCCTCGATCGCCGAGACGGCGAAGGCCGCTCGACCCGCATCGCGCTCTGGAACCGCGCCGGCGATAGCGTATACGGCCTGGCCGCCCGCTGCGCGCGCATGGTCGACACCGCGGCGCATTTGCTCGGCGGCGACGTCTATCACTATCAGTCCAAGCTCACCGCAAAGGAACCTGAGGTCGGCGGCGCCTGGGAATGGCATCAGGATTACGGCTACTGGTACTACAACGGCTGCCTCAGGCCCGATCTTCTCTCGGTGATGATCGCCCTCGACAAGACCGACCGCGAGAACGGCTGCCTGCAGATCGCCACCGGCTCGCACCGGCTCGGCCGCATCGACCACACACCGCTGTCGCCGACCCAGAACGAGGTCGATCCCGGGCGCATGCCGCACATCCTCGAGCACTGCCCGATCGAGTATTGCGAGCTCGAACCCGGCGACGCGCTGATCTTCCACTGCAACGCGATCCATCGGTCCGATGCCAATCGCTCGGCCAACCGGCGCTGGACCCTGCTGATCTGCTACAACCGGGTCGACAACGATACCTTCATCAAGACCGACGACCGCTACTTCGTGCCGCTCGACAAGGTTGACGACGAGGCGCTGCGCCGCGCCGGGCTGCGCTTTGCGAGCAGCGACAACCAGGAACACTTCGCATCGCGGCCCTACGTGCCGGACCTGCGCAAGGCGTCGTAACGCGTCATGGACATCCGGCGGGCGACCACATCGGATATGGACGCGGTCGTCGCCATCATCGAAAGCCAGCGCAAACAGTACCAGAAGTTCCAGCCGGCCTATTGGCACAAGGCCGAGGATTCGGCCGAGACAACCAAGGCGCTGTTCGCCAAGGCGCTCGGCGAGCCCGGCACGTATTTTCTGGTGTCGGTCGAAGGCCGGCAGATTCTCGGCTTCCTGATCGCGCACAAGGTTGCGCCGCCGGCGGTTTTCGCGACGCGCGGCGATACCTACCTGATCGAGGAGTTTGCCGTCAGCGAACCACAGCATTGGCTCAGCATCGGCGAGGCACTGCTGTCGCACGGCTCGACGCTGTTGCACGAGCACGGTGCGGCGCAGATCGTGGTGACGTGCGCCGATCGCGACCTCGCCAAGACCGAGGTGCTGCGGCGGTCGGACCTTACCATCGCCTCGAACTCGTGGACCAAAACGCTGCGTTGAAACGGCCTACAGCCTGTCGCCGAGCCGCTTGTCGATAAACGCGAGGTGTGAACTACGGCACGACGGGTACCGTGATCAGCTGGTTAGGTTGCAGGCTGATCGGCACCTCTTGGGCACCCTTGCTGGCGTTGCCCTGCACACTGCCGATGACCCGCTGGCCGTCAGACGGATTGTTCCAGACGGTTTCCAGAGTCATTGCAAAGCCCTGGCTGGAGGCATTGGTCGTGTTCCATTGCGGACTCGCCGGATTGGGAGGCACGCCGCCCTCGGCGGTAATCTGTGCCGAAATTACACAGGTCGCGTTGTCGCTGTTGCCGTTGATGTTGTAGCTGAAGTTGATCCGGCATCGTTGCCCCACCTTCGCCGGATTAGGACTTGCAGTGAGCGTGCCGCTGATGGATGGCGTGGCCCATGAGTAGTGCGGCGGCGACAAATTGATGGGCTGCGGCGAAGGAGAACTGAGGCCAAGGTAGTCTCTGATCTTCTTGACTGACCAGCAGACGATTATTCCGATTGCCGCACCACCGCCGCCACCGATGAAAACACCGGGGATGATCCCCAGTGGACCACCCAGAAGGAAGCCGAGAAGGCCGCCGCCAATGACACCGCCGGTGAGCCCCATCACCATGATCGTGATGCAGTCTTCGTCCTTCATGCTGCTCCCCCGCTTCGTGAAGGTAGGTTCGAGCGGTCATCGAGTACAACGCATGACGGCCAGCCCGACGAGGCATGATGCTGCAGGTTGCACCCCGCCGATGCAAGCAATGGATGTAGCCCTCGACTCAGTTCCACTGAACTGACGATGCTGCTCGTGAGGGCACAGCTGTGTCAGCCGCTCAGCCGCTTCAGCGCGGCGCTGAGGCGAGCGCGCGCCTGCTCGGCCTGAGCGCGGCGCTCGCGCTGCTCCTCGACCACTTCTTCCGGCGCGCGTGCCACGAAGTTCGCGTTGCCGAGCTTGGCGTCGATCTTGGCTATCTCATCCTCGAGCTTCTTGACTTCCCTCTGCAGTCGCGCGCTTTCGGCCTCGAGGTCGATCACCTCGCCGACCGGCAGCGCGTAGGTCGCCTCGCCGAGCACGATCTGCAGCGACGCCGTGGGCGCCGCCGCCGCCGTCTCGATGCCCTCGACGCGCCCCAACCGCTCGATCGCGGCGCGGTGCGTGTCGAGTCGCTGCTGCGTGCCTGCATTGGCGCCGATCACCAGCAGATTCAACTTGGCGCCCGCCGGCACGTGGAGCTCGGAGCGCGCCGAACGGATGTCGGAGATCAGCGTCACCAGCCAGGCCATCTCGGCGCCGGCCGCAGGGTCGATCGCCGCCGGCGCGGGCCACGGCTGGCCGATCAGCATGCCGTGCTCTGCGCGGTGGCCGAGCTTGTCCCACAGCTCCTCGGTGATGAACGGCATCACCGGATGCAGCAGCTTCACCGTCTCGCGCAGCACGAAGGCGGTGACCGCGCGCGTCTCATCCTTCTCCGCGCCGTCCGCCCCCTGCAGGGTCGGCTTGGTGAGCTCGACGTACCAGTCGCACACTACGCCCCAGATGAACTCGTACAGCGCGGTCGCCGCGTCGTTCAACCGGAACTCCCCGATCGCCTTGTCGACCGCGTCGCCTGCGCGGGCAAGCTCGCCCAGCATCCACTTGTTGACCGTGAGCTTCGCTGCCGTCGGATCGAACGCCTTCGGCAGCGCCGCGCCGTTCATCTCGGCGAAGCGCGTGGCGTTCCACAGCTTGGTCGCGAAGTTGCGCGAACCCTCGACCCGGGCCGTCGCGAGCCGCAGCCGGCCGGCATTCGAAGCGGCCATCGACGCCATGGTGAAGCGAAGCGCGTCGGCGCCGTATTTGTCGATCAGGTCCAACGGGTCGATGATGTTGCCCTTGGACTTCGACATCTTCTGGCCCTTCTCGTCCGTCACCAGCCCGTGCAGGTAGACGGTGCGGAACGGCACCTCGGTCATGAAGTGCATGCCCATCATCATCATGCGGGCGACCCAGAAGAACAGGATATCCCAGCCGGTCACCAGCACCGCGGTCGGGTAGTACTTCGCGAGTGCCGCCGTCTGGTCAGGCCAGCCGAGGGTGGAGAATGGCCACAGCGCCGAGCTGAACCACGTGTCGAGCACGTCGGGATCGCGCTCCAGCTCGACCTCGCGGCCGTAGTGTCTGCGCGCCGCGGCCCTCGCCTCGCCCGCGGACTCTGCCACGAACACCGCGCGGTCCGGGCCGTACCACGCCGGGATCTGATGGCCCCACCAGAGCTGGCGCGAGATGCACCACGGCTCGATGTTTTCCATCCAGCGGAAGAACTCCTCGCGCCCTCGCTCCGGCACGAAGGTCACGCGCCCGTCGCGAACCGCAGCCAGCGGCGCTGCAGCGAGCTTCTTGGCGTCGGCGTACCACTGCTCGGTCAGGAACGGCTCGACCGGAACGCCGCCGCGATCGCCGTACGGGACCGCATGGGTGTGCGGCTCGATCTTCTCGAGCAGGCCCGCCGCTTCCATGTCGGCGACGATGCGCTTGCGCGCCTCGAAGCGGTCGAGACCGCGATATTTCTCCGGTGCGTTGCCGTTCAGGCGCGCGAACTTGTCGAAGATCGAGATCGCCTCGAGCTGGTGCCGCTTGCCGACCTCGAAGTCGTTGAAGTCGTGCGCCGGCGTGATCTTGACCGCGCCCGAGCCCTTCTCCGGATCGGAGTATTCGTCGCCGACGATCGGGATGCGCCGGCCGACCAGTGGCAGGATCGCGTGCTTGCCGATCAGGTGCTTCCACTTGGGATCGTCGGGATGCACCGCGACAGCGGTATCGCCCAGCATCGTCTCGGGCCGTGTCGTGGCGACGACAATGTGCTCGTCACTGCTCTCGATCGGGTACTTGAAGAACCACAGGTTGCCCTTGACCTCGCGCGATTCGACCTCGAGGTCGGAGATCGCGGTCAGCATCTTGGGATCCCAGTTGACCAGCCGGTTGTCCTTGTAGATCAGGCCCTGGCGGTAGAGCTCGACGAACACCTTGAGCACGGCCTTGCTCAGGCCCTCGTCCATGGTGAAGCGCTCGCGGCTCCAGTCGCACGACGCGCCGAGCCGGCGCAGCTGGCCGGTGATGGTGCCGCCGGAATAGGCCTTCCATTCCCAGACCTTGGCGAGGAACTCCTCGCGATTGAGCAGCGTCTTGTTGCCGTCCGGCCCCTTGTCGGCACCCTCGACCGCCAGCCCGATGCCCTCCTGCTCGAGATTGCGCACCACCACCATCTGGGTGGCGATGCCGGCATGGTCGGTGCCCGGCTGCCACAGCACGTCGTCGCCCTTCATGCGCCGCCAGCGGATCAGAATGTCCTGCAGCGTGTTGTCGAGCGCATGACCCATGTGCAGGCTGCCCGTGACGTTGGGCGGCGGGATGACGATGCAATAGGGCGGCTTGGCGGAGTCGGGATGCGCCTTGAACGCGCCGGACCGCTCCCACTCCGGATAGAGCCGGGCTTCGATCTCCTTGGGGTCGTAGGTCTTATCGAGCATCAACTGGCCTTATAAACGAAAAACGCCACGGCTAGGGCCCGTGGCGTTGTGGTGGGATCGGGCGCCTGGGGTCAGCGGCGGGTCAGCCGGACGATCTCGCGTTCGACATAGCGCTCGACCAGCGGCGGCAGGTTTTTGTCCAGCCACTCCTTGAGCATAGGCCGCAGCATGTCCTTGACGATGTCCTCGAGATTGCGGCCGCCTACGGCCGGGCCGGGCTCCTGCGCCATCGGCATCGGCACGCTCTCCTGCACTGCCTGGCTGAGGCGCTCGAACGCCGAGGCCGCGACGCCGGCAGCGCCTTCCTCCACCAGGCCATCCGAAGGTTGCTTCATGGGAGCCTCCACGGGAACAGTGGCCGATGCGGGCTCGATCGGAGACACGGTTGGCTGGGGCATTTCTCCGGCGTTGATCGGATCGATGCGCTGCGGCAGCGGCGTCGGCCTTGGTGCCGCCGGCATCTCGGCCGGCTCGTCGACGAGATCGGTCAGCAGCAACACGTCGTCGCGCCTGGCGCCTTGGCTCGAGCCATTGGCCGCCGCTGCCGCGGTTGCGCTGCCGCTTACCTGGGCGCGCGCCTCGTCATCGGAGATGATCTTGCGGATCGAAGCGAGGATGTCGTCCATCGAGGGATCGTTGTTCGCACCCTTGGCGTCGCTCATTTCGTCGTGCTCCCCCAGTCACCCAGCCAGCGTGAGCCCACTTCGTTGTAGTACTTCTCCTCGTCGTAGTATTCGACCGGTAGTCCGAGCGTGCGCGCTGTCAGGCGGCCGATGCCGGCCAGCACGCCATAATAGTTCACCTCAGCGTCATGCCGCGCCGAGATGAGGCTGACCTGGCTGTTCAGCAGCTCCTGCTCGGCGTTCAGCACGTCCAGGGTAGTGCGCGAGCCGACCAGCGCTTCCTGCCGCACGCCGTTCAGGGCGACGTCGTTGGCTTTCACCTGGGCGGAGAAAGAGACCACGCGCGAGCGCGCCGAATCGAGGTTACGCCACGACGAGATCACGGTTTGCGCCGCCAGTCTGCGGGCGCTGTCGAGCTCGTTGCGGCGTTGCCCGACCAGTTCCTTGGCCTGGCGGATTGTCGACCATTCGCTGCCGTTCTGGTAGATCGGCACGGTCGCCTGCAGGCGCACGCCGTACTGGTAGAACTGGTCGTTCGGGACCTGCAGGTCCTGCTGGTACTGGATGAAGCCCACCATGTTGACCTGCGGCAGCAGCACGGAGTAGGCGCTGTTCACGCCGTAGCTCGCCGCCGTGATCTTGTGCTGGGCGCTGACGGCCCTCGGGCCGTAGTCCATGGCGAGCGCCACGCACTCCTCTTCGCTCGCCGGCAGGGCTCCGACCAACGGCAGGTCACCGAGCACGCCGGGCGGCGCGCCGACCGTACGCTGGTAGGCGGCCTGGTCGATGCGCACCTGCGCCTCGGCCAGCACCAGGTCGGCCTTGGCCTGTTCGAGCCGCGCCTCGGCCTGTGAGACGTCGGTGATCGTGAGCTCGCCGACCCGGAAGCGCTCGCGGGTGGCGTCGAGCTGCTGCACCAGCACCCGCACATTGTTCCGGCGCACATCGACGATGCCGACGTCGCGGACCAGGTCGGCGTAGGCGGTGGCGGCCTGCAGCAGGACGGTCTGCTCGGTGTCGGCCAGCAGGGCGCGCTGGGCCTGGATGTTGGCCTGGGCGCTCTTGGTGTCGGCCACGGTCTTGCCGCCGCGGAAGATCGGCTGGGTCACCGACAGCAGCGTGGTGCGGCCGTTGAGGCCGAAATAGGTGTTGGCGCGCGTGACCGGCAGCGAATCGAACTCAATCTTGTTGTACTCGACCGACAGCTGGACCTTGGGCCGCCAGTTCGCCACTGCCTGGGCCAGGGTTTCGTCGGTCTGGCGCAGCAGCGCCCGCTGGGCCAGGAGGTCCGGATTGCTGTTGTAGGTGCTCGACAGCGCCTCGATCAGGCTCTGCGCCCGCGCGTCGGGTGTCGCGCCCAGTCCGATCGCGAGCGCGCAAAGGACGGCCGCGCAAGCGAGCCTCGGTTGGGGCCGGATACGCATGGAAACTACCCTCATCTGCAAGGACCCTAACATCGCTTGAACCGCTATGGGTAGCCCTACGCAGGGGACTCTTCAGAACGTGAAGCGCGGCGGCGATACAAAGCCCGGCAGAGCCGGCGTCCCGGCGTCGAAGATCGGACGTCCCGAGGCGATGCCACCCTCCTTCATGATGAGCTGCGCCACGCCGAGAGCCCCGGCCGAAGGGGCGGCAATCACGGTGCCCAGCCGGCCTCCCTCGACCAGCTGGTCGAGGATCGCCTGCGGAACATGGTGCACCCCCCCTTCGATGAGAATGACGTCGTACGGCGCTTCGGCCGGCCAACCCGCCTCCATCTTGCCCGTGACCTGACGTACATTGGCAATCCCCAGCTCCGAACGGATGGTCTGTTCGGCCGAACCGGCCAGCGTCGCATCCGACTCCAGCGCCACTACCGACTTCACCAGCCGTGCCAAAAGCGCCGCGCCGTAGCCCGCCCCCGAGGCCACGACCAGCGCCCTGTCATCCGGCTGCGGCTGCAGGGTCTGGATCAGCCGGGCCAGGATCATCGGCTCCATCAGGTAGCGACCGTTGCCCATGGGCACGTCGTCGTCGGCATAGGCGAGCGACCGCAAGCTCGTCGGGAGGAAGCGCTCGCGCGGCAAGTCGGCTATGACGCTGAGAAGCTGGCTGTTGGTTACGCGGTTGGGCCGGAGCTGGCCGTCGATCATGTTGCGACGTGCGAGCGCGAAGTCCGTCATTGAAGTCTGACCCCAAAATGTTGGGTGTTTATAGGCAGCCCCGCCCAAGAGCGTCAAAGGCTGCGGGGTCGGGGGCTGCTTGACCGTTCCCGCACGCCACGCGTATAGCACGCCCGTTCCTCGCGCCGGCCTGGTGGCAGAGTGGCTATGTAGCGGACTGCAAATCCGTCAATGCCGGTTCGATTCCGGCCCAGGCCTCCACGCGCCGGGGCGCACATTGCGCACTTGCCTCTACGGGAACGCTCTGCCAAAAGACGCCGCCTCGCAGGCCGCCATACCGCCGGCTGCGACAGTTTTTTTCCGGAGTAGCTCAGCGGTAGAGCAGGCGACTGTTAATCGCCGGGTCGCAGGTTCGATCCCTGCCTCCGGAGCCAGATCGACGGCGGCGCGATGGCTTTCGCGCCGCCGTTTCTCGGTCCGGTCACATCGCAGCGAGCGCCCAAAGATTCAGCGCGAAATTGGCAAGCTGCAGGACGCAACGCAGAGCTTGCAGGCGTGCGAATCGATCGAGGATGGCGGCGAGCACAGCCTCGTCCGTCGCGCGGCACTGGCTGAAGTTCAGCGGCGCGGCGCGCGCCGTGACCGCCGACTGCAGGACCGCCACGATGGCGCCGCCGGAGACCGGCATGGCAGCGGCGTGCCAATGCCGGGGCCGGCATACAGAGCGACACCGTTGGCGAGGTCGGCAGCCTCGCCGTAGCGGGAGAGTGCCGCCGTTCCCAGCCGATGCCGCGCCGGCAGTTGCTTGATCGACTGGTCGAGGCTCGCGCCAGCCAGCAAGCCGCTGACCGCCGTCGTTGCCATGAGCGCGATCGTCACCAATTCGCCACGCATGTCTGGTCGTTCCTCGGGCGAAGTTGCCGCGGACGGGAGAATCTCCCAGTACTACCAGACTGGCGTGTCGGCAAAGTCCGAGCGCGCGATGAAGATGGAGCGGCGTGATGACGAAGGAGACGGTGGACCTCGTCCGCCACGAGGTCGCGTTCGAAGGCTACTTCAAGGTCGGCCACTACTTCCTTCGCCACACGCTGCACAACGGCGGGATGAGTGGCGTCATCAGCCGTGAGGTGTTCGAGCGCGGCAAGGCGGGCGCTGTCCTGTTGTACGACCCGGAACGCGACGAAGTCGTGCTGATCCGGCAGTTCCGGGCCGGGGCTTACGTCGCTGGCCACCACCCCTGGATCTGGGAGATCGTCGCCGGAATCATCGAGGACAAGGAGACGGCCGAGACGATGATCCGCCGCGAGTCGGTCGAGGAAGCCGGTCTCACCGTGGGCGAGCTGCTGCCGATCCAGACTGTGATGCTGACGCCCGGCGCCTGCTCGGAGGACTGCCAGATCTTTCTCGGCCGCATCGACGCCTCCAAGGCGGGCGGCGTCTTCGGCCTGGCCGACGAGCATGAGGACATCCTGGCCAAGGTGATGTCGTTCGCCGACGCCTACGCGATGGTCGAGCGCAACGAGGTCGACAACGCGGTCGGCGTGATCGCTCTGCAATGGCTGGCCCTGCATCGCGACGAGGTCCGCAAGCGCTGGCGCTAGGGCGAGCCTTTGCGCTACCGTCGATCCGGGAGCGCGTGCGGGGACGAAGCGAGAGTGACATGAACGTCCGGTCGGGATTCATCGACAGCATCGGCAACACGCCGCTGATCAAACTCAAGGCCGCTTCCGCAGCGACCGGCTGCGACATCTACGGCAAGGCTGAGTTCCTCAACCCCGGCGGATCGGTGAAGGACCGCGCCGCGCTGGCCATCATCGAGGACGCTGAGAAGAAGGGGACGCTGCGTCCGGGCGGCGTGATCGTCGAAGGTACCGCAGGCAACACCGGCATCGGCATCGCCCTGGTCGCCAATGCACGCGGCTACCGCTCGGTGATCGTGATGCCCGAGACGCAGAGCCAGGAAAAGAAGGATATGCTGCGCCTGTGCGGCGCCGACCTGCGCCTGGTGCCGGCCCTGCCCTACGCCAATCCCGGCAACTATGTGCGCTACTCGGAGACCTTGGCCAAGGAGATGGCCGAGAAGGAGCCGAACGGCGCGATCTGGGCCAATCAGTTCGACAACGTCGCCAACCGTGACGGCCACTACCGGACGACCGGCCCTGAGATCTGGGAGCAGACCAGCGGCAAGATCGACGGCTTCACCTGCTCGGTCGGCAGCGGCGGTACCCTGGCCGGGGTAGCGCTCGCGCTCAAGGAGCGCAACCGCAACGTCAAGATCGCGCTCAGCGACCCGATGGGCTCGGCGCTCTACAACTTCTACCACCATGGGGAGCTGAAGGCCGAAGGCAACTCGATCACCGAAGGCATCGGCCAGGGCCGCATCACCGCAAACCTCAAGGACGTGCCGATCGACCTGCCGCTGCAGATCACCGACGAGGAGGCCCTCCCGGTGCTGTTCGACATGATCGAGCACGAGGGCCTGGTGTTGGGCGGTTCGACGGCGATCAACGTGGTCGGCGCGATGAAGCTCGCGCGCGAGATGGGCCGGGGCAAGACGATCGTCACCATCCTGGCCGACGGCGGCGCGCGCTATCAATCCAAGCTCTACAATCCCGCCTTCCTGCGCGAGAAGAAGCTGCCCGAGCCGCACTGGATGGCAAGAGTCGCGTCGTCGTCTGCGGCAGCCTCAACATGGATGTGGTCGTCGAGAGCGCACGGCGTCCGCATGCCGGCGAGACGCTGCTTGGTGCCAAGGTATCCTTCCTGCCGGGCGGCAAAGGCCTGAACCAGGCGGTGGCCGCGGCCCGGCTTGGTGCCTCGACGGCGATGTTGGGCGCGATCGGCCACGATGCCTTTGGCAACACCCTGCGCGGCTTTCTCGCCGACAACGATGTCGACAGCTCGGGCGTCCGCAGCCTGCGCCAGCACGCGACCGGCCTGGCGCTGATCCAGGTCGCCGAGGGCGACAATGCGATCACCGTCGCCTCGGGCGCCAACCAGCACTTCACCAGCGCCATGGTGCGCACCCGGCCGCGCGGCGACGAGGTGTGGGTCGCCCAGTTCGAGACGCCGGTCGCGACGACCTATGCACTGTTCATGCAGGCGCGGCACGCCGGCGCGCGCACGGTGCTGAACTTGGCGCCCTACATCCCGCATCCCGCGAAGATGCTGAAATGCGTCGACATCGCCGTGCTGAACGAGATCGAGCTCGCTCAGGCAACCGGCACGCGCCTCAAAGGCACGAGCAGTCGCCCGGCCGTCGCCGAGGCCTGCGATCGGCTGCGCCAGCGCGGCCCGCGCGCGGTCATCGCGACCCTGGGCGCACGTGGCGCCGTGGTCGTCACCAAGGACGGCCAGACCAACATTGCGGGCTTCGCGGCCAAGGCAGTCGACACGACCGGCGCGGGCGATTGCTTCGTCGGGGCGCTATCCGTGAAGCTCGCAGCTGGCGCCACGCCGGCCGAGGCCGCGCGCTACGCCTGCGCCGCCGCTTCCTGCGCGGTCGAGATGCTGGGCGCGGCACCCTCGATGCCTACCGCCAAGGCCGTTGCGGCACGGCTCGCGCGGGCCTAAATCCCTGTCATGGTTGAAGAACTCTTTCGTCAAGACGCCTATCTCAAGCAGGTCGACGCCACCGTGACCGCGGCCGAGGAGCGCGGCGTGCGCCTCGATCGCTCTATCTTCTATCCGACCGGCGGCGGCCAGCCCGGCGACACCGGCGTGCTGCGCTGGGACGGCGGCGAGGCCAAGGTCGTCGACACCGTCAAGGCTGACGGCAACGACGTGCTGCTCGTGCTGGCGCCCGAGTCGCCGAAGCCGGCCGTTGGCACCAGGGTGCAGAGCGAGCTCGATTGGGCGCGGCGCTACAAGCACATGCGCATGCACACCGCGCTCCACGTCATGTCCGCGGTGATCAAGGGCAACGTCACCGGCGGCCAGGTCAACGCCGACAAGAGCCGGCTCGACTTCAATCTGGAAGGCGAAGTGCCGACCAAGGAATGGGTCACCGAGGAGATCAACAGGATCCTCTCCACCGACCATCCGGTCGTCCCGCAGTGGGTGACCGACGAGGAGCTGGCGTCGCGGCCCGAACTGGTAAAGACCATGAGCGTGCGCCCGCCGGTAGGCCAGGGCCGCGTGCGCCTGCTGTCGATCGAAGGCGTCGACCTGCAGGCCTGCGGCGGCACGCATGTCGCGCACACCGCCGAGATCGGCCGCGTCGAGTGCATCAAGATCGAGAACAAGGGCAAGATGAACCGCCGGTTCATCATCGCCCTTCCCTGAGGATGTCATCCTGAGCGAAGCGAGGGATCTAGCGATTCATCAGAGTCGATGGTCGAGGCCTTAGGTCTTCGCTGCGCTCAGGACGACAAGGAAGAAGAGGAAGACCGGACATGCCCTACGCCCGTCCCGACGCGCTCGTCAGCACCGAGTGGCTCGCGGCCCATCTCGACGCGCCCGACATCCGCATCGTCGACGGCTCGTTCTACCTGCCGGCGCAGAAGCGCGACCCCAAGGCCGAGTTCACCAACCAGCACATCCCGGGCGCGGTGTTCTTCGACATCGACGAGATCGCCGATACCTCGAGCCAGCTGCCGCACATGCTGCCGCCGCCGGAGAAGTTCTCCTCGCGCGTCCGCCAGCTGGGACTGGGTGACGGCAACAAGATCATTGTCTACGACAGCACGCCGATGACCGGCGCCTGTCGCGTCTGGTGGATGTTCCGAGCGATGGGCCACAAGGACGTGGCGGTGCTCGACGGCGGCCTGCCGAAGTGGATGGCCGAGGGCCGCCCCGTCACCGACGACCCGACACCGCCGCGCGAGCGCCACTTCACCGCGCGGCTCGACAACACGCTGGTGCGCTCGCTCGACGACGTGCGCGGCCTGCTCGACAGCAAGCGCGAGCAGGTGGTCGACGCACGCGCCGCCAATCGCTTTCGCGGCGAGGTGCCCGAGCCGCGTGCCGGCCTGCGCAGCGGCCACATGCCGGGGGCACTCAACCTGCCCTACAACGACCTGCTCGACGCCCGGACCGGCACCATCCTGCCGGACGCCGAGCTCAAGGCACGCATCAAGGCGGCGGGCATCGATCCGACCAGGAAAG
>Ga0310813_10000782_pt1 | contig 19502 bp, 18 predicted proteins | sample YN3metagenome_FD_203086 | JGI IMG/M metagenome (GOLD analysis project Ga0310813, IMG submission 203086) | Soil microbial communities from experimental microcosm in Duke University, North Carolina, United States - YN3 | ecosystem: Engineered > Artificial ecosystem > Soil microcosm > Unclassified...
CCTCGACCGCAACTAGCGGAGCGTCGCGCTCGACCTGAAGTCCGAGCGCGGCGCGCGGGCGTTCCGGTCGCTCGCCGCCACTGCGGACGTGCTGATCGAGAACCTCCGGACCGGGACGCTCGACGCGCTCGGCCTCGGCTACGAGGCCCTCGGGCCGGGCAACCGGCGGCTCATCTACTGCTCGGTCACCGGATTCGGCCGGACCGGCCCGCATCGCGACCGTGCCGGCCTCGATCTCATCCTTCAGGCCGAGAGCGGGCTCATGAGCGTGACCGGCGAGCCCGGCCGGCCGCCGGTCAAGGTCGGCGAGCCGGTGACGGATCTCGCCTCGGCGCTCTATGCCGCGTTCGCGATCGTGACCGCGCTCGTCGCGAGAGGCAGGAGCGGCCGCGGACAGCTCATCGACCTGTCGCTCATCGAAAGCGGGGTGTCGCTCGCGATCTGGGAGTCGGCCGTCTACCTGGAGACCGGCGAGGTGCCCGGGCCGCTCGGATCCGCGCACCGGCTGACCGCGCCGTACCAGGCGTTCAAGACCTCGGACGGGTACGTCGCGATCGGCGCGACGACGCCACCCACCTGGAAGGCGTTCTGCCGGGTGGCCGGCCTCGAGCGGTTGGAGCTGGATCCCGCGTGGCGAGACGGATCGACGCGCAACGAGCGGGCTGGCGAGCTCGCGTCCATCATCGAGACGGTGACGACGACGCGGACGACCGGCGACTGGATCGCAGCCCTCTCGGATGCGGGCGTGCCGTGCGGCCGGATCAACGACCTCGCCCACGTCTTCGCCGACCCGCACCTCGCGGCGCGGGGCCTGTTCGTCGACCTTCCGCATCCGACGCTCGGCTCGGTCCGCGCGATCGGATCGCCGCTGCACCTCTCGGACACCCCGCCGGTCATGCGTCGCGCCGCCCCGCTCCTCGGCGAGCACACCCGTGAGGTCCTCGCGGAGGCCGGGATCCCCGCCGCGGAGATCGACGCGCTGTGACGGTCCGGCTCGAGAAGCGCGGCCCCATCGCGCAGGTCACGTTCGACCGGCCCGAGGCGCGCAACGCGTTCACCCAGGAGATGTACTCGACGCTGTTCGACATCTGCGCCGACGTCGGGGCCGACGACGCGATCCGGGTGGTCGTCTTCCAGGGCAGCGGGAACGAGGCGTTCGTTTCCGGTAGCGACATCCGGAAGGTCGGCGAGATCCGCGGGCTCGAGGATGCCCTCGTGTACGAGAAGCACGTGGAGCGGACCATCGCCGCCGTGGAGCGGCTCCCGAAGGCGACGATCGCGCTCATCCGCGGCGTGGCCGCGGGCGGCGGCGCGGCGCTCGCCCTCGCCTGCGACATGCGCGTCGCGGCCGACAACGCGCGGTTCGGTGTCCCGATCGCGCGGACCGTCGGCAACACGCTCTCGCTCCGGAACATCGCCCGGCTCGTCCAGATCGTCGGGCCCGCCGTGACGAAGGAGCTGCTCTTCACCGGCCGCCTGGCGACCGCGGTCGAGGCGCAGGCCGCCGGCGCGTTCAACGACGTCGTGCCGCTCGAGCGCATCGAGGCCCACGTCCACGCGCTCGCGGAGCGGATCAGCCAGAACGCGCCGCTCACGATCCGCGCGACGAAGCTGGCGGTGCTGCGCGTACTCGAGTCCGAGCGCGAGCGGCTCGGCGCGGGCGAGGACATCGTCGGGCTCGCATACGGCTCCGAGGACTTCCGCGAGGGTGTGACCGCGTTCCTCGAGAAGCGCGCGCCGGTCTGGAAGGGCCGCTAGGCCAGGTCGGTCTCGTCGGCCACTTCGGTCACCCCGGGCACCGCGCTCGCGACCGCCTCGGCGTTCTCGCCATCCTCGATCGACGACACCGTGCCGCGAAGGCGGACCACGCCGGATGCCACCTCGACGCTCAGCTGAAGGTCCGCCGTCGACGCGTCGAGCGCGAGCGCGTCGCGCACCGCATCGGCGATCGCCTCATCGCCGACGCCGCCGTCGGACGAGCGCTCGGGCGCCGGCGGCTCGGCCGTCGGCGAGAATCCACCGGCGATCTCGGGCTCGCCGTGCGCGCCCGGACGGAGCACCGGATCGGTCGGCGGGAAGAAGACCTCGCTTCCGTCACCGTCCTCCACGACCGCCTGCGCGTCGGTCGAGAGCGGCTGATCGGTGAAGTCCGCATCGTCGTCGACGACACCGTCGGACTGATCGAGCGCATCCTCGACGGCGCGGAGCGGCGTGTCGTCGGAGTGTTGTGGTTCCTTCATGCGGCCCCCGGCTGCAACCGCGGTGCCAGCTACCCCGCGATCGACCGGCCGGCCGCGCCCGGCGCGGCGTCGCGATCGGTCCGCCGGGCGACGCCGTCCGCGCGAGCGGCCGCGCTCACGGCCTTCGCGATCGCAGGGACCACCTGCGCGTCGAACACCGACGGCAGGATGTACTCGGCCGAGCGCAGCGCCGCGGGCACGCTGTCCGCGAGCGCCGCGGCGGCGGCGAGCTCCATGTTCGTCGTGACCGTGCTCGCGCGGGCATCGAGCAGTCCCCGGAACACGCCAGGGAAGGCGAGCACGTTGTTGACCTGGTTCGGAAAGTCGCTGCGCCCCGTGGCCATCACGTCGACCAGGGGTGCCGCCGCGACCGGGTCGACCTCCGGGTCGGGATTGGCCATCGCGAACACGATGCGCGGACGGCCCATCGTATTGATCATGTCGACGCTCACCAGGCGCGGGCCGGAAACGCCGACCAGCGCGTTCGCGTCCTTGAGCGCCTCCGCGAGGGAGCGCGACCCGCCGGTCGCACCCAGCGCCTCGGCGAGCGCGCGCTTTTCGTCGTTGAGATCGGTGCGCTTCGTCGTGACCGTGCCATGGCGGTCGGCCACGACCACGTGCTTCGCTCCGGCCGTGGAAAGGAGCCGGGCGGTCGCGATGCCCGCCGCGCCGGCGCCGAGCACGACGACGTGGAGATCGCCGATCGACACGCTGCAGACCGCCGCCGCGTTGCGCAGTGCCGCCAGCACGACGATGGCCGTGCCGTGCTGGTCGTCGTGGAACACCGGAATGTCGAGACGGGCGCGCAGCTTGCGCTCGATCTCGAAGCACGCCGGCGCCGCGATGTCCTCGAGGTTGATGCCGCCGAAGCCGACGGAGATGCGCGCGACGGCCTCGACGGTCTCGTCGACGGTACCGGGCTGGATGACGATCGGGAACGCGGATACGCCGGCGAGGTCCGCGAACAGGAGCGACTTCCCCTCCATCACCGGCAGCGCGGCGAGCGGGCCGACGTTCCCGAGGCCGAGCACGGCCGTGCCGTCCGAGATGATGGCGATCGCGTTCGCGCGCTGGGTCAGTGCCCACGAGCGCTCCGGGTCGGCCGCGATGGCTCGCGAGACGCGCGCCACGCCGGGGGTGTAGACGAGCGAGAGATCGTCGCGATTGCGGACGGCGACGCGGCCGGCCATCGCGACCTTGCCGCCGAGGTGCATGAGGAACGTTCGGTCGGAGATCGAGCGCACGACCACACCGCGCACCGCACGCAGGTCAGCGGCGAGCTGCTCGCCGGTCGCTTCGTCGGGGACGTCCACGGTGACGTCGCGGACGTGCTTGGTCGGCGTCGCTTCGACCAGGTCGATGGCGCCGAGGCTGCCACCCCGCTGACCGATGGTGCGCGCGACATCGGCGAACATGCCCGGCCGGTTGTCGATCTCGAGACGGATGACGAGCCTGTACGCGGGGGTCAGCACGGGGGGCATCTCGGTCACTGCGAGCGACGATACGGCCTCCAGGCCGGGAGCGCGCTAGAGCCCCAGGTACGCGGTCTTCATGTGCGGATCGGCAAGGAGCTCCTGCCCGCTGCCGGTCTTCGCGACCCTGCCCAGCTCGAGGACGTACCCGCGCTGCGCGATCTCGAGCGCGCGGTGCACGTTCTGCTCGACGAGCAGGACGGTGATCCCCTGCTCGTGCAACGCGAGGATCGTCCGAAAGATCTCGGCGACGAGGATCGGTGCGAGGCCGAGCGAGGGCTCGTCGAGCATGAGCAAGCGCGGCATCGCCATCAGGCCGCGTGCGATCGCGCACATCTGCCGTTCGCCACCCGAGAGCGTGCCGGCGAGCTGCCTGCGCCGCTCTCGGAGCCGCGGAAATTGAACGTAGATGCGTTCGAGGTTCTCGGAACGCTTGGCTTTCGCCTTCGGCAGGTAACCCCCGAGCACGAGATTCTCTTCGACCGTCATCCGCGGCCAAAGCAGCCGCCCCTCGGGCACGTGGACCACGCCGAGTTCGACGATCTGGTCGCTGCGGAGCCGCGAGAGATCCTGGCCGTCGAAGATCGCGCGTCCCGCGCGCACCGGCAGCAGGCCGCTCAGGACGCGGAGCGTCGTCGTCTTGCCCGCTCCGTTCGAGCCGACGAGCGTCACGATCTCGCCGGCCGCCACGGTGAACGAGACATCCCAGAGCGTCGTGACCCGGCCGTATGCGGCGGACAGGCCCTCGACCGTCAGCAGGCTCACCCGCCGGCGCCGATCGGTGCGCCGAGGTAAGCCTCGATGACCCGCGGATCGGCGCCGATCTCCGCAGGGGTCCCTTCGGCGATCTTCTGACCGAAGTCGAGCACGATGACCCGCTGGCAGACCGCGCCGATCGCGCGCATGTTGTGCTCGATGTACAGGATCGTCGTGCCCTCCGCGTTCAGGTCGCGGATCAGCTGCAGGATGCGATCGAGCTCGACCGGCGTCACGCCGCTCCCGACCTCGTCGAGGCATATGAGCTCGGGCCCGGTCGCGAGCGCGCGGGCGAGCTCGAGCAGCTTGAGGTTCCCGACGGAGAGGTTGCGCGCGGGCGTCGTCGCGAGCGCCTCGAGGCCGGTCCGCACGAGGACGCGGTCCACGACCAGAGCGGCCTCCGCACGCCGGCGGCCGAAGGATGCACCGACCCTGATGTTGTCCCGCACGTCGAGGAATGGGAACGGCGCGGGGATCTGATGGCTATGGCAGATGCCGCGGCGGACCACAGCGTGCTGCGAGAGGCCATCGACCCGCTGGCCCTCGAACGTGATCGTCCCGGCTGTGGGCCGGATCAGTCCAACGACGCAACCGAAGAGGGTCGTCTTCCCGGCTCCATTCGGCCCGATGAGGCCGACGATCTCGCCACGCCCGATGTCAAGCGAGACGTCGTTCACCGCGACGAGGCCCCCGAATCGCTTGCTGACGTGGTCGATACGTAGAAGCGTCTCGCTCACTCTGGTCGCTTCTCCGCGGGCTGCGCCAGGCGCAGCCCGCTGCGCGCGACGATACCGGCACGGGCGAGCAGCCCGAGCAGACCTCCGGGCTCGAACAGAATGATCAGGATGAGCAGGGCACCGAAGACGAGCAGGTTCACCGCGACGAGGCGGGGATCCGACAGCACGAGTTGACGGATCGGGAAGTAGATCAACGCGCCGAGCACCGGACCCCACAACGTGCCGATGCCGCCGATGACGTTCATCAGCACCATGCCGATCGAGAGGTCGAACCCGAACACCTGGTCGGGATGCGCGTACGAGAGGTAGACCACGTACAGGCCGGCGCTCACTCCGACGAAGAAGGCAGCCACGACGTGCACGAGGTTCTTGAATAACGCGGTCGGGACGCCGAGGCTCTCGGCTGCCGACTGATCCATCCGCAACGAGAACAGCGCGAGACCAAAGCGGTGTCGCCGGATCCACGCCGCGACCAGGAAGGTGATCGTCGCGAGGATGAGTCCCGCGCGGTAGAACCAGGCCTTCTCGGGCACGTTGAACGGCAGAACAAGACCGGATGCGCCGCCGGTGATGTTGTCGAGATTGATGGCGATGACCCGTGCCGCTTCGCCGACACCGATCGTCGCGATGGAGAAGTACGGTCCTGAGAGCCGAAAACACGGAAGCCCGACGAGCAACGCGACCACCATCGCCGCGAGCCCGGCGAACGGCAGCGTCAAGATCGGATCCCAACCCGCGTGGGACCAGAGGATCGCCGTGACGTACGCACCGGTCCCGAAGAACGCCGCGAAGCCGAATGAGACCTGGCCGGCGAAGCCGCCGACGAGGTTCCACGAGACAGCCTGCGTGACGAAGATGAACGTGAGAAAACCGACACCGAGGATGGTCAGGTCATCGGGCCGGAGGATCGGGACCATCGCGCAGACGCCGGCGACGAGGATTCCGGTGAGGTACGGGTTGCGGCCGAACGTCACTGGACCGCTCGGCCGGTCCGGCGCGCGATCAGACTGGCGATGCCCCCTGGGAGAACGACCAGGGCGATGACGAGCAAGCCGAACGCAAGCAGATTGACGAGACTCGCGCGCCAGCCGGGGATCAGGATCGAGAAGGACTCGATCGTGGCAAGCACAAGCGCTCCGAGCGCTACGCCGAGGAAGCTCTCGAGGCCGCCCAGGACGATGATGGCGAAGCTCTTCAGCTGGAAGACGCCACCGAAGTCAGGCGTGAACGAGAAGATGAGCGTGAACATGCCACCGGCGAAGGCTGACAGCATCGTCCCGATGCCGAACGCGATCATCGCGGTGCGTTCCGGCCAGATGCCCGAGAGCCGGGCCGCGGTCGGATCCTGGCTGACCGCGCGGATCGCCCGGCCCAGATCGGTCGATCCGAGGAGCCAGCGCATCGCGCCGAGCATCAGGAACGACATGACGAACGGGACGATCCGGGTGACCGCGATGTGCAATCCGAGGACGTCGATCGTGGAGTACGTGTACGGGGTGACGATGGACTGGTCCTCGCTGCCCCAGATCAGGTACGCGGCGTTCTGAGCGACGAGCCAGGTGCCGAACAGGAGGAGGAGCGAGGCGATCGGCACGGCCGCCACGCGGCGGACGGCGACCGAATAAAGCGTCATTCCGGCAACGAAGAACAACGGCAGGATGACGATCGAGCCGATGATCGGATCGAGGGCGAAAGCCCGGTTGAGGCTGAGGACGGCGAATGCCGCGAGCATCATCGTTGCGGCGTGCGCGAGGTTGATGATCTTCATCACGCCGTAGACGAGCGCAAGCCCGAACGACATGGTGGCGTACAGGCCCGCCGTCAGGATGGCTGCGACGGCCAGCGTGCTGACGTTCGACCAATCGAGCATGTGCGGACGTTTACGCGGGAGTGGGCACCTGCCGGAGCAGGCGCCCATCCCGCGGCGCGTCGACGGTCAACGTCCTACTTGGATGGGAACGGCATGATCGCGTCGCTGTAGCCCGACACGGTCTTCGGCCAGACGAGCGCCACCTTGTTGCCCGGGAGGTTCTGGGTCATCACGATCTGGGTCTTCGGCTTGCCCGTCGGATCGAACGAGATATGCCCACCCGGCACGATGGACCCGCTGAAATCGAGGGACGCGAGCGCGTCCCGGATCTTCGTCCCATCGAGCGAGCCGGCCTTGGTCATGCCCGCGTAGAGCACACGGGCCGTCTCATAGGACAGCGCCTGGAACCAGTCCGGGGTGACGTTGTACGCGGCCTTCCACTTCGCGGTGAAGGCCTGGCTGCCTGCGTCGGGCTGCGCCGGCGTCCACCAGAGCCCGGCTACCAGATAGTCCGCCGCCGCGGCGAGCGCGTCGCGGCCCTTCTGGTCCGGACCGCGCGCGCCGTAGGACACGAACTTGTGCGACAGCCCAAGCTGGGTGTACTGGCGATGCATCGTGATGTAGTCCGGCAGGTGCGCGTCCGAGAGGAATGCGGCGGCGTTCGCCGCCTTCACCTGGGTGAGCAACGAGGTGAAGTCGCTGCCGTTCAGCTCGAAGCCCTGGTCCAGCACGACCTTGAAGTAGTCGGGGCTGTTCTTCGCCGCCAGATTGACGGCCCCCTGGTAGTCCTTACCGTGATCGGTGTTCTCCCACACGAGCGCGACCGTCAGCGGCTTCGGGAGCTTGCCCTGGTCGATCCAGTACTTGAGGAACTCCATGGTGCTCTTGCCGAGATCGTCGATCGTCGCGAGCGTGCCGAACAGGTACTTGTTGCCGCGCGTGAAGATGGCCGACGCAGCGCCACCGCCTTCGACCATCGGGATCTTGTACTGGTCCGGCACGGCTTGCTGCGCCTCGACCAGCCCGGTGTCGTAGCCGCCGAGGAGCGCGGTCACCTTGTCTTGCGTCACGAGCTGCTCGACAAGGCTCCGCGACTTCGTCCCGTTACTCCCATCGTCCAGGATGCTGAGCGTGATCTGATGCTTCGAGCCGCCGACGTCGAGACCGCCGGCGTCGTTGATCTCTTTCGTCGCGAGCTCATAGCCCTGCTTGAAGTAGGTCCCGGAGGCACTGAACGAGCCCGTCAGCGGCAGGACCGCACCGATCTTGATCGGACCCGCCGGGATCGCCGCCGCCGTAGTCGCCGCGGCGCCGGTGGCCGTCCCCCCGCCGCCCGCCCCGCCCCCGCAGGCGGCGACCACGAAGGCCGCCACGAGCGCAACCGCAGAGAGCTTCCGCATGTTCATCCTCCCGCCCGCGTGCCGCGAACGGCGAGATTATGCGCGCTCCCGCCAGGCGCTACGCGCATTGCCCCCAGTGAAAGATGGCGCCGCCTGCCGAGAGCCGCCAGACGCCCGCATGCCCACCATCCGAGCCGACGATCCAAAGCTCGGTGCCGCGGGTGAACAGCGCCCGCAAGGTGCACGTCGTCCCGAGATCGACGCGGGTGAAGACCGGTGACGCCGGCGTCCCGCTCAACCGGAGCAGCGTGCCGTCATCGCCGGCGAGGAACGTCCCGTCGCCCATCCGGAGCGCGGCATGGAAGCCGACGTGGGCCGGAGGCACGACGCTCTTCCACGTGCCATCCCAGACGAGCACCGTCGCGTCATCGCCCACGACCACGGCATCGTCGACGGCGCGCGCGGCGATCGCCCGCAACGTCGCGGTCACCCCGGTCGCGACCGGGCGCCAGCCAGCGGTCTCCAACCGGTAGGTGACCCCCGCATCCCCGACGGCCCACGCCGACGTCGGGCTGAACGTCGCGATGCCGTAAAGGTCCTCGTCGATGCCGGCGGCATACAGGCCCCAGCCGTTGGGGTCCTGCCGCTCGACCGTGCCCATCCGGCCCACCACCAGGACCCCGTCCGCGAGCGGCGCGAGGCCGAGGAAGTCCGCGAACTGGATCGTGTCGGATCGGATGGTCTGCAGGCGATCGTCGATGGTGATGACCCGGCCGCCACCACCCACGGCGGTCAGCTGGTCGCCCACGCAGAGCGTCGCCGACAGCGAGCGCGCTGTCGCATCGATGAGCTGCCAGCGATCGAACACGTAGCGGCCGATGCCGCCGCCGTCGGAAACGACGTAGACCGCGTCCCCGGCCACGCACCCCGCCGACAACGGCTGCGTGAACACGAGCGGTCCCGTGTCCGGAGGCTCGGTCGGCGAGACGCGGACGAACGGCGTGGGGGTCGGGGATGGTGATGGCGCGGGTGGCCGCGCTAGGCGCGAGATCCCGACGCCGCCGAGGATGGCGACCGCCACCAGCGCGATGGAGACACCGACGGCCATGAGAAGCGATTGATCGGACGGACGCCGCGGCTGCTCCGGAGGTGGATCCGGCGTCACGCCATCGCTTCGAGCCGCTTGATGCGCTCCTCGATCGGCGGATGGGTGTCGAAGAGACCGTCGAACTGGAAGGGGTGGTCCTTCAGCGGGTTCGCGATGTACAGGTTCGCAGTCGCCTTGTTCGCCACGCTCAGCACATGCTGGTCCGCTGCGATCTTCCGCAGGGCGCTCGCGAGGCCCTCCGGGTAGCGCGTGAGGAACGCGCCCGACGCGTCGGCCAGATATTCGCGCTGGCGCGAGACCGCGAGCTGGATGAGCGTCGCGATGATCGGGGTGAGGATCGCGAGCACGAGACCGACAAGCAGGAGGATCCCTCCTCCGCCGCTGTTGTTGCGGTCTCGCGAGCGCCCACCCCACCACATCGACCGAAGGAGCCAGTCGGACAGGAGCGCGACCGTCCCGACGAGCACGGTGACGAGGAGCATCACCCGGATGTCGCGGTTGCCGACGTGGGAGAGCTCGTGGGCGATGACCCCCTCGAGCTCGGAGCGATCCATCGTCTCGAGCAGGCCGCGGGTCACCGCGACCGACGCGTGGTTCGGGTCGCGCCCGGTGGCGAAGGCGTTGGGCGCCGGATCCTCGATCACGTAGAGCTTCGGCGTCGGGATGCCGAGCCCGAGAGCGAGCGTCTCGACGACGTCGCGGAGCACCTTCTCCTCACCTTCGGGGACCTCCTGCGCGCGGCTCTGCGCGAGCACGAGCTTGTCTCCGGCGAAGTAGGAGAACAGCGACGACCCGGCGGAGAGCGCGATCGCCAGCGGGATGAACGCGACGCCCGCGCTCGAGCTGCCACCGAAGATGTCACCGAACACGAACGCGATCGCGACGACGATCACCGTGAAGAAGAAGATGAGCAGGACCGTGCGCCAGCGGTTCTGCGCCTGCGCCTCGTACATCGAGACGCGCGGGACGAAGCTCGCTCCGCCTGGCTGGGCCATCCTGCTAGGTGAACTTCACCTGCGGGACCTCGCGGTCCGTCTGGTCCGCAAGCTCGAAGTACTGCTCCGGCCTGAAGCCGAACGTTCCGGCGAGGATGTTCGTCGGGAACGTCTGGAGCGCGGTGTTGTAGTCGCGGACGTTCCCGTTGTAGAACCGGCGGGCGAACGCGATCTTGTCCTCGGTCGCGGTGAGGTTCTCCGACAGGTCCTTGAACTCCTGCACCGCCTGCAGCTGCGGGTAGTTCTCGGCCACGGCGAACAGCGACCGCAGGGCGCCGGTCAGCGCGTTCTCGGCCTGGGCCATCTGCTGCGGGGAGCCGGTGGCTCCGGCCGCGACGGCCTGCGCCCGCGCGTTCGTGACCGCCTCGAACGTGCCGCGCTCGTGCGCCGCGTATCCCTTCACCGTCTCGATGAGGTTGGGAATGAGGTCGTGACGCCGCTTCAGCTGGATGTCGATGTCCGACCAGGCCTCTTTCACCCGCTGCCGCAGGGTGACCAGGCGGTTGTACGTGGTGACGAGGAACAGGACGAGGATGACGACGATGACGATGAGGACGATGGAAATGTCCAACAGGCCCTCCCCTTCGCGCCAGTACATGATGCCAGACGGTCGCGCGAGGTCAGCTAGGCGGCGAGCTCCTTCACCGCGGCGACGATCGCCGCCGCGTCGATACCGGCCGCCGCGAGGAGCTCGGCCGGCTTCCCCGATCCGGGCATCTTCGGGGGCGCCAGATGGACGAACCCGACGAGCTCGCCGCTCACTCCTGTCTCCGCGAGCGCGGCGAGTACCGCGTCGCCGATCCCGCCCTCCGGCCAGTGATCCTCGACGACGACGAGCAGGCCACCGGTGGTCTGCACCGCGTCGACCAGGGCATCGGCGTCGATGGGCTTCACCGAGTACGCGTCGATCACCCGCACCTTCACCTGGTCCTTGAGCTGGTCCGCGGCCTTCACGGCCTCGTGGACCGTGATCCCCGCGGCGATCACCGCGACCGCATCGTCCGCGCCCCCTCCGCGCACGATGCGCGAGCCGCCGATCCGGAAGTCGTCGAGCCGGTCGGTGTAGAGGATCGGCGTCTTCTCCCGGGTCGTGCGGAGGTAGCTGATCCCCTTCAGGTCGGCCATGAGCGCGACGAGGCGCGCGGTCTGATTGGCGTCGCACGGATAGAGCACGGTGCTGCCGAAGACCGCGCGCATCATCGCGAGATCCTCGAGCGCCATCTGCGATGGGCCGTCCTCCCCGATCGACACCCCGGCATGCGATCCGCAGAGCCGGATGTTCGCCTCGGAGATCGCGGCCATCCGGATGAAGTCGAAGGCCCGGGTCATGAACGCCGCGAACGTCGACGCGAACGGCACGAGCCCGAGGACCTGCATGCCGACCGCGGCGGCGATCATCTGCTGCTCCGCGATGTACATCTCGAAGAAGCGATCGGGCGCGGTCTTCTTGAAGTCCTCGGCGTGCGTCGAGTTGCTGACCTCTGCGTCGAGCACGACGACGTCCGCGCGCGCCGCGCCCAGGGCGGCGACCGCCTCGCCGTAGGCCTTCCGCGTCGCGAGCGGCTCGGTGTACGTCGGGAGCGCGGGCGTCTTCGCGGGAGGCGCAGGCCGCGGCGTCCATGGGTCGGGCTTCATGGTCGCGAACGTGCGCGATGGGACGGCCCCGAGCTCGGCGAGGGCCTGCTTCGCCTGTTCGGGGTCGAGGGCCTTCCCATGCCAGCCCTCCTTGTTCTCGAGGAACGACACACCCTTCCCTTTCACGGTCTTGGCGACGATGACCGTGGGCCGCTCGGCCTGCCGCGCGCGTCCGAGGGCGTCGTCGATCGCGGCGAGGTCGTGGCCGTCGATGACGATCGGGTCGCAGCCGAACGCCGTCACGCGGGCGGCATACGCGTCGACGTCCCACTCGAGCTCGGTGGGACCGCGCTGGCCGAGGCGGTTGATGTCGAAGATCGCGGTGAAGTTCGAGAGCCCTTCGTGGCCGGCGTGGTCAAGGCCCTCCCAGATCGAGCCCTCGGCGAGCTCGCTGTCGCCGGTCAGGGTCCACACGTGGAACGGCGCGTTCAGCGGACGTTTCGCCGCCAGCGCCTCCCCGACCGCGATCGGCAGGCCTTGACCCAGCGAGCCGGTGGCCACGTCGGTCCACGGCAGGATCGGCGTCGGGTGCCCTTCCAGGCGGCTGCCCATCTTCCGGAACGTCATGAGCTCGGCATCGTCGATCGCGCCCGCCGCCCGAAGCATCGCGTAGTAGAGCGGCGAGGCGTGACCCTTGCTGAAGATCAGGTGGTCGTTCGCCGGGGCCTTCGGGGCCGACCAGTCGTAGCGCAGATGGGTCACGAGCAGCACGGCGATGAGATCGGCCGCCGAAAGGGACGAGGTCGGATGGCCCGAGCCCGCGGCGGTCGAGCAGCGGATCGAATCGGCGCGCAGCTGCCGTGCGAGCTCGCGATGGAGGTCGACCTTCGTGGGCGTCCGGCTGGTCGTGGCCATGGAATTACCCTACGCCTGTCGAGGGCGTGCACGGATTGGAGACCGCAACATGGAGATCGGCATCTATGGCCTCGGTCGCATGGGCGGCAACATGGCGACCCGGCTGGCCAAGGGTGGCCATCGGGTCGTCGCATCGAACCGCAGCCGTGGCCCGGTGGACGAGGCCGTGCAGAACGGCGCGGTCGCGGCCTACACGATCGAGGAGCTCGTCTCCAAGCTGAAATCACCGCGGGTCCTCTGGTCGATGGTGCCCGCGGGTGCCGTGACCGACGAGACGCTCGACGAGTTCGCGAAGCACGCATCGAAGGGCGACATCTTCGTCGACGGCGGCAACTCGAACTTCCACGACTCGCAGCGGCGCGCCGAGAAATTCGGGGCGCAGGGCTTCCGCTTCCTCGACATCGGCGTGTCCGGCGGGATCTGGGGCTTGCAGGTCGGCTACTGCATGATGGTCGGCGGGCCCTCCGACGCGGTCGCGATCGTCACTCCGCTCCTCGACACGCTCGCGCCGCCGAACGGCTGGGCGCATTTCGGGAAGAGCGGCGCCGGCCACTTCACGAAGATGGTCCACAACGGGATCGAGTACGGGATGATGCAGGCGTACGGCGAGGGATTCGAGCTGCTGCACGCGAGCGAGTTCGGCCTCGACCTGAAGTCGGTGGCCCGGGTCTGGAACCAGGGCAGCGTCGTGCGCTCGTGGCTCCTTGAGCTCGCCGAGCGCGCGTTCGAGGCCGAGGGCAGCGACCTCGAGCACATCAAGGGCTACGTCGCCGATTCCGGCGAGGGCCGGTGGACGATCCAGGAGGCGATCGCGCACGACGTGCCGATGACCGCCCTCGCGCACGCGCTCTTCGCCCGCTTCACCTCGCGCCAGGAGGACAGCTACGCGATGAAGGTCGCCGCCGCCCTCCGCAACCAGTTCGGCGGCCACGAGGTGAAGACGGAGTGACCGTCGCGCCGCCGCTGGCGAACCCGCTGCGCGCCGGTCCGCGGCTCGCGCGGACGCCGCAGCCCTGCGCGCTCGTGATCTTCGGCGCCACCGGCGACCTCGCGGCGCGGAAGATCGTGCCCGCCCTTTACAACCTCGCGCTGCAGCGGCTCCTGCCCGCGGCCTTCGCGGTGGTGGGAGCGGCCCGGGCCGACCTGACCTCAGAGCACTTCCGCGAGAGCCTGCACGCCGACCTCGTGAAGTTCTCGCGCACGAAGCCGATCAACGAGGACGTCTGGCGGAGCTTCGCCGAGAGCGTCCACTACGTCTCGACGCGCGACGGTGAGGGCTACGAAACCCTTCGCCACACCCTGGCCGACCTCGACGTCCGGGCCGGGACGAACGGCAACCGGCTGTTCTACTTCGCGACGCCGCCGTCGGCGTACGGTCCGATCACCGACCTCATCAAGCAGCACCGCCTGACCGAGAACGTGAACGCGCGGGTCGTCGTCGAGAAGCCCTTCGGCCATGATCTCGAGAGCGCGACCGAGCTGTCGGAGAAGCTGCAGGGCGTCTTCACCGAGGACGAGATCTTCCGGATCGACCATTACCTCGGGAAGGAGACCGTCCAGAACATCCTCGTCCTGCGGTTCGCGAACGGGATCTTCGAGCCCATCTGGAACCGCCAGTACGTCGACCACGTGCAGATCACCGTGGCCGAGTCGCTCGGAATCGAGGAGCGCGGCGCGTACTACGAGCAGGCCGGCGCACTGCGCGACATCCTCCAGAATCACCTGCTTCAGCTGGTGGCCCTCGTCGGCATGGAGCCGCCGGTCTCGTTCGACGCGAAGTCCGTTCGCGACGAGAAGCTCAAGGTGCTGCGGGCGATCCGCCCGATCACGATGGAGCAGACCGATACCAACGTGGTCCGTGGCCAGTACGGCCCGGGGTTCATCGAGGGTGCCCCGGTGCCGGGTTACTGCGACGAGGACGATGTCGCCGACGACTCGATGACCGAGACATTCCTCGCGATCCGCACGTTCATCGACAACTGGCGGTGGGAAGGGACTCCGTTCTACCTGCGCACCGGCAAGCGGCTGCCCAAGCGCACCACCGAGATCGCGATCCAGTTCCGCGCGGCGCCGCACGCGGTGTTCTCGCAGGAGGCGGCCGAGGGCATGGAGCCGAACGCCCTCGTCCTCCGGATCCAGCCGGACGAAGGCATCTCGCTGAAGTTCGGCGCGAAGGTCCCGGTGCAGGGCATCCGGATCCGCTCGGTCAACATGGATTTCGTCTACGGAGCGTCGTTCATGGTGGACGCGCCCGACGCGTACGAGACGCTCATCATCGATGCGCTGCGCGGCGACGCGACGCTGTTCACGCGCCAGGATGAGGTCGAGCAGCAGTGGCGCTTCGTCGACCCGATCGCGCAGGCCTGGGCGAAGGGCCGCGGCCCGGTGCCGGTCTACCCGGCCGGTACGTGGGGCCCGGCCGAGGCGGATCTGCTCATCGCGGAGGACGGGCGGACCTGGCGGAAGCCCTAGCGATGAACGTCATGACCACGATCGACGAGAGCGTCTGGGGCGCCCGCACCGACGGCGTCTCGGCCCTCGAGCGTGAGCTCGCGCGCCTCCGCCGGTCGAGCGGCGCGCACGCGAAGGAGCAGGGCGTTCCGGTGGCGCGCGCCTCGGTCCTCAATCTCGTGGTGTTCGCGACGCGCGAGATCCATGCCCGCCGGGCGGCAGAGACCGTCAACGAGCTCGCGACGCGTCATCCGTCACGCGCGATCGTCATCGTCGCCGACCGTGAGCCCGGCGGCCGTGCCGAGCTCGAGATGCACTGCCAGCTGTCGCATCCGGACGGGGCGCAGCAGGTGACCTACGAGCAGATCCTGATCCGCGCGCGCGGCGCCGCGGATCGCCGCCTGGTGAGTGCCGTGATCCCGCTGCTGCTTCCCGACCTGCCGGTGTTCCTCTGGTGGACCGAGACCCCGCCGCTCGACCTGCCGTACTTCGACGACCTCGTGTGGCTCGCCGACCGGCTGATCGTCGACTCCGGCGACTTCGCGCGGCCCGACCACACGCTGCCCCGGCTGCACGCGGTCGCTCGATCCGGCGCGAACCGGTACGGCGTGACGGATTTCAACTGGACACGCATCACGCCCTGGCGCGAGCTGGTCACGCAGTTCTTCGACGTTCCCGCGTGGCGGCCGTTCCTCGACACCATCACCGGGATCCGGGTCGGATTCGCGGTCGACGCGGATGGCCGTGAGATCCACCCGTCGCAGGCACTCCTCTTCATCGGGTGGCTCGCGTCGCGGCTCGGCTGGAGCGCCGTCGAATCGCTCGCCCCGTCCGAGGCCGGCGGGCTCCTCTTCGCGATGCGGCGGCCCGACGGCCAGGACATCCCGGTGCGCGTTCGACCACGGTTCATCCCCAGCCTCGATGAAGGTGACCTCTCGGGTCTGCGCATCCAGTCCGAGGTGGGTGGCCGGCACGCCGAGTTCGTCGTGAAGCGCTCGGAGACGGCCACCCACGCGACGGCACTGGTGACGGTCGGCGGTCGCGGCATGTCGGAACGCATCGTCCCGCTCGGCCGACCCGGCGTGAGCGAGCTGCTCGGCGAGGAGCTCACCATCGCGCGGAGCGATTCGATCTACGAGGACGCCCTCGCGGTCCTCGTGGCCCTCACCACCGGCTAGCGGGGTGCGGCACTCAAGTTGCCGTTGGAGTCCGGGTGAGCACGCCGGCAGTTGACCACGCGGGTCGCCTCCTGGCGGGCCGCTACCGGCTGACGGAGCGGATCGATCGCGGCGGGACCGCCGAGGTCTGGCGCGCCCGCGATGAGCGGCTCGACCGCGACGTGGCGGTGAAGGTGCTCGGCCCCGAGGCAGAGCCGGCGTTCCGCGAGCGCTTCACGATGGAGGCCCGCCGGGCCGCCGCGGTGAGCCACCCGCACATCGTGACCGTGTTCGACGAGGGCCAGGATGGGAACGACGCGTTCATCGTCATGGAGGAGGTGCGTGGCCGATCGCTGCGCGACATCGTGGCCGAGCGCGGCGCGCTCCCGGCCGCGGAGGTCGCGACCCTCATCCGGCAGCTCGCCGGCGCGCTCGACGCGACCCACGAGGCCGGACTCGTCCACCTCGATGTGAAGCCGGCGAACGTCATCGTCGACGGATCGGGCAACGCGAAGCTCACCGACTTCGGGATCGCGCGCGCGGCCCGGGACAGTGAGGAGCGCGAGCTCGTGGGCACCGCGCGGTACATCGCGCCAGAGCGGGTCGAGGGCAAGACCGTGACGCCGCGCACGGACGTGTACGGCCTGGCGCTCGTCGCGTACGAGCTGCTCACCGGTCAGCCCGCGTTCGTGGGCGCGGAGAACGAGGATCTGTTGCGCGACCGGCTCGAGCGCGGCGCGCCACACATCCGCTCGGCGAACCCGGGCCTCTCGGAGACCGCCGACGCCGTGATCGCGCGGGGGCTCGCGCGCGATCCGCTGCGCCGCTACCCCACTGCCGGCACGTTCGCGACGGCGTTGTCGGACGCGGTGAACGATCCGGTCACCCGGGTCCTGCGGCCGATCATCGCGTCGTCCGCCCGGCGGTGGCCGCGGCTCGACACGCTCCTCGCGCTTGGCGTCGTCCTCGCGATCCTCGTCGCGGTCGTGCTCTTCTTCGCGCGCTTCCCGGCGGTGACCGTCGGTGGCACGAACGGCACGCCCACGCCGACGGCCGGAGCGGCGCACGCGACACCTGATGTCGTCGGAAAGGACGTGAATGAGGCCGCGGCAGCCCTCATCGCAGCGGGCTTCCGCGGTCCGATCCCGTGGACGATGGATCCCCTGGCCAAGGGAAAGGCCTGCTCGGTCGTCAGCCAGCAGCCGGCCGCGGGAACAACGATCCAATCCGGCGCGTCCGCGAGCTTGGTCATCGTGCCGGGGAACTGCGCCAAGAAGAATGAGTGACCTCGCGGCACGGACCGATCGAGGCATCGTCCGCGAGCAGAACGAGGATCGCTGGCTGGCACGCGACTACGCGGGCGTCACGCTCATCGCCGTCGCCGATGGCGTCGGCGGCGAGGCCGGCGGCGAGATCGCGAGCACCGCCGCGATCGAGGGGCTCGCCGGGTCGTTCTCGCCGCCGTCCTTCCGCGACAGCGCGCGGACCGCCCTCGGCGATGCCGTGCAGCACGCGAACGCCGCCGTGCTCGCGGCCTCGAGGGACGAACGCTTCTCGCGCGCGGCGACCACGCTCGTGGCCGCTGCGATCCGCGGGCGCGAGGCCGCGGTCGCCAACCTCGGGGACTCCCGCGCGTACCTCGTCCGCGGACAGACGATCCGCCAGCTCACGACCGACCACAGCGGCGATCAGGCGAGCAGCATCACCCGGTTCCTTGGCGATCCGCGCGGCGTGCAGCCGGACATCTTCGTCGAGACGCTGCAGCCGGCGGACCGGCTCGTGCTCTGCTCCGACGGCCTCACCCGCCATGTCACCGATCCCGAGATCGCGAGCGCCGCGGCCGATCGGCCCGATCGCGCCGCTGACGCGCTCGTGAAGCTCGCGCGGGCTCGCGGTGGCGAGGACAACATCACCGTGATCGTGTTCGCCGCGCGGCGGCCCGCGATCCCGCGGGCCCTCGCGGGCACGCTCATCCTCGCGTTGCTGATCCTGGTCGGGGTCGCGGGCGCGTTCGGCGCGCTGCTGGCGACCCCGGTGCCGGCGTCGGCCCCATCGGCGTCGCCGAGCGCGTCCGCGTCGGTTTCCCCATCGGAGAGCCCGAGCCCCTCGCCCTCACCGAGCGTCGCTCCCACCCCCAGCGCCTCGCCCTAGGACGTCGCGTGCGGTCGCGAGCGCCTGCCCGGGGGAGCGCGCGACGAAGAACGCGCCCGCCGCGAGCGCGGCGATGACGCTGGCCGCGCCGATGCGGAGCGCGATCGCCGCGAACGGCACGTTCGCCGGCGCGTTCAGCGAGCACACGAACGAGGGATAGAACTGGCAGTCGTACTGCCACGTCGGGAGGACGAAGAACATGGCGGCCTGCGAGCCCGGGACCGGCTGGCCCGAGACGAACGGGTAGAAGTACACGAAGACCCCCGCCGCGACCGCGAGATACGTGACCACCGAGCTCCTCCGCCCCGTATCCCAGAGATACGCGAGCCACGCACCGAGGGCGAGCAGATAGAACGGCAGCGCCGTGAAGAAGTGGTAGAAGAACAGCACCCGCGAGATCGGGATCCAGGCGACGTACTGCACGAGGAACGCGAAGACGACGAAGCCGAGCACGGCTGAGCGCGCCCGGATCGCGGCGATCGCGCACCACACGGTCGCGACGAGCGCACCCCAGAAGAGGGCGAGGTTCCCCGCGTCGTAGATGTACGCGTTGTTGCCGTTGTCGGACTGGCCGAAGTACCAGTACACCGGCTTCAGCACGATCGGCCAGCTCCACCACGGAGAGGCGGCCGGATGCGGTGAGGTCAGGCCCGAGTGATACCAGTACATCTGCTTCGTCAGCTCGACGAGATCCCAGCCGTACGGCGCGGTCGGGCCGCCGAACCACCGCGCGTAGCTCGCCAGGTAGATGCCGACCGGGATGACCGCGAATGAGAGGAACAGGAACGCCGCATT
>Ga0310813_10000787_pt1 | contig 19421 bp, 17 predicted proteins | sample YN3metagenome_FD_203086 | JGI IMG/M metagenome (GOLD analysis project Ga0310813, IMG submission 203086) | Soil microbial communities from experimental microcosm in Duke University, North Carolina, United States - YN3 | ecosystem: Engineered > Artificial ecosystem > Soil microcosm > Unclassified...
CACCTACGGCGAGCCGACCCAGGCCGCCCCCGAAACGTCCACCAGCACGGCCGGCAAGAAGGACGTCTCGTCCAAGCCGAAGAAGCCGGGGCCCATCAACCCCGACGAGAAGCAGAAGCCCGAGGTGTTGAAGCACCTCACGCTCAAGAAGACGCGCGAGGGCGCGGAGGGGCAGCGCACCGACAACTCCAACTCGCAGTACGGCGCCCTCGGGATCCGCGCCTGCCACGATGCGGGCGTCCACTTCCCGAAGGAGGTCATCGAGCGCTGCCACAAGTACTGGGTGAACAACCAGCGCACGCCCGAGAACAACGAGGGCAAGAAGAACGTCGCGTCGGGCGGAAAGGGCGGCTACGGCTGGTGCTACAGCGAAGGGGAGCTGACCTGCGCCAAGAACGGCCCGCCCTACAGCTCGATGACCGCGGGCGCGGTGGGCGCGCTCTGCATCTACGACTACATCCTGGGCAAGAGCTGGAAGAGCGACCGGGCGGTCACCGAAGGGATGAAGTGGCTCGACGCGAACTACTCGATGTCCCAGAACGTGGGGCCCTGCGAGATCGCGCCGGTGCCGGACGGCTGGCTCTACTACTACCTCTACGCGCTCGAACGGGCCGGCCTCCTCTACGACACGACGTTCATCGGGAAGCACGACTGGTACCTGGACGGGTACAAGACGCTGCTGGCGGCGCAGAAGGGCGACGGCTCCTGGGACAAGAGCCACTTCATCAAGCCGACCTGGGACACCTGCTTCGCGATCCTCTTCCTGAAGAGGTCCACGCGTCCGCTGGTGGCGAGCACCGTCTCGCCGCGCTAAGCCCCGTTACAATTCCAATTCGCAGCCGCACTCATGGGGCAGGGTGAGCCTCCGATGGAGGACTCCATGAGGCTGCAGCATCACGCCTTTCGCCGCTGGACCGCTCTCCTTCTGCTCTGGGCCGCTCTGACCCTCGTGCCGCCGGGCTGCGGGGGCAGCGGCGGCGGCGGAGCGGGCGGCTCGCCGAGCGGAGGCGGCGGCGGCTCGGCGCGCATCGGGCGCGGGGTCGCGGCCCCCGTCGGTGCCGCGACGGATTCCACGTTCCGCCAGGGAGCCGGCGGCTACCTCGGCGGCTCCGCGTACAAGACCGGATCGACGGCCGCCGCCAACCTTCTGGAAACGGAGCGGCTCTCCGACGGGTCGCTGCCCAAGAAGACCTACGTCCGCTTCGATCTGACGGGCGCGCTGCCGCCGGGATCCATCGTGCTGTCCGCCTCGCTCGTCCTGACGGTCTACCGCGAGAACGGCGCCTACGGCTCTCCGAACGACTTCCTGGAGCTCCGGCAGCTGACCCAGAGCTGGACGGGAAGCGGGGATCGGACCTACGTGGCACCCCCGGCCGCCGCGGACGGAACGGTCGAGGTCGCATCCATGCCCGACGGCTCCGGTGGCGACCCGAACGTCCTCACGCCGCCGCTCCCGATCGAGATTCCGCTCTCCGTCTCGCTGCTGCAGTCGTGGATCGACGTGCCCGCCGGGAACAATGGAATCGCCGTCGTGCCGTCTCCCGCGATGGACGGTCTGCAACTGCACTTCTTCTCCAATCAGGAAGCGACCGTCGCGTACCGGCCGCTCCTCAAGCTCCGGACGACGCTTGACGCCAATCTGGCTCCGACGGCGTCGCTCACGGCGAGCGTCTCGAGCGGCCCGGCGCCCCTCACGGTCACGTTCACGGGCAGCGGCGCCGATCCGGACGGCTCGATCTCGGCCTATCGCTACGACTTCGACGACGGCGGGATCGGCACGAGCGCCGGCGCGGTCCACACCTTCGTCCGGCCCGGGAAGTACTTCGTCAACTTCACGGTGGCCGACAATCTGGGGAAGACCGCGACCGCGATCGCGCTGATCAGCGTCACGGACCCCACGACTCCCGCGACGTATCCGTCCATCGGGTTCCATCCTCCGGGAGGGGAGCCGCCGGCCTCGAGCCAGAGCGTGGCGCCCGGGCTCGCGCGTCCGCTGCCGTCCTCGCGGCGCGACGTGCTGGTCTGGCACGACCAGATCGATTTCGCCCCGGGCTCGCAGGACGCGCAGGGGGTCTTTGCGGCCCGCGCGATGGTGGGTTCGCAGAAGATGCCCCAGAACCGGATCCAGGTCGTGAGGGCCCAGAACCCGCTCTTCCGCGTGCTGCAGTATCACCTGGCCTACGGCCTGACGCGGGGCGACGACTGGGTGGACAAGAACGTCTTCGGGTCGGAGAAGGGGAAGTTCGACGCCTGGATGGCGTCCAAAGGCTACGGCGCCGCGCAGACGGCCGGGCTGATCATCAACTCGCCGCGCTCGACGTACCTGGCGTCGAGCGAGGCGCCCAACTGGGGGAGCCTCTACGATCACGCGCTCCGCTACGCGGCGAGCTTCTATTACGCCGACCCCGGCTACGATCCGGGCGGCGGCTCCCTCTGGCGGCGCTACATCGTCGACGAAACGCTGCGGCGGATGCAGATGAACGACGCCGGATACAACTTCGACGGGACCTTCTTCGACTCGTCGAGCGAGCCGGGCGCGAACCTCGACGCCTGGTGCGGGCCGAACGCGGCGACCTGGTACCAGGACTCCGACGTGGCGGCGATCCCGACGAACACGCAGTACGCCGACTGGTGGAACGCCCGCGCGTCAACGTACTATGCGGCGGTCCGGGCGGCCTACTCGGGCTCGGCCCGCTACCTGGTGATTCCCAACACGTTCACGATGACGACGAACTGGTGCGAGCCGGAGTACGTGGATCAGACCGATGGGGGATTCGTGGAGTCCTTCGCGTGCTCCTCGAGCAGCGCGTCGCTGGCCGCGGCCGGCCCCGGGGAGTGGGAGCGGAGCTTCAACCGGATTTCCGCGCGGATCACGGGTCCGGGCAAAGTGCTGCTGGCCGTTCCCTGGCCCGACGTGGCGAACGGCGCGCTGCGGGAGTTCTGTGTCGCGAGCTTTCTGCTCGTGAAGAACGACACGAGCTACTACTCGCTGAACGCCGCCGGGCTTCCGGCGAGCCCCAACGGGTCCGGGGCCAATCCCCGCTGGTTCCCGGAGTTCGAGATCGGGATCGGCTCCTTCCTCGACGACGCGCCCGCTTCGGTCGACGCGCTGCGGGTCGCGGGATCGTCGGCGGGAGGCCTCTACGCGCGCTGGTACGCCGGGGGTCTGGTGCTGCTGAACACGTCGCTGACCACGTCGTTCACGATGCCGCTGGACCGGACCTACTATCCGGTGACGTTCGGCGGCGGCGGATGGGTGCAGCTGACGGGGGCGAAGAGCGCGCAGACGCTGACGACGGGCGCCGCAGTGAGCGGCAGCACCGTCGTGCCGCCGGACTCGGGCCGCATCCTTCGCGCGGCCCCGTGAAGCCTAGGTCGACTTCTTGTCCTTGGCGAGGTGCTTCTTCGAGGTCTGGGCCCTCGGGCACTCCGTCGCTTCTTTCTGGAAGGTTTCGCTCGACCGCATGGCGGTCCAGAGCGCGCCGCAGGTCCCGCAACGGAAACCGATGGCCCAGCCGGCTTCGGTCGGAATCAGCCCTTCGAAGGTGATGCCGAACTGGTCCAGGCTGTCGAGGGTACCGGTCTGCTTGACGGGATTGTCCATGGGCACACTCCTATGATTTTTCTTTCGCCACTCGCATAACGCGCCGTCGACGGGCCTATTCCTCCCATCCCGCAAAATGCGGGAGAGTTTTTTCTCCGGCGGAGCTATAGTGGGCGTCGATGATTTTCGTGAGCTGCGACTGGGGGACCTCCAACTTCCGCCTCCGCCTCGTGGACGGCGGCGTGAAGGGCGAGTTCCGCAGCGAGGACGGCGTCGCCAAGCTCGCCGCGCAGGGCGGCGACCGCGCGGCGGCCTTCCGGGCGACGCTCGCCCGGGGCCTCGAGCAGTTGAAGGCGCCGGCCTCCTGTCCCGTTGTCGTCTCCGGCATGGCCGGCTCATCGATCGGGTGGAAGGAACTGCCGTACGCAAAGCTGCCGTTCTCGCTCGACGGGCGCGACGCCGTGTGGGAGACGATCGACGGGCGCGTGCACCTGATCTCCGGCCTGCGCAGCGACGTCGACATCCTGCGGGGCGAGGAGACCGAGTCGCTGGGCCTCGTCGCGCAGCTCGGGCGTGAGATGCCCTTCGAGGCGGTCTTCATCCTGCCCGGCACGCACTCCAAGCACCTCGAGGTGAATCCCGGCGGCATCGCGGTGTTCCGCACGTTCATGACGGGCGAGCTTTTTGACGTGCTCTCGCGCCAGAGCGTGCTGCGGCATTCGACCGACCCCGCGGCGCCTTTCGATCGGGCGGCCTTCCTCGAGGGCGTGGAGGAGGCGCAGCGGCGCCCGCTGCCCTCGGCGCTCTTCCGGGTGCGGACCCGGCAGGTGCTGCAGAAGAAGGACGTGCCGTCGAACACCTCCTTCCTGAGCGGGCTGCTGATCGGCTCGGAGCTCTCGACGCTGCGGGACTCGGGCGTGCCGGTGGTGGTGGCGGCGGGAGAGCGCCTGCGCTCGTCGTACGCGGCGGCAGGGGAGGCCCTGGGCTTCGGCGCCCGGCTCCGCGCCGTCGATTCCGAACTGCTGTCCGTCCACGGGCAGCAGATCCTTCTTCGGCGGATCCTTTCGGGGAAATGACATGGGAACCACGTTCAGCCAGGAGCTGTTCCGGAAGCTTCCGGTCGTCGGCATCCTCCGCTTCTTCAAGCGCGAGGAGGTGGAGAAGCTCGTGCCCGCGTCGCTGGAGGGCGGCCTCTGCAACGTCGAGGTCACGATGAACTCCAAGGGCGCGACCGACCTCATCAAAATGACCTGCGACCTCATGAAAGGGCGGGGGAACGTGGGCGCCGGGACGGTGACGACCCTCGAGGCGCTCGACGCCGCGCTCGACGCGGGCGCGTCCTTCATCGTCACGCCCGCGGTCGTGCCGGACGTGATCCAGGCCTGCGTGGCCCGCAAGGTGCCGGTGATGCCCGGGGCGATGACGCCGACGGAAATCCTGACGGCCTGGCGGTTGGGCGCCACGATGGTGAAGGTGTTCCCGGCCGATCAGCTGGGCCCCGGCCACCTCAAGGCCGTGAAGGCGCCGTTCCCCGAGATCCCGCTGATGCCCACGGGCGGCGTGACGGTCGAGACGCTGCCCGCGTTCCGGAAGGCGGGCGCGGACGCGGTCGGGGTGGGGGGACCGCTCTTCGATCCGAAGCAGGTGGCGGCGGGGAACTGGGATTGGTTCCGGCAGCAGGCGGCCCGTTTCGCCGAGGCCTGGAAGAACTCCTGATTACTTCTGGCCGGGCTTGCCGAGCGGCTTCTTGAGGCCGGGCTTCGCGGGAGCCGGCTTCGCCGCGGGCTTCGCCTGCACCGAGGGCGCCTGAACCTCGGTCTCCGCCTCGTTCCACTCCTGCGTGGGCTCGTCGACGAGGTCGAGCTTGTCGTCCGTGTCGTCGGAGATCTTGATCTCGTCGTCCGGCGCGTCCATGGCGTCGGGGCCGTCGTCGATGGCCTTGAGGGTGATGCGGGCGTCGCCGATGGCGATCTCGTCGCCCTTGTTGAGGGCCTGGAAGTCGATCTTCTTGCCGTTGACCTTCGTCCCGTTGCCGGAGCCGAGGTCGGTGATCTGGTAGGTGGCGCCGATGCGCTCGATGCGGGCGTGGCGGCGTGACGCCTTGATGTTCTTGATGACGATGTTGTTTTCCTTGGCCCGCCCGATCGCGATGACGTCCTCTTCAATCTGGAGAGTGACGGGGGCGCCGTTTTCCTTCAGGATCAACGTCAGCATCGGTTCCTCCCCAATTCCCAGTTCTTTGATTCGTTGTACGATTTGCGCTCTTTCAATGCAAGCACAGGAAGCAGGTAACCGGAAACAGGAAACAGAAGAGACGCACCCCCACCCCTCCCTCCCCTGCGGGGAGGGCGCTCGATCTCCCCTCCCTCCGAGGGAGGGGCAGGGGGAGGGTGACGGTTCTTCTGTTTCCTGCTTCCTGTCTCCTGTTTCCTGTCCCGGTGAACCCGGAGAGCCCGCGCTTCTTCGGTGGGTCAGGGCAGCGTGTACTTCGAGAAGAATTCCCAGATCAGCGTCGAGGCGTCGATGTCGGACGTGACTTTCCCGAGCACGAGCTCCTGGCCTTTCGGCCCGCCGGGCCAGCAGTGCCCGCCGCCCTCGATGCGGTAGAACACGACCTGTGCCCCGTCCTTCGACGCGCCGAAGGACTGGCGCTGCACCGTCGTCCCGTCCGCGGCGCCGTCGTGCGGGAGCTTCTCGATCTTCGGGTCCTTCGCGGCGTCGCAGCCGTCGCGCTCCGCCCACCAGCGGACAAGCTCCTCCGCCGAGAGCGACATCTTGTGGTGGCTGATGAAGTCCTTGCCGTCGTAGCCGACGACGCCGTCGTCGGTCCCATGGAAGTAGAGGACCGGCACGGGGCGCGAGGGCTTGGGTTTTTCCAGGGGAATGCGCAGGAACGTGCCGGCCACCGGGGCGATCGCGGCGAAGCGGTCGGCGTAGCGGGCGCCCAGCACGTTGGACAGGTACGCACCGTTGGAGATGCCCGTGGCGTAGACCCGCTTCGGGTCGGCGATCCTGGCGGCGACGAGCTTGTCCACGAGGGCGACGATGAAGCCCGGGTCGTCCACGCCTTTCCGGTCCATGAGCTCCGAGTAGCGCCAGAGGCGTTCCAGGCCGTCGGGATACACGACCGCGAAGCCTTTATCGTCGCCGATCTTGTCGAAGCCGGTGAGCCGTTCGGTCTGGGCGCCCGTGGACGCGGCTCCGTGGAGCGCGACGATCAGCGGGACGGGCTGGCCCGCGTAGCCCTTGGGAATGAAGAGGCGGTAATTGCGGTCGCGGTCGCCGTGCTTGATCGTGCCCTCGCTGACCCCGGGCTTGGCGTCCTGCGCGAGAACGGCCAGCATACCGAGAATAAGGTGAATCATTCCGAACTCCTCCGTCGGTCTAGTTTACCGTACGAAGTCGGCCTCGGAGTGTCCCCCTCTAGGGGAACGGGTGGGGTGGGGGAAAGGATCTTCCGTTTCCTGCTTCCCGCTTCCTGCGGGAGAAAAATGGTCGGGGCGACAGGATTTGAACCTGCGACCTCCTGGTCCCGAACCAGGCGCTCTAGCCAGGCTGAGCCACGCCCCGATGAAGATGTGCCGTTAGCGGTCCGTCAGAAGTTTCTTATAGCGCTTCTCGTTGCGGAGACCGTCGAGATCGGTGTCCTTCCGCAGGTGATCGAAATCGTTGTACCCGGCCTTGACCGAATACTCCAGCCAGTCGATCGCTTCCTCCTTGCTGCCCGACAGCGCGTAGCCGCAGGCCGCGTTGTAGGCGGCGATCGACCCGACGCGCGTCTTGGGGAAGTTGTAGTAGATCCGCTTGAAGAGCTTGATCGACTCGCGGTAGTTCTTGTCCTTGTCGTGGAGTTCGAGCGCGTTGTCGAACATCTCCTGCGCCTCTTCGGCGTCGTGCGGGCCGTCGCGCCGGGCCTCTTCGCGCAGGCCCTCGTCGCCGGCCTGACGCTTGGCCTTGGCCATCTCGGCGGCCAGCGTTTCCTTCTGTTCCTCGAGCAGGCGCATCTTGCGCTCGAGGTCCTTCACCTTCGCGTCGCCTTCGGGTTCGCCCTTCGGCTCGGCCTTGCCCGGCGTCGGCTTCTTCGCCGCGGGCGTCGCGAGTTCTTCGTCGATGATCTTCTCGATGCGCTTGAGGAGCGCGGCGCGGTCCGCGCTGAGTTTCGCGCGCACCTTCTCGAGGATGCGGGCCTTCAGCTCGGCGTCATCCTGCTCGGCGCGCCGCTGAAGGACGGCCTCCTCGAGGGCGCGTTCCGCCGCGCGGAATTTCTCCTGGACCAGCGCCTTCAGTTCCTCGTCCGTGGCCTGGGCAGAGGCGAAGCGCGAGAGCCCGAGCACGAGAATCGCGGCGAGAAACTTCGACATAACGATCGCTCCTCTGACGTCGCGGGCGATTGTAGTGCCGCCGCTGCGACGGGTCAAGACATACCTCGGAGAAGCGCGGCGCAACCTCGAAAAAGACTGCAGGAAAAGTCAAGGACCGCCGATAAAAATAGTGGCGTCGGGGTGACGCCAAGCTCCGGGGGACTGAAGCAGTCCCGTTTCGAGGGGTCGTGTAAAGGGGAGATATCCTATGGACATCGGGAAGACCGATGGAATCGGCGGGCCCGGCCGGATCGATGGGCCGAGCAAGATCTCGCGCGTCGCGCGCACGTCCACCACGTCGAAGGCCTCGTCGGCCGACAAGCTCGACTTGTCGCAGAAGGCCGGCATGATCTCCAAGGCCATGAGCCTGCCCGCGGTTCGTATGGAGCGGGTCGCGGAGATCAAGAAGCTGATCGAATCCGGCCGCTTCGAGACGGACAGCCGTCTGGAGTGGGCCCTCAATCGCTTCGTTTCCGAGAACCTCTAGCCCCGAAAGGGGAAGAAACAACCCGGTTGTTTCTTCCCCTTTCGGCTGCCTGCCGCCGCCCTGCCGCTGCCACTCTGACATTACCCTTGACGCCACCTGCGGCCGCCGCTACTAATACCCCGGCTTTCAAGGGGTTATAGCGGTTCATCCGGGGCGGAATTGGCACGGTCTTTGCATTCCCACCCCCTGTCTAATACTGTCGGAGACGATCCATGCCCAAGCAGCTCCTCTTTGATCAGGCGGCCCGGGAAGCCCTCCGCAAGGGCGTCCAGAAGGTCGCCGACGCGGTCCGGCCCACCCTGGGACCCCGCGGTCGCACGGTCGTGATCGACAAGTCCTGGGGCGCCCCCACTATTACCAAGGACGGCGTCTCCGTTTGCGAAGAGGTCGAGCTGAGCGACCCCTACGAGAACATGGCCGCCAAGATGATCAAGGAGGCGGCGTCGAAGACGAGCGACCAGGCGGGCGACGGCACCACCACGTCCGCGGTCCTCGCCGAGGCGATCTTCCTCGAGGGCATCCGGATCGTCACCTCCGGCGGGAACCCGATCGCCCTCTCGCGCGGCATCAAGCGCGCGGCCGAGGCCGTCAACGAGCAACTCAAGAAGCTCGCCGAGCCGCTGGACGTGAAGGACAAGAACGTCCTCGAGCAGATCGGCACGCTCGCCGCGGGCAACGACTCCGCCGTCGGCGAGATGCTCGCCCAGGCCTTCTCCAAGGTGGGCAAGGAAGGCGCCATCTCCGTCGAGGAGGGGAAGGGCATCCAGACCGAGATCAAGATCGTCGAGGGCATGCAGTTCGACCGCGGCTTCCTCTCGCCGCACTTCGTGACGAACCCCGCGTCGGTCGAGTGCGTCCTCGAGAATCCCTACATCTTCCTCTTTGAGGAAAAGCTCTCGCCGGCGTCGCAGATCGTGCCGCTGCTCGAGAAGGTGGCCGCCGAGAAGCGCCCGCTGCTCGTGATCGCGGAGGACGTCGAGGGCGAGGCGCTCGCGACCCTCGTGGTGAACAAGCTGCGCGGCGTCTTCCAGGCCTGCGCCGTGAAGGCGCCCGGCTACGGCGACCGCCGCAAGGCGATGCTCGAGGACATCGGCATCCTGACCGGCGCCCGGCCCGTCTTCAAGGACCTGGGCATCGAGCTGCCGAAGGCCGGGACGGACATCCTGGGCCGCGCCAAGAAGGTCATCGTCGATGCCGACTACTGCACGATCCTGGGCGGCGCGGGCGACAAGAAGGCCGTCGAAGGCCGCTGCCAGCAGATCCGCACGGAGCTTGAGAGCAGCGATTCGGACTACGACCGCGAGAAGCTCACGGAGCGGCTGTCGCGCCTTTCGGGCGGCGTGGCCGTGATCAACGTCGGCGCCGCGACGGAGACCGAGCTCAAGGAGCGCAAGAAGCGCGTCGAGGACGCGCTCCATTCGGTGCGCGCCGCCCTCGAGGAGGGCGTCGTTCCGGGCGGCGGCGTAGCGTTGCTGCGCGCGGGGAAGGCGCTGGACTCGATCAAGGCCGAGGACGACGAGAAGGTCGGCGTCGACATCGTCCGCAAGGCGATTGAGAAGCCGCTGCGGGTGATCGCGGACAACGCGGGCTATGATCCGTCGCTCGCGGTGCGCAAGGTCCTCGCGGGTTCGGGCGCGTTCGGCTTCAACGCCGAGGCCGGGACCTTCGGCGACCTGAAGAAGGCCGGCATCCTGGACCCGGTGAAGGTGACGCGCCACGCGCTGCAGAACGCGGCGAGCGTGTCGGCCCTGCTGCTGACGACCGAGGCGATGGTAAGCGACATTCCCGAGCCGACCCCGGCCCCGGCGGGCGCGGGCGAGGGCGGAATGCCGCAGATGGGATAACTGGACGCTAACTAACGGAGGACATTCCGATGAAGCTCAAGCCCCTCAGCGATCATGTCGTGATCAAGCCGCTCGAGGCCGAGGAGAAGACGTCGGGCGGAATCCTGCTTCCGGACACCGCGAAGGAGAAGTCGACGCGCGGCGAGGTGCTCGCGGTCGGCAGCGGCCGCCTGCTTCCGAACGGCCGCGTCGTCAAGGTCGCCGTCGAGGTCGGCGACATCGTCCTCTACTCGAAGTACGGCGGCTCCGACGTCAAGGTCGACGGCAAGGAGCTCAAGATCGTCCAGGAGAGCGAAATCCTGGCGGTCATCGGGTAAGGCGGAATCCCAAGCCAGATTGACGGAGAAACCATGGCCAAGCAGATGATGTTCGACGAGGAAGCCCGGCGCAAGGTGCTGCAGGGCATCCGCAAGCTCGCCGGCGCGGTGAAGGTCACGCTCGGGCCCAGCGGCCGCAACGTGATCTACGAGCGCAAGGGCGGCTCGCCCACGGCCACCAAGGACGGGGTGACCGTGTCCAAGGAGATCGAGCTGGCCGATCCCTTCGAGAACATCGGCGCGAAGATGGCCAACGCCGCCGCGGACAAGACCAACGACGTGGCGGGCGACGGCACGACGACCTCCGCCGTGCTCACCGAGGCGATTTACGCCGAAGGCCTGAAGCTCATCACCGCCGGGGCCAACCCCGCGCTGGTCAAGAGCGGCATGGACAAGGCCGTCGCGGCCGCCGTCGAGGCGATCAAGAAGCTTTCCCGCCCGGTCAAGACCACCGAGGACTACCGCAACATCGCCCTCATCGCCGCGCACGGCGATCAGACGGTGGCGGACCTCGTGGCCAAGGCCATGGAGAAGGTGGGCAAGGAGGGCGTGATCACCGTCGAGGAGTCCAAGAGCTTCCAGACGTCGATCGAGCTCGTCGAAGGCCTGCAGTTCGACAAGGGCTACATCTCGCCGTACTTCGTCAACAAGCCCGAGACGCTCTCGGCCGAGTACGACGATCCCCTGATCCTGCTCTCCGATCGGAAGATCTCGAACCTCAAGGAATTCGTTCCCCTGCTGGAGCAGGTGGTGCAGGCGGGCCGGCCGCTCGTCATCGTCTGCGAGGACGTGGAGGGCGAGGCCCTGGCGGCCCTCGTGGTCAACCGCCTCCGCGGCACCCTGCAGGCGGTCGCGGTCAAGGCGCCGGCCTTCGGCGACCGCCGCAAGGCGATGCTGCAGGACATGGCGATCCTCACCGGCGGCAACGTGGTGACCGAGGACCTCGGCGTCCGCCTCGACACGCTCAAGCTGTCCGACCTGGGCACCGCGAGCCGCGTGAAGGTCGAGAAGGAGAAGTGCACGTTCGTGGGCGGCGGCGGCGACAAGAAGCAGATCGAGTCCCGCATCGAGGAGCTCCGCACCTCGATCAAGAAAACGACCAGCGAGTACGACCGCGAGAAGTACGAGGAGCGGATGGCGAAGCTCACGGGCGGCGTCGCGATCCTCAAGGTCGGCGGCGCCACCGAGGCGGAGATGAAGGAGCGCAAGTTCCGGGTGGACGACGCCGTGCACGCCGCGCGCGCCGCGGCGCAGGAGGGCGTGGTCCCGGGCGGCGGCCTCGCGTCGCTCCGCGCGGGGGACGCCGTGGCGAAGCTCGGCCTGGAAGGCGACGAGGCGCTCGGCGCCCGGGTGATCGCCAAAGCCCTGGAGGCCCCCATGGGGACGATCGCCTCCAACGCGGGCTACGACGCGTCGATGGTGATTGCCGAGACCCGGGAGAAGGGCGGCAACGTCGGGCTCAACGCCGCGACCGGCGAGTGGGGCGACCTCTTCGAGGCGGGCGTGCTCGACGCCGCGAAGGTGACGCGGACCGCGCTGCAGAACGCGGCCAGCGTGACGTCCCTGCTGCTCACGTCCCGGACCGTGATCGTGGAGCTGAAGGAAGACAAGAAGAAGGTCGCTGGCGCTGTCAAATAGGGTTCCCGGGTGGATGAGAAGCGCGATTATTACGAGCTGCTGGGAGTAGACCGGAAGGCCACGGCGGATGAAATCCGTTCGGCGTACCGGAAGCTCGCGCTGAAGTACCACCCGGACCGCAACCCCGACGACAAGGAAGCCGAGACGAAGTTCAAGGCCATCTCCGAGGCCTACGACGTCCTCTCCGACGAGAAGAAGCGGCCGCTCTACGATCAGTACGGCCACGAAGGGTTGCGGGGCCAGGCCCAGCGCGACTTCCAGAGCGCCAGCTTCCAGGACATCTTCGAATCGTTCGCCGACATCTTCGGAGGCTCGGAGTCGCCCTTCGGCGATTTCTTCGGGGTGGGCCGCGGCGGCCGCCGCGGGCCCCAGCGGGGCGCAAGCCTCCGGGTCGAGCTCGAGATCGACTTCAAGGAGGCGGCGCTCGGCACCAAGAAGACGATCGAGCTGCAGCGCCACGAGCGTTGCGCGACCTGCAGCGGCTCCGGCGCGAAGCCGGGGACGTCGCGGTCGACCTGCTCGACCTGCGCCGGCCGCGGCGTGGTGGGCCGCAACGCGGGCTTCTTCATGCTGCAGTCGAGCTGCCCCGCGTGCGGCGGGGCGGGCACGCGCGTGACGTCGCCCTGCGCCTCCTGCAAGGGCGAGGGGCTCGTCCGGGCGAAACAGGAGATCGAGATCACGATCCCCGCGGGGATCGAGAACGGCACGCGGATGCGCGTGTCGGGCCAGGGCGAGGCGTCGCGAGACGGCGGCCCGTCCGGCGACCTCTACACGGACATCTACGTGCGGGAGCACGAGTTCTTCTCGCGTCACGAGAACGACATCGTGTGCGAGATTCCGCTGAGCTTTGCGCAGGCCTCGATGGGCGCGGAGATCGACGTGCCCACCCTGCAGGGCAAAAGCCTGCTTAAGATCCCGAAGGGGACCGCGAGCGGCGCGCTCCTGCGGATGCGCGGCCTGGGCGTGACGGGCCTGAACGGGCGCGGCCGGGGCGACCAGATCGTCCGCGTCGTCGTCAGCGTCCCCACGAAGCTCACGAAGCGTCAGGAGGAGCTCCTGACGGAGTTCGCGAAGATCGAGCAGGAACAGTCGGGCAAGAAGAACCTCTGGGAGAAATTCTTCGGGTCATGAACGACGAGAAGGTCGATCCGGAAGTCGAGCCGAAACCCGCCGACGCGCCCGCGCCGTCCGAGGCCGAGCAGTGGAAGGCGAAGGCCGAGGAGTACCTCGAGCTGGCGAAGCGGGCCAAGGCGGACTTCATCAACTATCAGGACCGCGTCCGCCGGGACCGCGCGGACTGGAACCGCCTGGCGCTCGAGGGCTTCATCCGCGAGCTGCTGCCCGCGCTGGACGGCTTCTCGCTGGCAAAGTTCGAGGACCCCAAGCTCCTCGAGGCGGTGCGCCTGCTGGAGAAGGAGTTCGTCCGCGTCCTGGCCAAGGCGGGAGTGACGCCGATCGAGACCGCCGGGAAGGCCTTCGATCCCATGTACCACGACGCCGTCGCGATGGATCCGGGCGGGACGCAGCTCGAGGAAGTTCGCCGCGGGTGGTTGATTGACGGCAAGGTTCTGCGGGCGGCCTCGGTACGCTTGGTGAAGCCCAAGGAGTAGCCGGGAAACAGGAAGCGGGAAACAGAAGAGGGGTCCCCCTCCTTCAGTCCTCCTCCCGGGCGGAGGAGACGCGAGCGCCCTCCCCGCAGGGGAGGGACGGGGTGGGGGTGCGGTTCTTCTGGTTCCCGTTTCCTGTTTCCTGGACCCCCCAGCAAGCGGTTGATATTGACTGGGATAAGCTCTTCCGATATAAGAGTTCCCTCTATTTCTACTTGGAGATTCCATGGCTGAAGCGGCCACGACCCTGGACCTCAAGGACGTCCTGACCACCGAAGACCTGAGCACGGACCGGCTGCACGAGGTCCGGCGCGAAGTCCACTCCCACGTGGATCTGCGGAGCCAGCTCGAAGAGCTGCTCGCCGACTTCGGCACCAAGGTCGCGAAGTCGCTCTCCAGCGAGAACAAGGCGGAGGTCCGCAAGGGCACCGCGCGCTGGCTGCTCGGGCAGTCCGAGGAGGCGATCAAGATCCTCCAGGACGCGCGCGCCAGCAAGGAGAAGTCCTACGTCCTGGGCATGAGCTACCTGGAGGCGGGCCGCCCCCATGATGCCCTCGTGGCCCTCAAGGAAGCGAGCGAGGCCGACTCCTCCGACGCCCACATCTCCGCCGCCTACTGCGAAGCCAAGATCCGCTCCGGCGACTACGAGGCGGCCGACACCCACGTCGAGAAACTCCTCAAAAAGGAGGGGGCCACGGGCCTCTACCTCAAGGGCCTGCTGGCCGACATGCAGGGCTATCACGACGAGGCGATGAAGTCCTACGAGAAGGCCCTCGAGATCGAGCCGGGCCACCCCCCCTCGCTCTTCCGCCTCGCGTACATCATGGATCAGTCGGGCGAGGATTCGCGCGCCCTCGAGCTCTACGAGCAGCTCCGCAAGCTCCGCCCGATGCACATCAACACGGTCATGAACCTCGGCGTCATGTACGAGGACCGCGGCGAATACGAGCGGGCGATCCACTGCTACCAGTCCGTGATCGACTACTTCCCGGGCCACGGCCGCGCCCAGCTGTACCTCAAGGACGCCCAGGCGTCGCTCACGATGTTCTATGACGAGGACGCGGCGCGCCGCGAGGCGAAGGTCGCGCAGATCCTCGGACAGCCCGTCGCGGAGATCTCGTTCTCGCCGCGCGTCCGCACGGCGCTCCAGAAGCTCGGCGTCAATTCGCTGGGCGACCTGGTGGCGAAGAGCGAAGAGGACCTCCTCCAGATCCCGAACTTCGGCCGGACCTCGCTGCGCGAGCTCAAGGAGTTCCTGAGCTCGAAGGGCCTGAGCCTCGCGTCGGCGAGCGGCCCCGGCGGCATCGTGGAGCCCGCCGCCGAGGAAGCGCCGGTCGTCTCCGAGGGCCCCGTCAGCGAGGAGACGCTCAAGAAGAACCTGAGCGACTTCGAGTGGTCGGGCCGCATCCGCAAGGTCTTCGAGAAGATGAGCCTCGTCACCGTCGGCGATCTTCTCAAGAAGACCGAGAAGGACCTGCTGAAGAGCAAGAACCTCGGCGTGACGTCGATCAAGGAGATCCGCAAGAAGCTCGGGCAGCTCGGCGTCTCGATGAAGCCCGAGTAGGGACGCTCAAGTTCCCGTCGCGGAACGCCTCCTTGGCGTTACAATGGGGTCCATGTCCGATCACCAGCTGACGGTCCTTTTCATCTTCTCGGGCGTCCTGGGACTGGTCATCGGCTCCTTCCTCAACGTCTGCATCTTCCGCCTCCCGCGGAACTGCATGTCGATCGTGAAGCCGCGGTCGCGCTGCCCGAAGTGCCTCACCTGGATCGCCTGGTACGACAATCTGCCCGTGATCAGCTGGGTGGCCCTGGGGGGGAAGTGCCGGCAGTGCCGGAATCCGATCTCCGTCCGCTACACGCTCGTCGAGCTGCTGACGGGAGCGTTCTTTCTCTGGGTGGGCTGGCGGGCCCTCTACGGGTCCGGGCAGCCCGGCTGGACGCACGCGGTCCGCTTCGCCCTCGAGGCGTGGTTCGTCTCGGCCATGATCGTGTGCACGTTCATCGACCTGGAGTTCCGGATCCTGCCCGACGAGATCACGCTGTCGGGCGTCGTCATCGGACTGGCCGCGGCGGCGGCGTTCCCTGCCCTCTATGGGAGCGAGCTTCCGGTCTTGGTGCGCGAGTCCCACGGCATCGTCGTGAAGCTGATGTACCAGCTCTACCCGAATTACGCGATCCCCTGGACGCCCGGGAACAGCCACGTGGCGGCCCTGCTGGCGTCGGCCGCGGGCGCGGCGGCGGGCGGCGGGTCCATCTGGCTGGTGGGGGAGCTGGGGAAGTGGATGTTCCGCAAGGACGCCATGGGCTTCGGCGACGTGAAGTTCATGGCGATGGTGGGGGCCGTCCTCGGCTGGCGAGGCGTCATGTTCACGTTCCTGATCGCCTGCCTCTGGGGCTCGCTTTTCGGGATCGGCAAACTGATCGTCAAGCGCCGGATGGGCTACGTCCCCTTCGGTCCGTTCCTGGCGATCGGGGCGCTGACCATGATGTTCGTGCCCGAGCTCGTCAATCGGGCCATCGCGGCCTACATGGCCTTCAATCAGAGCATCATCGAGCGCATTCTTCAGTAGCTCTCCACGTCCTCCATCTCCTGCCCAATCGGCTCCGAATCGGCGAGAATCGGTACGGGAACCCTGCCGGGCTGCCGATATAGAACCTCTGGAGGGAGTCCGGGCGGACTCCCGCGTCTGTAGGGGGAAACAACATGTCCATGAAGATCCTGGTCGTCTTCGGCCTGGCCCTGTCGGCGATTTCCGCGATCGGCTGCTCCAGCGGTCCCGACCTCCAGGGGCGCATCGACGAGCTGACTCGGGAGCAGGAAGAGCTGCAGCGCCAGAAGGAAGCGTCGGACTCCGAGCTGGCCGTCTACAAGGCGAAGTGCGAGGCGATGGAGCGGAATCGCACGACCTCCCGCCCGGCGCCCGCGCCGGCCCCGGCGGTCCGGCCCGTCCCGGCCGACACCGACGGGATGGACATCCGCAAGCGCGGCAACGACACCGTCATCAACCTTCCCAGCGACGTCTTCTTCGCCAGCGGCTCCGCGTCCCTGAGCGCGGCGGGGGAGAAGACGATGGTGCGGGTCGCGGAGTACATCAAGAAGAACCACGGCGGCGGATTGATCCGCGTCGAGGGGCATTCGGACAGCGACCCCATCCGGAAATCCAAGGGGAAGTTCCACTGCAACTGGGACCTGTCCTTCGAGCGGGCCCACGCGGTGGTTCACTACCTGGTCGAGAAGGGGCACGTCGACAATCACCGTCTGGTCTGCGAGGCCTTCGCCGACAACCAGCCTCAGAGCACGAACGACAAGTCGAAGAATCGTCGCGTGGAGATCGTGATCGGCAACTGATCGCGCAGAGGAATTCACAAACCCGGGAGGCGATTCCGCCTCCCGGGTTTTTTTATTTTCGGGAAAATTTCGCGTCCCAGTCGTTCGATTGACACTCGCCCTCCGGCACGGTTACAATCGATCTCACTATGTTTTCAAGCCACCCGTGGGGCTGGGGGATTCCGTCGTAGGGCGGCCCTTCCCCAGCTCCCGTCCCTCCGGAGGATCTGATGCCTAAGTACGAGACGAAGGACATTCGGAACATCGTTCTTGTGGGGCACAACTCGTCGGGGAAGACGACCCTGGGCGAGGCCATGCTGTTCAAAACCAAGGCAACCAGCCGCATGGGGGCGGTGGAGGACGGGACCAGCGTCTTCGACTACGAGCCGGAGGAGAAGGAGCGCAAGAACTCCATCGACCTCGCGGTGGCGGCGGTCAACGTCCAGGGCCGCGAAATCAACATCCTCGACGCGCCCGGCTATCCCGACTTCGTCGGCGAGGCCATCTGCGGCCTGAACGCCGCCGAAACCGCGGTGATCTGCGTCAACGCGGTCGACGGCATTCGCGTCAACACCCGGAAGATGTGGGACCTGGCCCAGAAGCGGGGCGTCGCCCGCATGATCGCCGTCAACAAGATGGACCAGGACAACATCAAGTTCGTCGAGCTGATCGGCTCGATCCGGGAAGCCTTCGGCAAGGAATGCGTCCTCGTGCAGGTGCCGTCCGGCTGGGGCGACGCGTTCAAGTCCGTGGTCAACCTGATCAGCAACCCCGAGGGGGCGCCGGCCGAACTGAAGGACCTGGCCTCGGATGCGCGCGAGAAGCTCATGGAGAGCGACGACGCGCTGCTGGAGAAGTACCTGAACGGCGTCGCGGTGAGCGCCGACGAACTGGGGAAGGCGCTGCCCAAGGCGCTGGCGCAGGGGAAAATCGTCCCGATCGTCTGCACGTCCGCCAAGAAGGACGTCGGCGTGGTGGAGTTCATGGAGTTCGTTGCGAAGTACGCTCCGTCGCCCCTGGACGTGCCGGCGAAGAAGGGGATCGACCCCGAGAAGAAGTCGGAGGTCGAGCGGGCCCCGGGCGGGCCGCTCTCCGGGCAGGTCTTCAAGTCCATCGCCGACCCGGTCGTGCACCGTCTCTCGTACGTCCGCATCTACTCGGGGACCCTGTTGAGCGACCAGCCGCTTTTCAACCAGCGGACCGGCAAGGCCGCCCGGGTCGGGGCCATGTTCAAGCCCTTCGGCAAGGACCAGCGGGTCACGACCTCCGCGGTCGCGGGCGACATCGTCTGCGTCTCGAAGGTGGACGAGCTGAACACCTGCGACACGATCTGTGACTCCCACGCGGTGATCCAGTACCCCAAGTTCGAGTTTCCGCTCTCGATGGTCTCGCAGGCCGTCGAGCCCAAGACCAAGCAGGACCTGGCGCGGATGTCCGAATCGATGCACAAGATGGCGGATTCCGACCCGACGTTCCACTTCTCGCGGGACGCCGGCACGGGCGAACTGGTCATCACCGGCCGCTCGAAGCTTCACGTCGAAGTGATCCTCCACCGGCTGAAGCGGAAGTTCCACGTCGAGGTCATCACGCACCCGCCGAAGCTGGCCCTCAAGGAGGCCATCGCGGCGCCCGCGGAGGGCCACCACAAGCACAAGAAACAGTCGGGCGGCCACGGCCAGTACGGCGAGGTCTACCTCCGGCTCAAGCCCACCCCGCGCGGGGAGGGCTTCAAGTTCACGGATGCGATCTCGCAGGGGCGCATCCCGCAGCAGTACATCCCGGCGATCGAGAAGGGCATCCGCAAGACGATCGAGAAGGGCGTCGTCGCGGGGTATCCGGTGGTCGACGTCGAGGTGGAGGTCTACGACGGCTCCTACCACGACGTGGACTCGGGCCCGGCCTCGTTCGAGCTGGCCGGCTCGAAGGCGTTCAAGGACGCGTTCGCGAAATCCAAGCCCTGCATCCTCGAGCCGATCGTGAACATCGAGATCACGGTCCCCTCGAAGTTCATGGGAGATATAACCGGGGACCTCAATTCCCGGCGGGGTCGCATCGCAGGAATGGATTCTGAAGGGCAAATGCAGGTAGTACGGGCTACTATTCCCATGATGGAAATCATGGATTACGAGACCCAGCTGCGCTCGGTGACGGGCGGGGAGGGCTCCTACACGATCGAGCCGTCGCATTACGACATCATGCCGCACAAGCTGGCGCAGGGTATCATCGACAAGCACAAGAAACCCGACGAGGAAGAGGAACAACATGGTTAGTCTGGAAGAACTTCTGCAGTTG
>Ga0310813_10000791_pt1 | contig 19345 bp, 13 predicted proteins | sample YN3metagenome_FD_203086 | JGI IMG/M metagenome (GOLD analysis project Ga0310813, IMG submission 203086) | Soil microbial communities from experimental microcosm in Duke University, North Carolina, United States - YN3 | ecosystem: Engineered > Artificial ecosystem > Soil microcosm > Unclassified...
CCGGCTTCTTCTCCGGTTCCTTCTTCTCGCCGCCGGAGTCCCCTCCCGAGGACTTCTTGTAATCCGTCGTGTAGAAGCCGGCTCCCTTGAAGATCAATCCGGCGCCCGTCCCGAGCATCCGTTTGGCTTTCTTCTTACCGCACTTCGGGCACGCCTTGGCCGCGTCGTCGTTGATGGACTCGAACCGCTCAAACCGGTGACCACACGCGGTGCATCTATAGTCGTAGGTAGGCATTGTCGACCGGTTATTGGCGGGGATTATAGGGGGGGCTCGGAGGGGTTGTCAACAACCCTTAGGGGCCGAGGGCGTCCAGGAAAGCTTTGGCGGGCTCGTGCTCGGGGTCGGCATTCGTGGCCTCCACGAGCAGCGCCTTGGCGTAGGGGGCCCCCTTGTCATGGTATTGCAGGTACGCCAGCAGGGTCTTCAGATCGGGGTTGATCGGGTCCTTCTCGAGCTGCTCTTCCAGCGCCGAGACCATCGAGTGATAGGCCGCCTTGGAGCCGAAGAGGTCCGCCGGCTTGACCTTGCGGAGCCAGTTGGGGTCCTGGGCCATCGCCGCTCCCAGGAAGCCGATCGCTTCTCTATAGTTGGCCTGCGCGAGGCTCGTCAGGGCCAGGTAGACCAGGGAGTCGGGGAAGGCGCGGAAGAAGCGCCGTTCCGCCTGGTCGTAGCGCCCGGCCCGGAACTCCTGGAGCCCCTGGGCGAGGTGCTGAGGGTCCGTGGGGCGGGCCTGGACCCGGACGTCCGCGGGCCGCGGAGTGCCGGGAGGAGGCGGCGCGGGCGCGGGAGCCGGGGCGGCGGGAGCGGGGTCGGGCGCGCGCGGCGCTTCGTCGACGACCTTCGGGGCCGGCGGGGGAGCTTGCTTTCGGAGGGTCAGGAGGGCCTCGACGGCCTCGTCGCGTTCTCGAGCGACGCGCCGGATCTGGAGGAGCGCGCCCAGGAGCGCCGCGAGGGCGACGAAGACGACGGCGGCCAGCGCCAGGGAAGCCTTCGAGCGGCCCGGCGACGACGGATCCGGAAAGAGGCCCGGGGGATGCATCAGCGGCATTCTAACAAAATAGACGGCCGCTGGAGTGCTTATAGGGGCGGAGGGATCCCATGACCCTGTCCCGACGAGCCTTCTTCGCCGCCTCCGCCACGCTGGCGGCGGGCTGTGCTGTGCCTTACGCCGACCCGCGCCGGGTGCGCATCCTGCTCCGCTCCTCGTGGCAGACCGTGAACATCGGCGACATCGCCCACACGCCCGGCATGCTCCGCCTCCTCGAAGAAGAGCTTCCGAACGCGGAGGTCACCCTCTGGCCGAACCCGCTCAGCCGCGAGGTCGAGGCGATGCTGCGCCGCCGCTTCCCGAAGCTCCGGATCGCCGCCACTCCTGAGGACCAGAAGCAGGCCCTCTCGGAGAATGACTTCTTCCTCCACGGGTCGGGCCCCGGGCTCGTCGGCCACGAGGCCATGAAGGCCTGGCGGGCGACCGGAAAACCCTACGGCATCGGCGGCGTCACGATCAACGAATGGGAGCTGAAGGGCGCGAACTACCGCGAGCTCCTCGCGGGCGCGCGCTTCGTATTCTGCCGGGACACGCAATCCCTCGAGGCTCTGCGCGCCGCCGGACTCGGCGTGCCGGTCCAGGAGTTCGGCCCCGACGCCACGTTCGTTGTCGACCTCCGCGACGACCGCCGGGCCGAGGCGTTCCTTCGCGAGCACGGCCTCGATTCCGGGGGCTTCGCCTGCTTCGTCCCCCGCCTGCGCTGGACTCCGTACTGGAAGGAAGGGCGCAAGATGCCGCCGGAGCAGGTCCGGGAGCGGGAGGCCGAGAACGCGCGTCACGTCGACGCGGACCACGCCAAGATGCGGCAGGCGATCGTCGCCTGGGTGGGCGAGACCGGACAGAAGGCGCTCCTCTGCCCCGAGATGACCTACGAGGTGGAGCTTCTGCGGCCGCTGCTCTACGACCCTCTGCCCGCCGAGGTGAAATCCAAGGTCGTCGTGAAGCCCTCCTACTGGCTCACCGACGAAGCGGTCTCCACCTACCGGCATGCGGCGGCGGTCGTGAGCCTCGAGATGCATTCCCCGATCCTGGCGATCGCCGGCGGACGGCCCGCGATCCATCTCCGCCAGCCGACCGACACCCGCAAGGGCCAGATGTGGCGCGACGTCGGCCTGGGCGACTGGCTCTTCGAGATCGACGCCGCCACGGGCGACCAGATCGCCGAGCGCCTGCTCTCGCTCCACCGCGACCCGGAGGCAACGCGCGCCGCGGCTGCCCGCGCCCGGACGTTCGCCGACGGGAAGTGCCGCGCGATGATGCGCGCGCTGGCGTCGCAGATCTGAGCCGCCCCCTCCAGTCGCCCGATCTCGGGGTAGACTTCTTGCAGGCGAGCTGGGGAGGGAATATGGCCACCAAGACAGGACTGGGAATCACTCGTTCGCAGCTCGACGCCGGCCGGAAGAAGGTCGCCGCCTCGCTCAAATCGGCGGCCCTCGAGGACCTCTACCATAAGATTCCGGCCGAGATGGCGGCCCTCCTGGGGGCGGGCTCCATCCGCTTCTTCGTGCGCGACCCGCTCACCGAGGAACTCTACACGCGGATCCCGGAAGGGCGTCGCGTCCGCGAAACCCGCGTCCCGGCCGACCCCTCCAGCGTCGTCGGCTACGCCGCCATGACCCGCAAGACCTCCTTCGCCTGGAAGCGGGACCCGACGCTCGACGTGAAACGCTACGTCGTCGCGGTCCCGGTCCTCAACGGGGGCGACCTGGCCGGCGTGATGGAGCTCACGCACGGCACCAAGGACACCGTCGTCGACGAAGAGCGCCTTCGGATCTTCAACGACCTCGCGCTCCTCGTCGGCCGCCGGCTCCAGGAAATCCTCGCCAGCAGCGTGCGGGCCACCCCGTACGACTATCTCGTCGAGAGCGGCCTCATCACGCGCGACAGTTTGCGCAAGGCGCGCGAAGAGTCGCTCAAGCAGAACTGCTCGCTGGAGCACATCCTCCTCACGCGCCACTCCATCGACAAGGTCGCGCTCGGCCGCAGCCTCGCCGAGCACTTCGAGGTCGCGTTCTCGCCGTCGCCCGCCGACCGGCCGGCGTCTCCGGATCTGCTCCGGCGTTTCTCGCCCGACTTCCTCCGCACCCACGCGATCCTGCCGGTGGGGTGGAAGGGCGACTCGGTCGAAGTCATCGTCGTCAACCCGCACAACCTCACCCTGATCGACGACATCGCCCGCCAGGTGGGCACCGAGAAGCTCGCGCTCGTCGTCGCGGTCCGCGAGGACATCCTCGCGGCGCTCGACAAGATCGTCGCCCCGGCGGCGCCGGCCGAAAAGCCCGCGGCCTCGTCCAAGGAAGACGCCGAATGGGAGCCGCTCGTCGCCGAAGAGGCGGGGGGCTTCGACCTGGCCCAGAACCAGAGCCAGCAGATCGATTCGAAGACGATCCGCCTCGTGAACGACACCATCCAGGCGGCGGTCGACCGCGGCGCGTCGGACATCCACTTCGAGACCACGCCGACGGGCGGGCTCTGGATCCGCTTCCGCGTCGACGGCATCTGCCACGACTACACCCAGATCCAGGAGGCCTGCGCGAGGCCGGTCGTGTCGCGCATCAAGATCATGGCGCAGCTGAACATCGCCGAGCACCGCCTTCCCCAGGACGGGAAGATCCGGCTCAAGGACAAGCGGGGACGGAAGACCGACCTGCGCGTCGCGATCATGCCCACCCACGGCGGCTACGAGGACATGGTGCTGCGCCTGCTGCCGGAATACCAGGTGCTCAAGCTCGACCAGATCGCCATGGAGCCGGAGAACCTGGAGCGCTTCCGCAAGGTGATCGAGCAGCCCCACGGGATCGTGCTCTGCGTCGGCCCGACCGGGTCGGGCAAGACCACGACGCTTCACGCGGCCCTGGCCCACGTGAAGGGCCCGACCATGAAGGTCTGGACCGCGGAGGACCCCATCGAGATCACGCAGGAGGGCATCCGCCAGGTCCAGATGCACGCGCAGATCGGGCTCACCTTCGAGCGGGCCCTGCGGGCCTTCCTGCGCTGCGACCCCGACGTGGTGATGATCGGCGAGATCCGCGACCGCGAGACCGCGGACGCCGCCGTGGAGGCATCGCTGACGGGCCACCTGGTGCTCTCGACGCTGCACACCAACAGCGCGCCCGAGACGGTGACGCGCCTCCTCGAGATGGGCCTCGATGCGTTCACGTTCGGCAGCAGCCTGCTCGGCGTGCTCGCGCAGCGGCTCGTGCGCCGGATCTGCGACCGCTGCACCGAGTCCTACGCGCCGTCGGCGGAGGAATTCGAGGAGCTCAAGACGCAGTTCGGCGACAAGGCGCGCTTCGACACCCTCAAGGTGGATCGCAAAAAGGTCTCGCTCGCGCGGGGCAAGGGCTGCGACGCCTGCTTCAACACCGGCTACCGCGGCCGCGTGGGAATCCACGAGTTCCTGGTGGTGACGCCTCCGGTTCGCAAGCTGATCCAACAGAAAGCGCAGGCCGACTCGATCCTCAAGGCGGGCCGCGACGCGGGCATGCTCACCCTGAAGCAGGACGGCATCCGCAAGATTCTGAAGGGCCAGACCGACCTCAAGGAAGTGATGTCGATCACGCTCGAAGAGAATCTCTAACGTTGATCAAGCTGGGACCCGCGGCATTTTTCGGGTAACTTGGGAACTCCCCGGGAGTCGGATAGGGAGTCCTTTTTTCGGAGAACATCCATGGATCAGCCCGTGTCGAACCAGCCGCCCAAGAAGAGCGGCGGCGCCCTGAAGTGGATCCTGCTCGGATGCGGCGGCATCATCCTCCTGGGAGTCGCGTTCTTCGGCATCATGGGGTACCTCGCCTACCGGAGCTTCAACACGGATCCCGCCAAGGTCGAAGCCTCCGCGCAGGAGATCCTGACCTTCGAGAAGCCCGCGGGCTACAAGGGCGCGTTTTCGATGTCCATGATGGGCGTGAAGATGGTCTGGCTCACGTCGGGAACCCCCGGCCAGCCCGGTGCCGGAACGATCGCGCTGGTGACGATGCCCGGCGGCAAGGCCAACCAGGACCAGCTGCGCACCCAAATGAAGCAGAACATGGAGAAGCAGGGCCAGGCCCAGGACGTCGTCGAGAAGCGCAACAACGAAACCTTCAAGGTCCGCGGACAGGACGTCGACGCGTCCGTCGAAGTGACCGTCCACAAGGGTCACGACGACCGGATGCTCCAGTACACCATGGTGCTCGACGGCGCGAGCGGCAACGGCGTGCTTCTGGTGCTCAACGGACCGGAGAAGCAGGCGGACCACGCCTGGGTGCAGAAGTTCCTCGACACGGTGAAGTGAGGTGAGGCTCGGGCTTCTCGTCTTCGCCGCCCTCTTCTTCCCCCGTCCCGAAGCGGACGGGGGGAGGCTCCTCGCGTCGAAGGAACCCGGCTGGCCCCAGTGGCGCGGGCCGCGGCGCGACGGCATCAGCGACGAGAAGAAGCTCCTGCAGAGCTGGCCCGCGGGCGGCCCCCCGCTGCTCTGGAAGACGGAAGGCCTGGGCCGCGGCTGGTCGAGTCCCGTCGTGAGCGGCGGGTCGATCTACCTCACGGGGGACATGGGCGAGGAGCTGCGCCTCTTCGCGCTGGACCTCAACGGCAAGGTCCGCTGGGAGTCCACGAACGGCCGCGCCTGGACCGGGCAGTACCCGGGGGCGCGCGCGTCCTGCGCGGTCGACGAGGGCCGCCTCTACCACCTCAACGCCCACGGACGAGCCGCGTGTTTCGACGCCGCCGGCGGGAAGGAGCTCTGGTCGGCCGACATCCTCCAGCGCTTCGAGGGCAACGTCATCCTCTGGGGCCTGAGCGAATGCGTGCTCGTCGACGGCCCGCGCCTCATCGTCACGCCCGGAGGGAAGAAGGCCGCGATGGCGGCGCTCGACAAGAAGACGGGCGAGACCGTCTGGACCAGCGAGCCGATCGAGAAGAACGACGCCGGGTACGGCTCGCCGATCCTCTTCGAGCTCGGCGGGCGCCGCCACCTGGTGAGCTACTCGTCGCGACACGTGTTCGGCGTCGACGCCGACACGGGACGCGCGCTCTGGAAACGCCCGCGCCCGTCGGAGTATCTGGCGCTCGCGTTCACGCCGGTCTTCTGCGGCGAGGGCGTCTACGTCACGACACCCGGCAAGAACGGCGGGACGCTCTACCGGCTCGGCGTGCAGGACGGGCAGCCGCGCGTCGAGACCGTGTGGGATTCGCCGGTGGACACTCTGCAGGGCGGCGCGCTCCTGGTCGACGGGCTCCTCATCGGCTCGGGCTACGAAGGCTTCAAGGGATGGGCGGCGCTCGATCTCGCCACGGGCCGGCCCCGCTACACCACGCGCGAGCTCGCCATCGGGTCGGTGATCTACGCCGACGGGCGGCTCTACTGTCTCAGCGAGCGGGGCGAGATGGCGCTGATCCAGGCCACCTCGTCCGCGTTCGAGTTCATGGGACGCTTCCCGCTGATCGCCGAGCGCAAGCAGGACGTCTGGGCTCAGCCGGTGATCTGCGACGGACGGTTATATCTCCGCTACCACGAGACACTCTACTGTTACGACATCCGCGCGAAGTGACCGCGCGCTGAAGGAGCCACGAATCATGCCCCCCATCGTCAATCGTCGCCTGTTCCTGGAGAGAGCCGCGCTGCTGGCGGGCGGAGCCGCCGGCGGAGTCCTGTTCTCATCGAGCCTCGGCAGCGCCGGCGCTCAGGACAAACCCGCGCACAACGCCGAGGAGAAGCTCAAGGAACTGAAGATCGAGCTGCCCGTGGTCCCGAAGCCGGCGGCGCTGGCGCTCGTCCCCTGCGTCCGCGTGGGGGACATGCTCTACGTCTCGGGCCATACGCCGGTGACGGCCGACGGCAAGAACATCGTCGGCAAGCTCGGCGCCGACATGGACGTGAAGCAGGGCTACGAGGCGGCGCGGCTGGTGGCGCTGCGGGTCCTGAGCGTCGTGCGGACCGAGCTCGGCAGCCTCGACCGGGTCGTCCGCGTCGTGAAGACACTGGGCATGGTCAACTGCATGCCGGACTTCACGCAGTCACCGGCGGTGGTCAACGGCTTCAGCGAGCTCTTCGTGCAGCTCTTCGGCGACGCGGCCGGGAAGGGCGCCCGGAGCGCGGTCGGCATGGCGTCGCTGCCCGGCGGCGTCCCCGTCGAGGTCGAGATCATTTTGCAGGTGAAGTAAACGCCCCCCCAAGGTGTAGAGTTCATCGGATGGGTGACCTCGACACGAGAATGGGCGGAGCGGGCGGCTCCTTTCCCACGACGCGGCAGTCGGTGCTCGCCTCCCTCGGCGACCTGACTCCGGCGGGGCGCGATCGCGACCTCGAACGCCTCATCTCCCTCTACTGGAAGCCGGTCTACTGCCTCATCCGGCGCAGCGGCGCCCGCTCCAACGAGGACGCGAAGGACCTCACGCAGGATTTCTTCGTCCGCGTCGTTCTCCAGGGCTCCCTCGCGGAACGCTACACCCCGGACAAAGGCAGCTTCCGGGCGTACCTCAAAACCGCCGTCCGCAACTTCGTGCGGAACGAGCACCGCGACGGCATCCGTCTCAAGCGGGGAGGGGAAGCATCCCCGCTGGCGCTCGAGATCGGCGACGTCGACCTCACCGAGGTGCTGCCGGACGCCCACGCGCGGCCGCCCGAGGAGCTCTTCGACGCCGCGTGGCGCAGCGTCGTCCTCGGCAAGGCGGTCCAGCTGCTTCGGGAACGCTTCGCCGCCGAAGGCAAGCCGGAGCTCTTCGAGGTCTTCCGGCGCTACGACCTTGAGGACGACGGCGCGTCCGCGTCATACGAGAGCGTCGGGAAGGCGCTCGGGATCGGTCCGGACACCGTGAAGAACCACCTCACCCGCGCGCGGGAGGAATTCCGGACGGCCGTGCGCTCGGTGGTCTGCGCCACGGTGGCGGACCCAAAGAATCTCTCGACTGAACTCCAGGAGCTCTTCGGACTCTAGATCATGCCCGACCCCCTGGTTCCTCCCGGACTCGCGGCGAAGCTCGGAAAACTCTTCGGCGCCGAACAGGACCGCTCGCTGGGCCGCCTTGCCGTGCAGCGGGGGCGCCTCAGCGAAGCACAGCTCGCGGAGGCCCTTCAGGAGGGCGAGCGCAGCGCCCGGCCGCTCGCCGACATCCTTGTCGAGCGGGGCTGGATCTCCTCCGCCGAGCTGACGGCCCTCCGCGAGTCGGCGGACCGCGACGACTACTCCGCCTTCAAGGTTGCCGGCGCCGCCATTCCCTCGGAGGTCGCCGAGCACGAGAAGGACCCCGCCCGGCGCGTCGCCGGACTCGTCCTCGTCCAGCGCCTCGGCCGAGGAGGCAGCGGGGAGGTATGGAAGGCGTGGGACCGGCGCCTCGGACGCTGGTGTGCCGTCAAATTCCCGATCGCGCTCCCCGAAGAGGGCGCCGCGCTGGACCGCTTCGCCCGCGAGGCGGTGGTGGCGGCCCGGCTCTCCCATCCTAACATCGTCTCGATCCACGGGGTCGCCGAGGAAGCCGGCCGACCCTATATCGTGATGCAGTACGTGGAAGGGCGCACGCTTCAGGAGGCGCCGCCGCCGCTGCGGCAGGCGGTGGAGGCGATCCGCGACGCCGCCCTCGCGGTGCACGCCGCCCACGAGCTGGGCGTCGTCCACCGCGACCTCAAGCCCGCCAACTTGATGCGCGACAAGGACGGGCGGGTCCTCGTTCTCGACTTCGGCCTCGCGCGGCTCGCCGAAGGCGGCCGCGGACTCTCCGAGCAGGGGGTCCTGGCCGGCACCGCGGCCTACATGCCGCCCGAGCAGGCGACCGGCGACCCGCGCGGACTCGACCGGACCACCGACGTCTACGCGCTGGGCGCCACGCTCTACCACCTCGCCGCCGGCCGGCCGCCCTTCGACGGCGCGACCTTCGCCGAGACCGTCCACCGGGTCACCCACGAGGAACCGCCGCGGCCGCGGCTGTTCAATCCCTCTATTCCCGTCGACCTCGAAACCATCTTGCTCAAGGCGATGCATAAGGACCCCGCGCGCCGCTACCCGACGGCGCTTGCGTTCTCGGAGGAGCTGGGCCGCTTCCTCGCCGACGAGCCGATCCTTGCGCGGCGGGACCCGCTCCTCTACGGGGTGTACCGGCGTGTGCGGCGCCATCCGCGCACGGCCCTCCTGGCCGCGCTGCTCCTCGCGGTCGCCGCCGCGGCGCTCCTCGCGGGACGCGGCATCGCCCGGCGCGAGCGCGAGGCGAGCCTGGCGACGATCCGCGAGACCGCCCGGGTCTCGCTGCAGGCGGCGCTGGAGCTGCGCCGCGCCGGCGCGAACGCCCGGATGGAGGAGTTCCTGCCGCGCCTCGAGTCGGCCTATCGGCAGGCGCTCGACCGCGCCCCCGAAACCGCCGAGGTTGAGTACCTGATGGGCCGCTTCCATCGGGCGCTCATGAACGACGCCCGCGCCCTCGAGTTCCAGGACCGTGCGCTTGCGAAGGATCCCGCATATCCGCCGGCGCTCTACGAGCGCGCGATCCTCGCGTCGAAGAACTACGGCCGCGGCCTCCGCAAGGCCTACGGCGTCGAGACCGCCCTCGCGCCCGGCCGCGTCACGGCCGACGCCGCCCGCCGCTCCGACACCCCCAGCCTTGAAGCGTTCGGCGAGCGCCGCGACGACCTGATCCGGATGCGAGACACGATCGTCCGCGACTGCCTCGACCTGGAGCGCGCGCTCGGCGGCTTCGCCGAGGCCAACGCGCTCGCCGCGCGGGGAATCCTGGCGTTCCACCGCGGCGCCATTCCCGAGGCGCGCGACCTGCTGGAGAAGGCGGTCGGACGGGACCCGCTCCTCGAGGAAGCCTGGGAGACGCTCGCCCTCGCGGCGATGGCGCCCGTGAATCAATCGACGCCGGTCGAGCGGGTGGAGCAGGCTTGGGCCGACGCCGAGCGGGCCTACCGCGAAGGGCTCGCGCGCGACCGGGGCTACCTGCCCCATTGGCTCGGCCGGGGCGGCGTCCGCAGCGCGCGCGCCAATCTGTATTGGGACACGGGCCGCGACCCCTCCGCCGACTTCGCGGGCGCCGAAGCGGACTTCGCGGAGGCCCTGCGGCTCCGGCCCTCCGCCGACGCCTACATCCGGCGCAGCGGACTCTACCACAGCATGGGCGCGCACGACGGGCGGCAGGGCCGCGACCCCCGGCCGGCCTGGAAGAAGTCGGACGACGACCTCCGCGAGGCGCTCCGGCTCGATCCCTCGAACGGTCTAGCCTGGTCGCGGCTCGCCTACAACTGCCGCTCGCGCGGAGAGTATTTCGTCGAACGCGGCCGGAGCCCGCTGGAGGAATGCCGGCTCGCCGAAGACTACATCGCCCGCGCGCTGCAAATCGATTCGCGGGACGGCAGCGCCTGGATGAACCGCGGAGCGCTGCTTGCGTGCCGCGGCATGGACCGGGCGTCGCGCGGCGAGGATCCCCGCGAGGACTTCGATCGAGCCGAGCAGGCGTACAACGAAGCCCTGCGCTTCGACAGGCTGGTGCGGGGGCCCTGGGAGCGGCGCGGATACCTGCGGCTGCAGCGCGCGCGCTGGACCCTGGCGCGCGGCGGCGACGGGGCCGCAGACCTGCGGCTCGCCGAGGAGGACCTCACCCGCTGCATCGAGGTGAGCAGCCGCTTCACGATGGCGCGGCTCGCGCGTGCGATGGTCCGTCACGCCCGGGGCGATCTGGCCGGCGCCGAGGCCGACCTGACGTTCGTCCTTCGCGACAACCCGACCTATCCCGAAGCATGGATCGCGCTGGGCCAAGTGCACCTGGCTGCCGGCGGCAAGGAGCGAGCAGCCAAGGCCGTCGAGGCGTTTCAGAAGGGTCTCGACCTTGATTCCACCCTGGACAACCCGCGGCTGCGCGAGTCGATGTCACGGGCACGAGCGGTGGCGGAACCCTCCAAGTAATTCCGCCTTTCTCGCTACCGGATTTTCCCCCGACGGTGTACCGGACTTCACGATGGTCCCCTTGCTTTGCCTTCTCGTCGCGCTGCAGTCTGGCGCCGACACCGACTTCTTCGAGAAAAAGGTCCGGCCCGTCCTGGTCGAGCGCTGCTATTCCTGCCATAGCGCGTCCTCCGGCAAGCACAAAGGCGGTCTCTTCCTGGACTCGCGGGAAGGCATCCTGAAGGGAGGGGAGAGCGGCCCGGCGGCGCTCGCCGGCGACCCGGGACGCAGCCTCCTGATCCGCGCGCTGACCTATACCGACGACCTCAAAATGCCCCCCAAGGGGAAACTTCCCGCGTCCGCCATCGACGATCTGAGCGCCTGGATCCGCGGCGGCCTGGCGTGGCCGGCGGCCGACACGACCGTCAAGGCTCTGAAGGCCGTCGACGCCCGCCAGGCGGTTCCGTGGTCCTTCCGACCGATCGTGAGGCCGGCCGTCCCGGCCGTCCGGGACGGCGCGTGGCCGGCGAACGACATCGACCGCGTCATCCTGGCCAGGCTGGAAGAGGGCGGCTTCAAACCCGCCGCGCCCGCGGAGCGCGCGGCGCTGCTCCGCCGCGTCACCTTCGACCTCGTCGGACTGCCGCCGAGCGTCGCGGAGCTCGACGCGTTCCTAGCCGACGCCTCGCCTGACGCGTTCGAGAAGGTCGTCGAGCGCCTCCTCGCGTCCCCGCAGTTCGGCGAACGCTGGGGCCGGCACTGGATGGACGTCATCCGCTACGCCGACTCCGTCGGCTTCGGCGGCGACTACACCCTCGACGACGCCTGGCGCTACCGTGACTACATCATCGACGCCTTCAATCGCGACAAGCCCTACGGCGAGTTCGTCCGCGAGCAGATCGCGGGCGACCTGCTGCCCACGCCGGTGCTGGTGGCGACGGGATTCCTGCTCGTGGGGCCGAAGGAGCTGGCCGAGTACGACAAGGAAAAGCTCCGCATGGACGTGGTGGACGAGCAGCTCAACACGATCGGCCAGGCCTTCCTGGGCCTGACGCTGGGCTGCGCGCGCTGCCACGACCACAAGTTCGATCCGATCCCGACCTCGGACTACTACGCCCTCGCGGGCATCCTCCGGAGCACCCGCACGATCACGTCGAACATCTCGGGCCCGCTGTCCGGCTGGAACCGGCGCCTGATCGACCCGTCGCCCTCGAACGCGAAGGCGCTCGCCGACTGGAAGGCGCAGACCGAGAAGGCCCGCGTCCGGCTCGTCGCGCTGCGCGACCGGAAGGCCGCCGCCGCCGAGGCGCGCAGCCTGGAGCAGACGCTGGCGCGCCTGAAGGCCCAGGTCGGGACGAGCGACGAGGAGATCCGCCGCCTCGAGGCGGAGCTCCAGAAAAAGAAGGCCGTCGCCCCGGTCGGTGCCGAGGAAGTGGCGAAGCGCGAGTCCGAGATGGCGCAGGCGCTGCTGGGTCCCAAGCCCGAGGAAACGCTGGCCGTCGAGGACGAGAAGAAGCCCGCCGACCTGCGCATCCACATCCGGGGCGACGCGCGCAACCTCGGCGCGCCCGCGCCGCGGGGCTTCCTCCGCTCCCTTCCGGTGGAGGGCACTCGCAGCGTCGAGCCCGCCTCCAGCGGTCGGCTCCAGCTGGCCGAGTGGATCACCCATCCGGACAATCCGCTTCCGGCGCGCGTCTGGGCGAACCGCGTCTGGCTCCATCTGATGGGCTCCGGCCTCGTCCGTACCCCCGACAACTTCGGCACGCGCGGCGAGGCTCCCACGCATCCCGAGCTGCTGGACTACCTGGCGTGCCGGCTTCGCGACAGCAACGGCTCGCTCAAGACGCTCCTCCGCGAGATCGTGTCGAGCCGCAGCTACCGGATGGCGAGCCGGGGCGGCGCGACCGATCCGGAAAACCGCCTCCTGGGCCGCCGGGACCTGCGCCGCCTCGACGCCGAAGCCCTGCGCGACGCGATGCTCGCGATCGCGGGGGAACTCGACTCGACGCGGGGCGGCTCGACGATGACCTACTCGGGCCGCCTCTTCGTCCCCCTCGAGTCGGTACCCCTGCCGGTCGATCCGTGGCGCCGTCGGGCCGTCTACCTGCCGATCTACCGGGGTTCGACTCCGCCGGACCTGCTCGACGTCTTCGACTTCGCCCCTCCGGGGCTGGTGACCGGACGGCGGGCCTCGACCACGGTGCCGACGCAGGCGCTCTTCCTCATGAACAGCCCCTTCGTCCTCGACCGCTCCCGCGCCCTGGCCCGCTCGCTTCTGCAGCGGTCGGAGCTCGACGAGCGCGGACGGCTGAATCTGCTTTACCGGATGGTCTTCTCCCGCCGCCCGACCGAGGCTCAAGCCCAACGGGCTTCGGCGTTCCTGAGCGGCGGCGGGGAAGAGGCCTGGACGGATCTCGTCCAGACCCTGTTCTCAAGCAACGAATTCCTCTTCCTGGAGTGACGGTCATGGCGAACGACTGCTGCGGCGGCCTCTCCCGGCGCGAGCTCCTCAAGAGCGCGGCCTGCGGCTTCGGGCTCACGGCGCTGACGCACCTTTGGGCGGACGCTCTGGCGGCGTCGGACGATCCGCTGGCGCCGCGCGCCGCCGTGATCCCCCCGCGGGCCCGCCGCGTCATCTTCCTGTTCATGCACGGCGGCCCGTCGCACATGGATACCTTCGACTACAAACCCCGCCTCCAGGCGGACGGCGGCAAGACGCTGCCCTACGCGATCCCTCGCCTCCAGAAGGAACAGGGGCGCAACCTCGGACGGCTGCTCGCCTCGCCGTTCCGCTTCTCGCGCTACGGGCAGGGCGGCCTCTGGATCTCCGAACTCTTCCCGAACGTCGCCAAGCGGGCGGACGACCTCTGCGTCCTGAACGGGATGCACACCGACGGCGTCGATCACGGCCAGGCGATCAACCGGCTCTTCACGGGAAGCGATACCTTCGTCCGGCCGTCCATGGGAGCCTGGGTCTCCTACGGGCTGGGCACGGAGAATCAGAACCTGCCCGCCTTCGTCACGATCAGCCCCCTGAAGGGCGACATCGGAGTGCGCAGCTACTCCAACGCGTTCCTGCCCGCGGCCACCCAGGGCACCGCGATCGGCTCCGAAGGGATGCCGGCCCGGGAGGCCACGATCCGCTACCTGGCGGGCGATCGCGTGACTCCGGAGCGCCGCCGGCGCCAGCTCGATCTCCTTCACGACCTGGACGCGGAGCATCAGCAGGGCCGTCCGGCCGACGACCGCCTGGAAGGCGTCATCCGGTCCTTCGAGCTGGCGTTCCGCATGCAGGCGGAGGCGCCGCCGGTCCTGGACGTGTCGAAAGAATCCGACGAGACGCTGAAGCTCTACGGGATCGGCCAGGAAGCGACGGATAATTTCGGACGCCAATGCCTGCTGGCCCGACGGATGGCGGAGGCCGGCGTGCGCTACATCCAGGTGACGCACACGCAGATCGTGCGCGATTTCCCGGACTGGGACCAGCACGCACAGCTCAAGACCGGGCTGGAGGCCAACGCCTCCCAGGTCGATCTGCCCATCGCCGGCCTCCTCACGGACCTGAAACGCCGCGGAATGCTGGACGACACGCTGGTCGTCTGGGGCGGCGAGTTCGGCCGGACGCCGGTGACGGAAGGCCGCGCCGGCAGCTTCGGCCGCGACCACAACCCGTACGGCTACTCGATGTGGCTGGCGGGGGGCGGCGTGAAGGGGGGATTCCGCTACGGGGCGACGGACGAGCATGGGTACTACGCCGTGGAGGACAAGGTGCACCTGCACGACCTTCACGCGACGATCCTGCACCTGCTGGGGCTGGACCACGAACGCCTTGCTTATAGGTACGCAGGAAGGGATTTCCGTCTGACGGACGTGTACGGTCGGGTGGTGAAGGAGATCCTGGCGTAAGCCCGCCGAAGCCTTGGCGAAGGCGGGAAATCGTAACAATTCACCCATTTTCTGCGTTGAATCCGGGGACTTCGGTGCGGTTATCCAGCCACACTACCGAAGGAGACCGGAATGTTCTTCGCTCCCCTGATCTGGCTCGCCGTGGCGACCACGGCGCTCGGCGACGAAGCACCCCGCATCGACGATCAATGGTCCCTTTCGGACCCCAAACTCGCCCAGGACTTCCCCGACCTCTGCCTCGACCGGAACGGCACGGCCTGGGTCGCCTACATCCGCCATGACGGCAAGGCCGACACCGTGCGGCTCGCGAAGAAGACGCCGCAGGGCCTTGAGGACGTTGACGCCCTGGGAGAGCCCGGGGTGGCCCACCAGCCGGCGATCGCCTGCGACGGCAGCGGCGCCCTCTGGGTCTTCTGGGGACAGCTGGGGGCGAACAACATCGTCAGCCTCCGCGCCCGGAGCGTCCGCGACGGAAAGCCGACGGGGCCGATCCAGACGCTCGCGGAATCCGAGGGCAGCGACAGCTTCGCCGACGCCGGAACCGACGCCGCAGGCCGGGTCTGGGTCGTCTGGCAATCCACGCGCCACGGAGCCGCGGACGTTTACGCGCGCTATTACGACCCGAAGGCCGTGCGCTGGTCGCCCGAGATCGCGGTGACGTCCGATGACGCAGGGGACTGGGAGCCGCGCGTCGCGTTCGACGGCAAGGACGGCGCCTGGGTCGTCTACGACAGCTCCAAAGGCGACGAGTTCAACGTCTACGCCGCGCGCGTCAGCCTCGACGGCAAGGTCGACACGAAGAAGATCACCGATTCTCCCTATTACGAAGCCCGCGTTTCCGTCGCGTCCGACGGCGGCAAGGCGCTCTGGATCGCCTTCGAGCGCGGCAAGCAGCGCTGGGGCAAGGACATGAGAGGCCACGAGGCCGGCAAGGGGCTGAACGGGCAGAAGCGCATCGTCCTCGGCCGCTACGACCTCGAAACCGGGCGCTTCGCGGAAGTCGCGCCGCTCACGCCGATCCTGGCCGCGTGGGTGAAGGAGCAGTGGAAGGGCAAGGCGACGACGCCGAAGATCGGCAATCAGGTTCGGACGCTCGCCTCGGTCAATCTTCCGGAGGTCAGCGTCGACGCTGCCGGAAACCCGTGGCTGGCGTGCCGGTATTACACGGACCGCTTCTGGCAGATCGCCGTCGCCCGCTTCGATGCGCAGCGCGGCGTCTGGTCGCAGCCGATCACCCTGGAGGAGAGCTCGTTCGGCCAGGACCGGCACAGCGCGAGCGTCCGGGACCCGCAGGGGCGGCTCTGGGTAGCATGGCCCTCCGATCGCCGCGTGACCAAGGATTGCGGCGTTTCCGCGGTCTTCCTCAGGACGATCGATCCCGCTAAGGCGCCGGCCGACGCCGAGAAGGTGGAGGACACGCCGCTTCTCGTCCCCGAGCCCTACCTCAACACGGTGACGCCCGACCGGGCCCGCTCGGACCGCCACGCATGGAGCTTCGGGGGAAAGAAGTACTCGCTCTACTGGGGCGACTTCCACCGCCACACGGACGTTTCGAACTGCATCACCGCGAACGACGGCTGCATCAACGAGCAGTTCCGCTACGCCTACGACATGGCGAAGCTCGACTTTCTCGGGACCTCCGACCATACCGACATCCTGAAGAAGTACGACCCCTACGAGTGGTGGCACAATCAGCGGATGGTGGACGTCTTCTACCGTCCCGACTATTTCCTCTCGATGTACGCCTACGAGCGCGAACAGAAGTGGCCCTGGGGCCACCGCAACGTGATCTTCGCGCAGCGCGGCGCGCCGGTCATCTATATCCAGCGAAAGAACTACCTGAATTCTCCCTGGAACCCGCTCTACCCGGCGGCCGCCGAAGGAGGCGCCGAGCTCATGCCGGAGGAGCTGTGGTCGATCCTGCGGGCCTACGGCAAGCCCGTCGCCGTGATCAGCCACACGGGCGCGTCCAACATGGGCACCGACTGGGACTTGTACAAGCAGATCGATTCGGCGGTCGAGAACCTGGTCGAGATCTACCAGGGCGCGCGGGTCAGTTACGAGGGCATCGGGACGCCCCAGCCGACCGTCGGCCTGGAGAAGAAGGAGAAGTACAACCCGGCGACCAATGCAAAGACGCCCGAACCGCCCGCCCCGATCAGCGACTTCGGCAAGTACAACAAGGGCGTCTATCAGAACGCGCTCAAGAACGGCCACAAGCTCGGCGTTTTCGCGAGTTCCGACCACATCTCGACGCACACGTCGTTCGGCGGCGTCTACGTGGAGAAGTTCACCCGCGAGGGGATCATCGAGGCCCTCAACGCGCGCCGGACGGTGGCGGGCACCGACAAGATCTTCCTGGAGTTCAGCTGCAACGGGAAGCCTCTGGGCTCGATCTTCGAATCGACAGCCCTGCCGCGGCTCGAGATCTCGGTGTCCGGGACCGCAGCGCTGAAGCGGGTGACGCTGGTGCGGAACGAGACCGACTACAAGGCCTTCGAGCCCTCGGGGAAGGAGTTCCAGATTGCGTTCGAGGACCCGACGCCGATCGCGGGAGAAAACCGCTATTACGTCCGGGTCGAGCAGTCCGACGGCAACATGGCCTGGGCGTCGCCCGTGTGGGTGACGATGAAGCGGTGATCGGTCTCCTCCTCCTCAGCGTCCTGGCGGCGGATGACGGAAGCGCCGGCGACGGCGCCGTCGACCAGCAGGTCCGCCTGTCGCTGCGGAGCGGCGCAATCCAGGTCGACTACAGCGTGCAACTCGGCCGCCAGGCGGCCTTCGCCGAGGCGCTGCAGATGGATCGCGACCGGGACGGGCGGCTTTCGCCGGAGGAGCAGGCGGAGTACTTCGCGGGCCTCGAAAAGACGATCCTCAGGGGCCTGGAGCTCCGGGTGGATGGCCGCGAGCTGGCGCTGCGGCGCGTCGGCGAGTTGAAGCTGGAGATGCCCTTCCGGAAACTCTATCGCTTCGAGGCGGCGTGCCCGAGCGCCGGCCGCCTGGAGTTCCACAACGAGAACTTCCCGGATTCTCCGGGGGCCGCGTCCATCATGGTCGAGGCGACGCCGACGCTGGACGTCTTCCTGACCTCGGATCCGAGCGCGCTTCGGCGCGACCTGGTCGGTGAGCTGCGGCCGGGAACTGGCGTCGTCGAACTGCGTCGCAGCCCCGCGAGACTCGCCGCGCCGTCCGCGGCGGCCGGGGTCACGCTGCGGCTCCTGTCTCTAGCCGGATTCCTGGGCGGCGCGCTGCTGGCGTTCCGGCGCCGCCGGCGCGCGGCGGTCCTGAGCTGGGCCGCCGCGGCGGCCTGCGGGGCGGCGGCGATCATCGCGACGCTGCCGTCGACCTCGGAATCGGAGCGGATCTTCTGCACCCTGCACGACGATGAGGCGCGGGCGTCGGATCCGTCGCTGCGCCGGGTAAAGCCGCTGGAGACGCGGATCCTGCCGTCCGTCGGCTTCTGGAGTCCGGAGTTCGAAGTGCGTCATCGCTGGGCGACGTACGGGTCCACATCTCACTCGGGCCATGCCCACGCGGAGGTAAAGGAACGCGAGGGGCGCTTCCGGGTGCGCTGGAGCGGCGGCTCGTGGCGCCTCGTCGATCTGGAAGGGCCCGAGGCCTAACTCGGGCCGGCGGATCCCCACGCCCCTTTTTCCGTCCTAGTTCCCTTTTCGATGTACAGTTCAAGCACGTCGGCGACGTAGGCTTTCAGCCGATGAACGTGGGAACGATGGGACTGGATCAGGACACGGCATTGCGTCTGCTCCTGCAGGAGCGGTCCATGCTGATGGGCTACATCCTGTCGATCGTCCGCGACGCCCACCAGGCCGAGGACGTGTTCCAGAACGTCTCCCTCCTCGTCCTCAAGAAGTGCGAGTCGGTCGATAGCGATCTCGCGTTTCCCGCCTGGCTGCGGAAGACGGCCCGCTTCGAAGCCCTGAACGCGCTCCGGAAGGAGGGCCGCGGGCCGGAGCCCCTCGACGAAGCCGTCCTGGAATCCCTCGAGGCGCACTGGCGCGCCCAGGATTCGTCGAACCGCAGCTCGGTCGGGGCGCTCCGCAGCTGCATCCAGAAGCTGGCCCCGCGGGCGCGGCTGCTCGTGGACCTGCGCTACGGCGAGAACGTGAGCGGCCAGCGGCTCGCCGAGAAGCTCGCACAGCCCCTGAACACCGTCTACGTGGCCCTGAGCCGCCTGCACCGTTCGCTGGCCGAGTGCGTCCGGCGCCAGCTGGCGGGGGAGGGGACGAGTCTTGGATAAGATTTCGCAGCTCCCCGCCGACGGCGACGACTTCTCCTCGCTCGTGCTCCGGTACCTCGACCGAGCGGTCACGGTCGAGGAGCAGGCCGCGCTCCGGGAGCTCCTGCTCCGGAGCCCCGCTCATCGGGACGTCTACGTCCTCCTGGCCCGGCAGCGGGGCCAGCTCGGCGAGGTGATGACGTCGGAGCAGGCCCTGGAGACGGAGGTCGCGCGGCCGCGGACGTTCCGGGCGACCCGTCGCTCTCTCGCCCGCCGCGGAACCTCCACGTGGGGGCTCGCGC
>Ga0310813_10000792_pt1 | contig 19318 bp, 16 predicted proteins | sample YN3metagenome_FD_203086 | JGI IMG/M metagenome (GOLD analysis project Ga0310813, IMG submission 203086) | Soil microbial communities from experimental microcosm in Duke University, North Carolina, United States - YN3 | ecosystem: Engineered > Artificial ecosystem > Soil microcosm > Unclassified...
CTCTTCTCCTCCGCGACAGGGATGTCCCCGCGAGTGATCGGGACGCGCGTCTTCAAGGTCTTGAAGAAGCAGATCGACGAGCGCGTGATGGAGCGGCGCATGCACCCCATGGCGCCGGAGCAATTCGCCATCAACCTGCTCGCATTGTGCGTGTTTCCGTTTGCCGCCCGGCCGATGGTCATGGCCCTTGTCGGCCTCAACGATCGTGGCTTTGAACAGTTCATCAACCGGCGGCGCAGGGAGTTGGCGCCGTTCTTCCTGAGGGCATTGCGCCCATGACTACAGTCCGTGTGGCGGGTCCGAAAGGGCCCGCCCTGCTTGTGATTGGCCTGCTCGTTGCGACGCCCGCTCATGCGCAGCGGACGGGCAGGGCGTTCGATCTCGCGACGCTTCAGCAGTCTGCCATCGATACCGACCCGCGTTCGCGCGAGCTGCAGTTGTACGCGGACCAGAGTGCGCTCAGGCTGCGCAACATCAGTATTCTCAGGCTACCGACCGTGATGCTCGATAGTCAGGCGCAGTATCAGTCCGACGTCGCACACTTGCCGTCCGGCGCGCCGTTCAGCGGAGCGTTCAAGCCGCCGAAGGACACCTACGACGCCAGCATCCGCATCGATCAACGACTGTTCGATCCGACGGTTGGCGCCCAGGGTTCCGTCGAGCGGGCGCAGCTCGCGGAAAACCAGGCGCGCGTCCGCTCTACGCTCTTCACGCTGCGACAGCAGGTGAACGACGCGTTCTTCTCCGCCGCCGCTCTCCAGGCCCGCGCCGGTGCGCTCACCGCGACCATCACGGAACTGAACGCGCGTCTGCAGGAAACCAATGCGCGCGTGCAGCAGGGAACAGCGCTGCCGGCGGATGCGGCCGCCATCGAAGCGACGCTGCTGCAGCGTCAGCAGGACCTCGACGACCTGCAGGCGAGCCGCCGTGCGGCACTCGAGCGGCTGAATACGCTGACGGGCCAGACGCTCAGCGAAGCGGATACGTTGCTGCTGCCGAACCTGGTCGACAGGGTCGTCGAGGCACGCCGCTCGCAGACCAGTCTGCGCGCGCGTCCCGAGTACGAGCAGTTCGCGCGTATGCGTGATCGGCTGACGACTCAGCAGGCGCTGACCGCGGCGCAGGACCGCCCGCGCCTCTCCGCCTACGGCCGCGTCGGCTACGGCCAACCTGGCCTCAACTTCGTCGCCAGCGACTTCGAAACCTATGCCCTCGGTGGCTTACGGCTGCAGTGGAACGCGTGGACATGGGGCTCTGGCCCGCGCGAGCGTGCGGCGCTCGGCATTCAACAACAGATCGTGCAGGCCGACGAGGCGGCGTTCGCGAAAGGCGTGACGACGGCCATAGAAGGCGACGAGCAGGCGATCGATCGCCTGCAGCGCTCGCTCACCGTAGACGACCGCATCGTCCTGCTGCGCGAACAGGTGGACCGCTCTACGCAACTTCGGCTTCAGGAGGGTGTCGTGACGGCATCGGAGTATCTGGATCGCAACGCGGAGCTCCTGCAGGCGCGCTTCGCGAAGGCAGGGCATGAAGTGGAGCTGGCGCAGGCCAGCGCGCATCTGCTGACGACGCTTGGCTTGGAGGTCCGGTGATGATGCACCCGCGGAAGTTGGCAGTTGGAAGGTGGGCGTTGGCAGTTTGCGTCGCGCTGGCGGCCTGCAACCGCGCCGAACAACCAGACGCATATGGCAACGTCGAAGCAACCGAAGTCATTGTCTCGTCGGAAGTGGGCGGACAGCTGACGACGTTTGCCGTCGAAGAAGGGCAGATGCTCGCAGCCGGCGAAAAGGCGGCGACCGTCGATCCAACACAGCTGACGTTGCAGCGCGACCAGGCCGCCGCACAGCGTGAGACGGCAGCGTCGCGCGCCGGCGAGATCAACAGCCAGGTGCAAGCGTTGACCGCGCAGCGCGAGGCGCTGGAGGCACAGCGGCAATCGTCCATCGCGCAGCGAAGCGCGCTGCAGGCGCAGCTGGAGATTGCGCAGCGCAACCTGGAGCGCACTCAGCGCCTCTCTGCGGCGCAGGCGGCGACCACGCAGCAGCTCGATCAGGCCGAGCGCGACGCGCGCGTGCTGCAGGAGCAAATCAAAGCGCAGGACCAACAGATCGCGGCGCAGGCCCGGCAGGTCGCCGCTCAGAACGCGCAGGTCGCGGCGGCACAGCAGCAGCACCGCACAGCGCAAACGCAGATTGCTGCCGCCGATGCGCAGGTGGCACAGCTCGACGACCGCATCCGCCGCACCGCGGTCACCAATCCAAGTGCCGGGACCGTGCTCGTCACCTACGTGAAGCGCGGCGAGATCGTGCAGGTCGGCCAGCCGCTCTACAAGATTGCCGACATGGGCGCCGTGGACGTGCGTGCTTATGTCACCGAGCCGCAGCTGGCGGACGTGAAGATCGGCAAGCAGGCGCGCGTCACGCTTGACGCCGGCGACAATCACCCGACGCTGAGCGGAACGGTGTCGTGGGTGTCGGCGCAGGCCGAGTTCACGCCCACACCGATCCAGACGCGCGATGAGCGCGCGGATCTCGTCTACGCGGTCAAGATTCGCGTCGCCAACCAGAACGGTGTGCTGAAGGTCGGCATGCCGGTGGACGTGGATTTCTGATGGACGCGATCAAAGCAGAAGCGCTCGAGAAACGATTCGCGACGACCGTCGCCCTCGACAAGGTGTCGTTCACGATCGACCAAGGCGAGCTGTTCGGCTTCATCGGCCCCGACGGCGGAGGTAAGACGACACTGTTTCGCATTCTCGTCTCGCTGCTCACGCCCGACGCGGGTCGAGCGCAGGTGCTCGGTTTCGACGTCGTCCGCGACTATCGTGCGCTGCGCCTGCGCGTCGGCTACATGGCCGGCCGCTTTTCGCTCTATCCGGATCTGAGCGTCGAGGAAAACCTCACCTTTTTCGCGTCCGTTTTCGGCACGACTGTCGAGCGCGAGTACGCGCAGATCGAGCCGATTTACGCGCAGCTCGAACCGTTCCGCAACCGCCACGCGGGCGCGCTCTCCGGCGGCATGAAACAGAAGCTCGCGCTCTGCTGCGCGCTCGTGCATCGGCCCGACGTGCTCTTTCTCGACGAGCCGACGACCGGCGTGGACGCCGTCTCGCGCCGCGAGTTCTGGGATCTCCTCGGCGTGCTCAAACAAGGGGGCCTCACGACCGTCGTGTCGACGCCGTACATGGACGAGGCGACGCGCTGCGATCGCGTGGCGTTGATGCATCGCGGGAAGCTGCTCGGCCTCGATGCGCCGTCCGGCATCATTGCCGCATTCGATCGGCCGCTGCTCGGAGTGCACGCGGCGCAGCGCTACAAGGCGCTGCTCGCGCTGCGCACGTACGAGCACGCCCAGAGCGCCTACCCGTTCGGCGACGTCCTCCACTACACAGACGCGCGAACGGATCTGCCCGCCGAGGCGATTGGAGCGGACATCAAGCGATTCCTCGACGCGAGTGGTTTCAGCGACGCCTCGGTTGAACCGTTGACCCCCACGGTCGAAGACAGCTTCATCGCCCGCACCGAATCGGATCCTGGATCCCGGACCCCGGATCCCGGGAGATTTCAGTGAGCGACCTCGCCATCCAGGTGAAGGACCTGACGCGCCGCTTCGGCGACTTCATCGCCGTCGATCGCATCTCGTTCGAGGTGAAAGAGGGCGAGGTGTTCGGATTTCTCGGCGCGAACGGGGCGGGAAAGACGACCGCGATTCGCATGCTCATTGGCTTGCTGCAGCCGACCGGCGGTAGCGCTCGCGTCGCGGGATACGACGTCGCTACGCAGGCCGAGCAGGTGAAGCGCAGCATCGGCTACATGAGCCAGCGCTTCTCGCTCTACGAAGACCTGACGCCGCGCGAGAACATCCGCCTCTACGGCGGCATCTACGGACTGACGCGCGAGCAGATTCGTACCCGCACGGCGCAGATGCTCGACCGTCTTGGTATCTCGAGCGTCGCCGACACCGCCGTGCGCAGTCTGCCGCTCGGCTGGCGGCAGAAGCTGGCGTTCTCCGTGGCCCTGGTCCACCAGCCGCGCATCGTCTTTCTCGACGAGCCGACCAGCGGCGTCGATCCCATCACGCGCCGCCAGTTCTGGGAGCTGATTTACGACGCCGCCGCGAACGGCACGACCGTACTCGTGACCACGCATTACATGGATGAAGCGGAGTACTGCGATCGCATTTCGATCATGGTGGCAGGACGCATTGCTGCGATGGGCGCGCCCATGCAGTTGAAACGCGACAGTCAAGTCGCCTCGATCGACGAGCTGTTCGTACAACTCGCGCGTCCCGACGGTCCCACTCGGCCCACCCGCCCCTCCAGCCCTTCCGGCGAGGGATCGCGATGACCGCCCTGGGCGGTCTTCTTCGTAAGGAATGGTTTCACATCCGGCGCGATCGCCGCACCGCTACGGTGTTGATTGCGCTGCCTGTCGTGCAGGTGCTGCTCTTCGGCTATGCCATTCGTACCGACGTGGACAACGTGCGGCTTGCGGTGGTCGATCCGGCGCCGGATGCGCAGACGATCTCGCTGCGCAACCGCTTCGCCGCGGCCGACGTGTTCCGCACCGTCGCCGTCGTGCCGCGCATCACCGACCTGGATCCGCTGTTCGAATCGGGCGCCGCGCAGCAGGCGATCGTCTTCTATCCGGGGTTCAGCCGCGACCTCGGCAGAGGTGAACCGGCGAAGCTGCTGATCATCACCGACGCCACCGAGCCGAACACTGGCAGCCTGCTGCAGTCGTACGCGCAGGCTGTCGTGAATCAGTGGGTGGGTGGGGCGAGTAGGGCTGGTGGGGCTGGTGGGGGCGTCCACATCGTTCCGCAGGTGCGGATGCGTTTCAACCCGACGCGCGAGAGCAAGAACCTGTTCGTGCCGGGCCTGATGGCATTTGTGCTGACGATCATCTCGTCGATGATGACCGCCATCTCGCTCACGCGCGAGAAAGAGACCGGCACGATGGAGGCGCTGCTTGTCTCGCCGCTGCGTCCATGGCAGATCATCGTCGGCAAGGTCACGCCCTACCTGGCGATCGGCTTCGTCAGCGTGGTCCTCGTCATCGTCGAAGCCTTGCTCGTCTTCCATGTGCCGCTGCGCGGCAGCGTCCCGCTGTTGCTCGTCGAGGGCGCGCTCTACATCCTCGTGTCGCTCTCGCTCGGCATCCTGATCTCGGCGCGCACCTCGTCGCAGCGTGTCGCCATGATGTTCGCGCTGCTCGGCACGATGCTTCCCAACATCCTCCTCTCCGGCTTCATCTTCCCGCTCGAGAGCATGCCCTCGGCGCTGCAGGCCATTTCCTACGTGGTGCCGGGGCGCTGGTTCGTCACCATCGCGCGCGGCATCATGCTGAAGGGGATCGGCTTCGAATACGTCTGGCGCGAAACGCTGTTCCTGGCGGCCATGGCGGCGGTGCTGCTAGCGGCCAGCGTCCGCTCCTTCAACGAGCGGCTGGAGTAGACATGCGGCGCATCCTGTATCTCGCGCAGGCCGAAGTGCTGCACATCCTTCGCGACCACATCCTGCTGGCGCAGGTGCTGGTCGTCCCCGTCGTGCAGCTTCTGGTGCTGACAAACGCCGCCACCTTCGAGATCCGCAACACGCCGATTCACATTGTCGATCTCGATCGCTCTCCCGCCTCGCGCGGTGTCGTCAATCGGCTGGCGGCCAACGGTCATTTCGACATCGTCGATACCACACCGTCGGTCGACGTCGGTGACGACCATCTGCTGCGCGGTACGGCAACGATGATCGTCGTCATTCCCCGGCACTTCGAGGAATCGATCGTGCGCACCGGCGTCGGGCAAGTGCAGCTTTCGGTCAATGCGGAAAAGGGATCGGCGGCGGGGATCGTTCAGTCGTATGCGACGCAGGTGTTGACGGATTACGCTGCTTCGCTTCGGCCTGTAGACAACGAATCCCGCATCGCGGATGCCGGATCCCGACCGCGCATCGAGGTACAGGCGCGCAGCAGATACAACCCGACGCAGAACTACAAGCACTACATGGTTCCGGGCATTCTCGTCGCGCTGATGACCATCATCGGCACGCTGCTGAGCGCGCAGAACATCGCGCGCGAGAAGGAGCTCGGCACGCTCGAGCAGCTGAACGTGACGCCGATCACGAGAGGGCAGTTCATCATCGCCAAGCTGCTGCCGTTCTGGGTGCTGGGACTCATAGAGCTGTCGCTCGGTCTTCTCGTCGGCAAGCTCGTATTCGGCATCCCGATGGTCGGCAACCTTGCGCTGCTGTACTGCGTTGCGGCTGTCTATCTGGCGGTTGCCGCCGGCATCGGCCTGTGGATCTCCGCCATCGTGGACACCCAGCAGCAGGCGATGTTTGTCACCTTCTTCATCGTCAACATCTACCTGCTGATGAGTGGCCTGTTCACGCCCATCGACAGCATGGCGCCGTGGGTGCAGAAGGTCACGATGATCAACCCGGTGCGTCACTTCGTGACGATTTCGCGGGCGATTCTGATGAAGGGCGCGGGGCCGGCCGAAATCGCGCAGCCGTTCCTGATTCTGCTCGGCACGGCGGCCGTCGTTCTCGTCGTCGCCGTCGGTCAATACCGCAAGCGAGCGGCGTAGAATACGCCGCATGAAAATACGCCTGCTGCTTGGAACGCTGCTCGTCGTGTGTGCCGCCTCGCTGCTGGCGCAGACGACAGGGGAGCTCGTCAACGACGGGAAAAACACCGACAACGTGACGACGCAGAGCATGGGCTATGCGCGTCAAAGCTACAGTGCGCTGAAGCAAATCAACCCGTCCAACGTGAAGCGCCTCGTGCCCGTCTGGAACACGAGCGTGATGAACGACATGGGCGAGCTGGCAGCGCCCACGGTCTATAACGGCGTGATGTACGTGATTAACGGCAAGTGGACGTTCGCGCTGGACGTGGCGAATGGCAGGCAGATCTGGCGCACGCCGGTGGTGCTCGAGCAGGGCACCGTGGGAGCGCCGATCACACGCGGAGCTGCGACGATTTACAACGGCAAGGTGTTCCGCGTCACCTACGACAATCATCTGGTCGCCCTCGACATGAAGACGGGCAAGGAGCTGTGGAACCAGAAGTTCGCGGACAAGAAGGATGGCTACTACGCCACCGGCGCGCCGATTGTCGCCAACGGCGTGCTGATCTCCGGCATGGCCGGCGGCGAGCGGACGACGCGCGGATTCCTTGACGGTTGGGATCCTGACACAGGGAAGAAGTTGTGGCGCCGCTACACGATTCCTGCGCCGGGCGAACCTGGATCGGAGACGTGGCCGAAGAACAGCGACGCGTGGATGTACGGCGGCGGTCCCACGTGGCGCTCGGGCTCCTACGATCCGCAGCTCGATCTCGTTTACTGGGGCACGGGCAACGCGGAGCCGTACGATCCGCATCCGCGTGAAGGGCTGGACAGCCTGTTCACATCGAGCGTGCTCGCGATTCGGCCGAAGACCGGCGAGATCGCGTGCTACTACCAGTTCACGCCAAACGACGTGTACGACGTGGACGGCACCGATGAACTGCTGCTCGCTGATCTGCAGGTGAACGGGCAGGCGCGCAAGGTGATGATCCAGGCGAACAAGAATGGATTTCTCTACGTCATCGATCGCACCAACTGCGCCCTCATCGCGGCGAATCCGCTGGTGAAGGTCAACTGGGCGTCGCGGGTCGATCTCGAAACCGGTCGTCCCGTGCTCACCGATGTCTACAAGAAGTTCTTCGACGGCGAGGAAGTCGAGATCTGGCCGTCGCGCGGCACCAACGCGGTTCCCATTGCGTTCAGTCCGGCGACGGGTCTCATTTACGCGAGCACCTGGGATGTGCCGCGCATCCAGAAAATTGCGTCGAACAGGAAAGAGCAGGTGCTCGGTGCCGATTCGACTGGCGTGACCGCACGCGTGCCCGACGCGCGTCCAGGTGATGTGATGGGACACTTCACGGCGATCAACCCGCTGACGGGTCAGAAGAAGTGGGAGATGCCGCTCGTCGATCTGCCGGGCTCGGCGGGAATGCTCGCCACCGGCGGCGGCCTCATCTTCACAGGGAAGCTCACCGGCGAGTTCGTAGCGCTTGATGCAGCGACCGGCAAACAGCTGTGGCAATTCCAGACGGGCTCGAGCATCAACTCGACGGCCATCACGTATACATACAAAGGGCAGCAGTTCGTCACCATCGCATCGGGCCGAGGCGGCGTGTTGGCGAATCGCTATGCTGCGGAAAAGATTCCTTCCGGCGGCTCGATTTGGACGTTTGCCCTGCAACCGTAAACGACGACCCGTCGCATGCGGGTCTGCAGATGCTGACTTTGATCGGCCCTCTTTCATGTGAACCGCGCTACCCACCAGTCGGTAGCGCGGAGCCCTGCTGTTTATGCCTGAACAAGTTGATTGCTCAGGCTGCCTGATGAATTCACCAATTGTTTCGAGAAACAGGCGAGTTCTGCGGCCATGCACCATTCGCGCGGGTTGGCATAGCCCCTGCTCTATACGCGGGCAGTTCGAAAGTTTCCTCACCCCGTAGCGAAAGTGGCGGGGTTATCCGCTAGTCAACCTGCCTGTGCACCCGGGGGCGAGTCGAAAGATTCGCCCTCCAGCCTCTCAACTCGGGAAATCGGGATTCGGCATTCGCGATTCAGCAGGTCGGGCGCCACGGGATATCATCTCGTCCCACCGCGCATGAAGATGCGATCGTCGTGGCAATCCTGACCGTCGACGGCGCCCGGCTCGATGTCGTCCAGGGCGGCTCGGGACGCGACCTCGTGCTCTTCCATTCGCTGCTGACCGATCGCACGGTCTTCGATCAAGTGATTGCGACGCTGGGGCGCGACCGGCGGCTGACACTGGTCAATCTCCCGGGCTTCGGCGAGTCGGATCCCGCCGGGCCCGCGATCGAGGATTACGCGGACCGCGTCGCGCTCCTCTTCCCCGCACTCGAACTGAAGCCTGAATCCACCGATGTCGTCGGCGTCTCCTTCGGTGGCTTCGTGGCCATCGCCCTCGCTGCGCGCTACGGGCATCTGTTCTCCCGGCTGGTGCTGGCAGGCGCGGCGGCTGTGTTCCCAGAGCGATCGCAGATGCGGCTGCGGGCTATGGCCGAACGGGCGTCGCAGGACGGGATGGGGGCAGTAGTGGAGACTGCGCTTCCTCAGATGTTCACTGCGCGCTTCATCTCGGCGCGCCCGGATATCGTCGCCGCCAGGACGGAGACTCTGTTGAGCGCGCGTCCGGAATGCTTCGCGGACGCGTGCCGGGCGCTGGCCAACCTCGACCTCCGCGCCATGCTCGTCAAGATCAAGAACGACACGCTGGTCGTCGTGGGAAAGTTCGACGTCACCACGCCTCCCGTCCTCGCTCGCGAGCTGACGGCGGGCATCACCGGTGCCCGACTCGTGGAGATCCCCGAATGCGCGTGCCCGCCCGTCGAACAGCCGAAAACGTTCGCGTGCGAAGTCCGCAACTTTCTCTCGGGCTTGACGCCGTGGAAGGCCAGGGCGCGCAACATCTTTCTCAACATCGCAGGATTCGCGATGATTTTCATCGCGACCTCGTTGCTGGCGGTTTGGGTACGGACGGGGCTGGAGAAGCTCCTGAGCCTGGGGCTGCGCTGGGCGGCCCTCGCTTTCGCCCTGATGGCCGGAGTCGTGTGGGCATCGCTATTCGGATTCATTCGGAAAGAACATCTGCGGAACCCAGATGGGCGGGTGCTGCCCCTGCCAGCCGCGGGCTTCCTGCTTGGGGCGGCGGTGGTGTGGGTGTACATCTTCGCCGGTGTGTCGGATGTGTTGTCGGGTCTGGGTGCCGTCCAGTACGTGACGCCGGGGAAACCGGAGGATCTCCTTTATTACCTCACGGACTCGTACATGTGGCACTTCTTCGATCTCATACCGGGGTTGAACATCACGACCGCGCTGGGATGGAAATCCCCGATCGACTTGCAGGGAGGTGTCCGCGGGCTGCTCCTCCTCTTGTTCCGCGTGGCGGTGATCTACCAGGTTCTCGCCAAAGGGCGCGAGATGTTCAAGCGCGATGAGCCGGCGGTGGACGGCGGGCCGTGACGCGTCAGCAGTGCCGCTAGACGAGCGATCCTGGCTTGTTCTTATAACGATTCACGATCGCGTCAGCACTCATATACGCGAGCGCCTGAATCGTCAGCGTCGGATTGAACCCGCTCATCGTCGGGAAATTTGCGCTGCCGACAATGAACAGGTTTGGAATGTCCCAGCTCTGGCCGTAGCGATTCACCACCGATGTTTTGGGATCGCTGCCCATGCGCGTACCGCCCTCGTGGTGCGCGCCCGGCGCTCCTGAGCCCGAGGGCGCGCGCCAGACATGCGTGGCGCCCATCGCACGTCCCAGTTCTTCGAGCTTGCCGAAGAGGAACTCGATGCGGGCTGTTTCGTTCGGCCGTCGCCAGTCGTAGGTCAGACGCGGTGCCGGCAGCCCGAACTGATCGCGCACGTTCGGATCGAGGTCGATCGTCTGGTCGGCGTACGGCAGGTTCTCGGTCTGCGCAACGATCGCGGCATGCCGTGCGAAGTATTTCGAGAGGAAGTCTCGATACGCGGCGCCCCATCTCGGCACGCCGGGCGGCGGGTTCATCGCTAGCGCGGCGCCGATCGGGCCGGCCTCGAGATCGGCCGGCGTGATCGAGATCTGCGCGCCGCGGATGAAATTCCTGCCGCCGTGATCGAAATTGTCGGCGTTGAAATCGTCCAGGGTGTGCTTCTGCGCACTGGGACCCATGTAAATGTTGACGAAGCGATCGTCGAAGGCGACAAAGACCCGCGCCCCGATGTGCGCCATCAGATGCTTGCCGACGTGTCCGCTCGAATTCGCCAGGCCGTTCGGGAATTTCGCCGTCTTCGAGAGCAGCAGCAGGCGTGTGTTGTCGTAGATGAAGGTTGCAAGGATCACGAGATCCGCTTCGATCGTGTTCTGCGAACCGTCGATGCCCCAGTACGACACGCCGGTCGCGCGGCCGCTGTTGTCGCTGTTGACGCGATGCACCATCGCGCCGGTGATCAGCGTGAAATTGCCGGTCGCATCGGCCTCGGGAAGTTTGGTGACGAGGATGCTCCCCTTCGCGCCGATGTGGCAGCCGAACGCCTGACAGAAGCCGCAGTAGCTGCACGCGGGACGCCCCTGGTAGTTGCGCGACAGGATGGCGCGCGGCGTGGAAAACGGGTGATACCCGAGCTTGCGCGCGCCCTGCTCGAAGATGACGCCCGATTGATCGGCAAGCAGCGGCGGCAGCGGATACTCACGGCGGCGCGGCGCCTCGAAGATATTGCCGCCGTCGATCTTGCGGCCACCGAGATTGCCCGCCTTGCCGGACACGCCGAGCTCGTATTCGGCGCGATCGTAAAAGGGCTCGAGGTCGGCGTACGTCAACGGCCAGTCGGCGAGCGAGGAGTCTTTCGGAATGGCCGTAGCGCCGTAGCGTTCGATGGTCTGTGATCTCGCGCGGAAATCGTCCTCGTGCAATCGCCAGGAGACCGCGCCGTAGTGCACCGTTCCGCCGCCGGCCTGGTTGCCGTAGTTCAGCACGCCCATCGGGTTGGCACGCGTGCGCGGATTCGGCCGCCATGTGACCGGCTGGCGCTTGTTGTGCGGACGCAGGTCCTGCCGCTGGAAGTAGCGCAGTTCATCAAGGCCGGCGAAATCCGCGGTCGCGTGACGCGCCCCGCGCTCGAGGCCGATCACCTTCATGCCCGCCTTGGCGAGCTCCGCTGCGAGTATTCCGCCGGCCGCACCAACACCGACGATGACGACGTCCGCCTTCTGGGTTGCCATGGCTACGTTGTGGCCTTGCCGCCCTGCGACTGCAGGCCGATCATCGGCGCGCGTGTGAACGCCTGTCTGTCTTGCAGGTCGGCGGGCGTGTACACCGCTTGTCCGCCCGGGAAGCCCACCAGCCGCCATCCGGCGAAATCCTTGTTGCCGCCATACACCGGATCCGCGAAGAGCCCCTCGATGGTGTGCGTGCGGATGGTCTCGAAGAACGCCCGCGCCTCGGGCCATACGAAACCGCTCGCCTTGCCCTGCTCGAGCGCTGCGATTACTTCGTCCTGTTTGCCGCTCTCCAACCGGGCGAACGGCTGGTTGTAGGTCTTGCGGCAATACGCATCGAGCTGCGCGAGGCCGCGACGATAAAAATCCTGCAGCTCCGCGTACGCGCCCGCGAGCGCGAGATCGATGTAGTTCAGCACCGCCGCATCGCGCGCACCCGGCTTGCCAGGCGCGCCGGGCATCAGCCGTTCAGTAAACGCCGCAACAGTCGCTGCATCCTGCGCGTTGAAGAACGCACCGAGTCCTGCGCCAGCATGCGCGTCTTCATGTTGGTCGACGCTCTGCGCGGACGCGTCGGCTACCGAGGCGCTCAGCGCACCTGCGACGGAGCCCGCGGAGACGACGGCACGCTTGAGAAACGTACGCCGTGACGCATCGCGAGCGCTCATTTGTCTGCGCCGCCGGCGCCGGGTGCGGATCCGCCGAACAGATATCGCGAGCCGTCGGCGAGGATGAAGTTGCGGCCGACCGCCTTGTTCGTGCCGTCGCGCGCCTGATAGCCCTCGATGGTGAACTCGGTGCCGAGCTTCAGCGTGTTCTTCGTCACGCCGAGGCGTATGAGCTGATTCGGGCTGCCGCCTTCGACCAGCCACGCCACGACCGAGCCGTCAGGCTGCTTCACGTCCATGTGGAACCAGGAGTGGGGGTTGATCATCTCCCACTTGGTAAGCGTTCCTGTCAGCTTCAGCGGCTTGTTGATGTCGAATTCCGACGAGAAGGCGTGATGCGCGACGAGCGGCGCGGCGACGAGCCACGCACCGAGGGCGACGATGGCGACGAACGTGGATCTCATTTCGATGCTCCTTTCGCGCGCTTCTCATCTTCGCGTGCGCCCCTCAGCAGGTTGGCGAGGCTGTAATTGCCCTCGTGGCACGCGTGCTCGAAGATCGGCCCGACCGATTTCTTCCACGGCACCTCCGCCGACCACGGGCGTGTCCACACCTTCGGATCGTCAACGGTGAAGCGGTAGGCCAACGTGTCGTCGCTGGTGCGCGTGAAGCGCTCGGTCAGCTTCATGTCGGCGCTCGCACCCTGGAACGCGGTCTGCTCGGTGAAATTCGTCGTCTCAATGACCAGCGTGTCGCCCTCCCAGCGGCCGCGCGAGCTTCCTTCGAGCTGACGGATGCTGCTCGGTAGCACCGGACGGCCATCGGTGGGAATGATGCGCGGGTCGTGCAGCATCTCGACGAGGATCATCACCGTGTTGGCGCTCTGCACGATCTGATAGTTGTTGTTGTAGGCGCCGGCCAGCATCGGCGGGCCGTTGCGGTCCATCAGGATGCAGCGGACCATGAACGACTGGTTCTGCGCGGCGTCGGTGATGGCGCCGGCGCGCTTCCTCGCCTCGGCGCGCGCCGCGTTGAGCCGCTTGCCTTCTTCGGTCATTGGCGGCAGGTGGCCGTCCGGTGGATCCACGATCAACGACGTCCGCAGGTTCAGCGCCAGCGGCGACTGGCTCTTGTCGAGGCCGAACTGCGTGAAGTCGTAATGCACGTCCGCGATCGTCCCGGGTGTGGTCTGCTCCGACTCTTCGGACGCCGCGCGCTTCATTTGTTCGAGCACTTCTTCTTTCGTGAAGAACTCACGATTGATTCCTTGCGGGCGCTCGAGCGGGGTATAGGTAGTGTTGTTCCAGAAGCCCTGGAAGTCGGGGTGGCCGTCGGGCAGCCGCGGGACTCTGTAGGTTGGCGCGCCTGACGAGGCGCGCCCTCCTGTTTGTGCGCCTATCGGCGCGACGAGAAGCGCGACCGCGAATCCGAGGGCCGTTGCCGCAAAACATCGACGCAGCATGTGCAGTCTCCGATCAGTTGCTTGATGGCTTCCGCAGGGATCCGTAAATCAGGTCTTCGACGAACGGGATGCAGTTGAACTCGAGCAGCTGCGCGTTCTTTTCGACGCGGCGATAGAGCGGCATGCTGATCTTCCACGGCCGCGTGAAGGTCTGGGGGTCGTCGATGGTCGCTTCATATGAGAGATGATCCGCATCGATCGCGGTGATGCGCTCGACCACGTGGAGCTGGTCGCTGTGGAAGTTCCCCGCGCGATCGAACCACGACTGATCGTTGAAGCCGGCCGTGTCGATGACGAGCGTCTCGCCCTCCCAGTGGCCGTTCGACCATCCCATCCAGCTGTCGGCCGGCGCCTCCTTGTGATCCGTCATGTAGATCGTGCGCACGCCGCGTGCGTAGGTGAACGCCATCATGATGTAGGTGGGCGTCTGCACGATCTGAAAAGGGTACGGCATGTACATGGCGCGCGGCACGCCCGGCAGGTAGCACTTGATCTCCGGATCGAGCTTGATGCGATTCGCGTAGTTCTCCTTCTTTTTCGCCAGCGCCTCCGGCTTGTAGGGGAGCGGCGCGTCGACGATGCCGCTGCCCGCGGGAACGGCGTTGCTGGCGCCAAGCTCGAGAATCTGGCCCGGAGCGGCCGAGTGCGGCTCGATGTCCCAGTAGGCTTCGGTGATCGCCTGATAGACGCCGTTCAGATTGGGCTTGCCGTCAGCGGTGCGGGGTGCTCGATACGCGCGCGATTGCGCGGATGACGATGGGGCAGTCAACGACACTGCTGCGACGACTCCGACAGCGACAAGCAACGCCATCGTAGGGGCCGGTTTGAGCCGGCCCATAAGGTTGCGCATAGCGGCTACTGACCGCGCATATTGAACGCCCGCGCGCGGGGCGCGTCAAGGATTTGCTGAAACCCGCCAGCCCGGCATTCCCCTCGCTCTGGCGTATGCCGGAGCGGCGCGGGGCCTGATCGTGAAGGGTTTCACGACGTGCCGGTGGTCGCGCGCGCAACGCTCTCGTGCGACTGCCAATCGGCGAAGAGGCGATGCGGCGGGGGCGTGCGCCGCAGGATCTGGTTACGGCGCGATCCTCATGCCGTCGGCGATCCGTTGCGCCTCTGACTGCGTGAAGTCTCCGCTGATGACCGCGGCGTCGCCGATCGGTGATTTGAGTGTTGGAGCGGCCACGACCTGACCGTCGATCAGCATCGCGACCGGCTTGCCCCGGTGGTTTCGCGTCGCCTCGCGCATCTTGTTCGCGCCAGACGCGTTGAGGCGCACGTCAATCCAGAACTGCGACGGCCGGTTGCCTGGAACCACGCTGCTGCCTGCGATGTCCTCGTTGGTCACCACAACTTCAGGATGCAGATACACGGTGCGCTCCGAATTTGCGCCGCGCGCCGCGCGCAATCCTGGTCCCGGTTGATCTTCTGCCAGCCGCACTTCAAAACGGACAGCGGCCTGCAGCACCGGACCGACGGGCGATGCCATCGAGAAGGCAATCACTCCCGCCACCGTCAGCGCCGCAGCGATGGCGAGCGCGAGACCTGTTCTTCGAGGCACTCGCGACGCTGCCGGCGCGTCTGAACGGGATGTCGCCGACAGAATCGCGTGTCGTATGCGGGCGCGCTGATCTTCGGTGGGCCCGTCATCATGCCGAGCGGGATCGGCAGCTTCGAGAAGATCGCGAACGGTTCTCATGTCATGTTTCTCCGCTGAACGGTTTCAAGATCTTCAGCAGCTCGCGGCGTCCTTTCGAGAGGTGCCAGCGCACGGTGATCGCGCTGATCCCGAGCATGGACGCGACATCCTGAATCGTCAGGCCTTCCAATTCGTGGAGTACGACAACGGCGCGACGCCGCGGCGACAACGCGTCGAGTGCAGACCAGACGTCGCTGCGCGCAATGAGGGATGCTTCAGGATGCGTGGCGACTGCGCTGGCACGTAGTGACTCGCCGGCAAACCGGTTGCGAACGTCTGCCTTGCGCCATTGATCGCGCCGGATGTTGACGAGCACGCGCACGAGCCACGCCTCCTCGTCGGCGAAGCCGATGGGGATCGATGTCGGCTTTCGCGCCGCTCTCACAAACGTCTCTTGCACGAGGTCCAGCGCATCGTCCACCGTCGGAACGAGACGACGGGCAAGACGATAGAGGCGCTGATGATGCGCGTCGAACAACGCGGCGAGCCGGTCCGCTGCCGAGCTAGCAAGCGCAGCCGGCAGAACTGTGGCCAGAGGCAGGCCGTTCATACTTCCTTAAACGTATGAACCCGAAAAAATGATGGTCTTCGTGACCCTCGTGCTGGCCGCTTTGCGACCTTCGTGGTTACGAAGCGAACGCCTGACGGAATTTCTGCGATGCGCCGCTCTTGATCGGGCCGCCATGCCCGAAGACCGCAACGTCGAAGTCGAGCGCGGCGAGCTTACGGAGACTTGCGTTGCCGTCCTCGAGACTCTCGTAGCAAAGCGCGTAGCCGAAGCTCGGCATGTTCGCGCACGCATCCGCGGCGAAGAGCAGGCGGCGGCGAGGCCAGAGCAGCGCGACCTGACCCGCACATTGTCCGGGGACGTGAATCGCTTTGAGTCCGCCCGCAATCGGCAGCTCAGTACCGTCGTTGATCTCCTGATCGATCGCGCACGGCTCGATCGGCACTGGCTTTTTCGGGATGAACATCCGATACATGAGGCCGCGCAGCAACCCCGGCGCCGGCGCCATCGGCCGCGCCGCCTCGCCTTTCCTCACCATCGCGGCATCAACCGGATGCATGTAGACGCGCGCGCCGCTCATCTTCTTCAGCGCCGCCACGCTGCCGGCATGATCGGGGTGGCAGTGCGTGACGATGATGTGTTTGAGGTCGGTGACTTTTTTGCCGATCGATTCGATCGCCGCGACGATTTTGTCCGCGCTGCCAGGCAGCCCAGTGTCGATGAGCGTCAGCTCGCCTTGATCGAGGAGAAAAACGTTGACGCTGCCGAGGCCGACTTGCCAGAGACCTTCGACGATTTGGGTAGGAGCTGCCATGGGTGGCAGAGCTTACAGGTTTTTGGCCGCGAAGGGCACAAGGGCCTCGAAGGCCGCGACACGTAACTGGTTGAAATTCGTGACCTTCTAGTTCTTCCCCATCTTCTTGGTTTTATCAGCTGATACAATTAGCTAGATATTGCGATTGCCCAAACGCAATATCTTGTGGTTTGCGCTTGACAAGGCTGGTGACTGAGCGCAGTATCGCCCTCGCGCTCAAAAGAGGTTGAAACGGCCTGAAGCGTCCCAGCAGCAGGTCGCCTGTGTAGTTCCTCAGGACATCTCGGGCGCACCACCACAACTTAAAAGATCGGACGCTCGCACGGGGTGAGAGTGTTCAGAGCGGCGCGGACCTTTCAGGTCCGCTCCATCGGGAGGATGAAGCATGGCCCAGACGCAAAGTGGAGCGTCCGAAGCGCGCGCGAAAGAGAGCAGGGCGGATCGGTCCGCCGCCGCCGCGTCGTCGACGGATATCCAGGGTCTGGAATTTCCACGCTATTTCACGCTGCCGGGCGTCGATCCGTTCGACGAGGTCGAATGGGAGATCCGCTCAGCGGTCATCGGCAACGAGAAAGGCAAGGTCGTCTTCGAGCAGAAGGATGTGGAGATTCCGTCCTTCTGGTCGCAGCAGGCGACCAACATTGTCGTCTCGAAGTATTTCCGCGGGCAGATGGACACGCCCGAGCGCGAACGCTCCGTCAAGCAGCTGATCGGTCGCGTGGTCGACGCGATCACCAGGTGGGCGCGCGATCAACGCTACTTCGCCAGCGAAGATGCGCTGGCCTCGTTCAGCGCGGAGCTGAAGCATCTGCTCGTCTATCAGAAGGCGGCGTTCAACAGTCCGGTGTGGTTCAACTGCGGCTTCGAGAAGGCCCCGCAGTGCTCGGCATGCTTCATCAACTCCGTGGACGACACGATGGACTCCATCCTTACGCTCGCCAAGACCGAGGGGATGCTGTTCAAATTCGGATCCGGTACCGGCAGCAACCTTTCGACAATTAGATCCTCACGCGAGCTCCTGGCGGGCGGCGGCACGGCAAGTGGCCCAGTGTCGTTCATGAAGGGGTACGACGCGTTTGCCGGCGTGATCAAGAGCGGCGGCAAGACGCGGCGCGCCGCGAAGATGGTCATCCTCAACGTCGATCATCCTGACGTCGAGGAGTTCATCAACTGCAAGGTCGAAGAAGAGAAGAAGGCGTGGGCGCTCATCGACGCGGGCTACGACGGCTCGTTCACGGGCGTCGCCTATAACTCGATCTTCTTCCAGAATTCGAACAACAGCGTGCGCGTGACCGACGACTTCATGCGTGCGGTGCTTGACGATGACGAGTGGCAGACGAAGAAGGTGACCAGCGGCGAGGTGATGGACACCTACAAGGCTCGCGACCTGATGCGCCAGATCGCGTACGGCACGTGGGTCTGCGGCGATCCCGGCATGCAGTTCGACACCACCGTCAACGAGTGGCACACCTGCCCGCACACCGATCGCATCAACGCGAGCAATCCGTGCTCCGAGTACATGTTCCTGGACGATTCGGCGTGCAACCTGGCGTCGATCAACCTGATGAAGTTCGTGAAGGTCGATGGCGAGCTCGACGTCGCGGCGTTCAAGGCCGCCTGCCGCACGATGATCACGGCGCAGGAGATCATCGTGCCGAACTCGAGCTATCCGACAAAGGCGATCGAGAAGAACTCCCACGACTATCGGCCGCTCGGTCTCGGCTACGCGAATCTCGGCGCGCTGCTGATGTCACGCGGCCTGCCCTACGACAGCGACGAGGGCCGCGCCTATGCAGCGGCGATTACGGCGGTGATGACGGGCGAGGCCTACGCGCAGTCGGCGCGCATCGCGCGCGATCACGGCGGCCCGTTTGCCGGCTACGAGAAGAACCGCGAGCCGTTCCTGCGAGTGATGAACAAGCATCGCGATGCGGTGAGCGAGATCAACGCCAAGTACGTCCCGTCGGATTTGATGGCTGCGGCCAAGCAGGCGTGGGATGAAACCGTGGAGCTCGGCGAGGACTTCGGCTATCGCAACGCGCAGGCGACCGTGCTGGCGCCGACCGGGACCATCGGCTTCATGATGGATTGCGATACCACGGGCGTTGAGCCGGACATTGCGCTCGTCAAATACAAGAAGCTGGTGGGCGGCGGGCTGATGAAGATCGTCAACGGCACCGTGCCGATGGCGCTGGAGAAGCTCGGTTACACCCAGCCCGAGATCGAGGCGATCGTTCACTACATCGACGAGCACGAAACGATCGAAGGGGCGCCGTTCCTGAAGGACGAGCATCTGCCCGTGTTCGACTGCGCGTTCAAGCCGGCGAAAGGCGAGCGATCGATTCACTACATGGGGCACATCAAGATGATGGGCGCCACGCAGCCGTTCATCTCCGGGGCGATCTGCAAGACCGTGAACGTGCCGCGCGAAGCGACGGTGGAGGAGAT
>Ga0310813_10000793_pt1 | contig 19306 bp, 13 predicted proteins | sample YN3metagenome_FD_203086 | JGI IMG/M metagenome (GOLD analysis project Ga0310813, IMG submission 203086) | Soil microbial communities from experimental microcosm in Duke University, North Carolina, United States - YN3 | ecosystem: Engineered > Artificial ecosystem > Soil microcosm > Unclassified...
ACGACAGGTTCCGGAAGAGCTTGTTCGTCTCCTCCTCGAAGATCTCCCGGTAGGGCTTGCCCGCCGACGGCGCGTAGGGGAGCGAGCAGCCCCAGACCTGCGCGCGGTCGTTCTTCGAGAAGTCCTCAAAGAACTCCACGAAGCCCTGCAGGAGGTCGCACTTGGTGAAGAGCAGGTAGACCGGGAAGACGATCTCCAGCTGCGTGGTGAGCTCGTCGACGCGGTTCCGGATGTTCTTCGCGTGCGCCTCGAGCTGCTCGTCCGTGGCGCTCAGGAGGTCGGAGATCGACACCGCCACCATCGCGCCGTTGATCGGCTTCTTCTTGCGGGCCTGCTTGAGCAGGTTGAGGAAGCCGATCCACTCGTCGCGGTCGTCGATTTCGGTCGTGTAGCGGCCGGCGGTGTCGAGCAGGATGCCCTCGTCGGTGAACCACCAGTCGCAGTTGCGCGTGCCGCCGACGCCGCGGACGCCCTTCTTGCCCTGGCTCGTGTAGGGGAAGTTGAGCCCCGACTCCTGCAGCGCGGTCGACTTGCCCGAGCCGGGCGGCCCGATGATCATGTACCAGGGCAGCTTGTAGAGCGCGCCCTTGCCCAGCCGCGAGGTCTTCAGGGCCTGGATCGCCTCGTCGAGCTGCGTCTGGACGGCCTGCACGTCGGCCCGCTGGTCGGGCCGCGCGCTCGCCACCTGCTCCTGCGCCTGCGCCTTCAGCTTCTGCTCGATGAGCAGCGCGCTTCGGACCGCCATGACCTTCTGGACGATGACCATGGCGGCCGCCACGAGCAGGAGGCCCGAGACGGCGAAGATCCGGATCTTCTTGTCCACGTGGAACTGCTCCCCGCCGAACCAGATCAGGAGCAGGAGGATGATCAGCACGAGCAGGAGGGTCGTGCCCCCCTTGGTGATGGCCGCGAGAACTTTCATCGGGTCCTCAATGTCACTACTTCAGTTTTTCGAGCACGCGCTCCGCGGACGAGCCGAGCAGCGTCGACAGCAGGATGAACAGCAGGATGACGACGAGCCCGCAGGCCGCGGCGACGAACCAGGCCGGGAAGTTCTTCACGATGCCCGGCAGGGCGTCCGGCGGCTGCCAGCTCGGCGAGAGGCCTCCCGAGGCCGCGCCCGACGCCGGCGCGGCGCCCCGGACCTCCCGAAGGATGGTGTCCATCAGGACCTTCTTCTTCTCCATCCCCTGAAGGTCCACGTATTTCCCCCGGAATCCCAGGGCCAGGCAGAGGTAGTAGACTTCGAGCACCGAGTTCTTCTTCGCGCCGCGCAGCGTGTCGATCCGGTTGTAGAACTCCTCGCCGGCCGCGAAGTCGTTGAAGTAGGCGAGCTGGAGGGGCTTGTCGGCCCACGACTCCTTCAGGCCCCAGGACGACGTCAGGATCATCTCGTCGACGAAGGCGCAGATCGCATACTTGGCCTGCTGGACGTCCTCCTGAGGAACGTCCGCCTGCCGGGCCTTCGTCTCGAGCGCGCGGAACTGCTCGTCGACCTTCTGCCGCATCGCCTCCGCGTCGCCGGGGTCTTTCGACCGCTTGAGCTGCAGCGCGAAGGCCAGCAGGTCTCCGCAGAGGTCGGCGAGCGTCGGCGCGGAGCTCGTCGGGGTGGTTTCTGGCATGAGGTTATTCCTTCACTCCCATCAATTCGAGTTTGAGGTTCTTGAATTCGGGGGGGATGTAGAACGAGATCGTCCTCGACTTCTTCACGGCCTCCCAGTGGTCGCCCGTCTTGTCCACCAGGAAGTACTGCCGGCCGGGCTGCACCGGGATCTCCGACGGCGGCGTGGGGAGGTGGCGCAGCACGAGCCCGCGCAGCGCCGCGGCGATCAGCTGATCCACGCGGTCGCTCGCCGCCACCTTCGCCTTGAGCGGCACCTCGCGGATGATCTTGTCCTCCGGCACCTCGGCCATGACCGCGAGATAGAACTGCCCTTCGAGCAGCCGGTCGTCGCGGAGCTTGCCCGTGAAGAGCGACTCGCGCGTCTTCTCGAGCGGGATCGGGGCGCACTTCGTGGGGATGATGGTCCCCATGAGGTCGGAAATCCGCTTCTCCATGGCGGCGAACGAGGGGCCCACGGCGTCGTGGGCGTACTGCGGCAGGTCCTTCGGGTGGCCTTCGCCGGAGAACGTGAAGAGCTCCCCCGCGAGGCGCGCCAGCACCAGGAACACGTCCTCCGGGTGCACGTCCGAGTGGTTGTGCAGGTGCATCAGCACCGGGATCGTCGCGTTCACGGTGTGGAGGAACCAGAAGTTCGCCGCCTCGGACATCGTGAACTCGACCAGGCCCGCCGAGCGCTGCCGCCGCTGCGACGCGAGCTCGCTGCTCTTCGCCGACAGCATCTCCAGGATGCGGCGCAGGTAGGCCGCCAGCGGAGTCGACGACGACAGGAAGAGGCAGGGGGGCACGTAGGCGTCGTTCAGCTGGTACTTGCCCGACGCGCTCCGCTGGAGCTCGGCGATCTTGAGGGTGACGTAGTCGTCGAGCGGCTCGCCCTCGAAGAGGATCCGCAGCGTCTTGGCGGCAAGCACGACCTCGCGCTCGCTCCCGCCGCTGTTTTCGTCCGCCGCCGAAAGGGAGCGCCGGTGATAGCGCGTGGGCCGGCCGTCGGCCGCGCCCTCCGCGCTGAAGGCCAAGGCGCCCGCCCGCGCCAGGGGCGACGCGAGATAAACGCCCAGCGCGTTCCGCTTGGCGTCGAAGGCGCCCTCGACGGGCCGCGCCGGGGGCAGGGGATCCAGGTCGGGCGTGTCGACCGCGAGGCCGTCGGGCAGAATCGCGGCGCACTTCGAGAGCACGACCTCGCCGTTCGCCAGGGCGTCGGAGTTGATCTGCAGCCGGCAGACGCCCCACCCCAGCGCCCGCACCGCGGAGAGGCGCCGCGAGATCAGGTTCTCATAGTAGCGGTCGGCCTGCTGGAAGTGGTGAGGGGTGAGAAACATCCCCTCGCTCCACAGGACTTTCTGGGCATATTCCACGCGGCGCTCCTATTTTTCCTTCTGGATGTGGTAGCCGGTGAAGCGGAGAACGGTCCCCAGCTCGGACTTGGGCAGCAGCAGCTTGCGCGGGCCCTTGTCGTCTTCCTTCGGGTAAAGCGCCAGGATGCCGACGAAGCGCACGGCGTCGGGGAGCTCGCCCAGCTCGACCGAGCGCTCCTTGTCGTCGGCGCTGCCGGCGAAGACGGTCGCGGTCTTCATGGCGACCAGGTCGTCGGCCAGGGCGGCCTTGTCGTCGCCCCAGAGCTTGTCGATCGTGGCCTGATTGAAGCGCGCGTCATCCTTCAGCTGGTAGATGCGGATGTCCACCGAGTTGGACTCCTTGCGGTCGTTCTCGTTCAGGGGCTTGACGCCCCGGTAGTAGAGCGCCGAGGGGCCCCCGCAGGCGACCAGCAGGACCAGCCCGGCCGCCAGGACGGTCGTCTTCTTCATCTATTTATCCTCCTGATTTTTCGCCCGTATCCTTGCGGGTCAGCGACGGCGCGGCCGGCGACGGGAGCGACGCGCGGGTCGACGTGTCGCCCTTCTTGATCGCGGCCGCCTTTTCCTTCTCCTGAGTGTCGTGCAGCGCCAGGTACCCCTTCCGCACGTTGGGATAGATGAGCTCGTTGAAGAGCTTGCTGTTCTCGGCGAAGATCTCGTGGAAGACGTCCGAGTAGCGCTTCCAGGCCCGCTTCTCCGCGCTGGCGAAGAGGCCGCCGCCGCCCTTTTCTTTCGCTTCCTGCTCGACGCTCGCCGGGTCCAGACGCTTGAGGACCGCCGAGAGCGACTCCTGCACGCCCGCCAGCAGGCCGAGCTGGTGCATCGTCAGGTCCTTGAACGCGTTGTCGAGGGAGTCGCGGATCGCCTTGGGATCGCGGGCCAGGCGCCAGTCGAGCAGGTAGCGCCCCATGTCGGCCGGCCCGCCCCCGCCCTTGAGCGGGTTCTTCTCTTTCGAGAAGATCATCGAGAGGTCGGCGCTGAACTGCTCCTCGAACTCCTTCCGGCCCCGCAGGCTTTTGGAGATCCAGTCGAAGGTCAGCTCCAGGACGCTCGCCACCATCTTGGCGAACAGCTCCGCCTGCTCCGGCGTCTCGAGCTTCTCCTCGCCCACGAACTGGACCGAGAGGTCCTGGAGGACGCGCAGGCCCGCCTGCGCCGCGCTCTCCGCCTGCTTCGCCTCGATCTCCTTCAGCTCCTTGCGCCGGATCGTCGTGGTCCGCTCGGGGATGAACGTGCGCTCGGCCGTCTGGAAGCGGGTCTTGAGCTGCGTGAGGATGGACCGCGCGTTCTCGGGCCCCGAGGTGCTGATCACCGCCTGGATCATGCCGCGCATCATCTTGCGCCGCTGCTCCGGCGTGGACTCCGCGTGCCGCGCGTAAAGGATCGGGAGCTCGTCCGTCAGATGGGCGAGCTGGCGGGCCGGGTCGATCACGACCATCGTCTGGTCCGAGAGCTCCTCCTCGGACGCCACGACGCTGACCTGGTAGAGCCCGATCATCACCTTGTCGCCGCCCTTGAGCTCGAGGGCCGAGTTGGCCTCGATCTTTCGCCCGTTCACGATGGTGCCGTTGGTGCTCCCCAGGTCCGTGAGGTGAAGCGAGCTGGGCGTCCGGTCCACGCGCGCGTGCTTGCTCGAGACGCGCTTCTCCGCGTCGGGCAGCACGATGTCGTTCCCCGGCGAGCGGCCGATGAAGGTCTTCTCCTTCTGGAGGAGATGCTCCGACGTTCCCTCGGGCTTCCCCTTCATCGTCGTCAGGGTTATGACCAGTTTAAAGGAGGTCATCCGTGTCGCGAAGAGTTCAACACAAAGACACCAAGACCACAAAGGAAGATTGCGTCAACGAGTTCTCCGTCTTTGCGCCGAGAGCGCTTCATCAGGGTCAGGGACTCAGCTCGTCCATAAGTTCGTTGCAGACCTCCGAGATCTCCCGGTCCCGGTCGGCCTTCGAGAAGAGCTCGATCCGGACCCGGTCCTCCAGCCCCGCCAGCTCGGTCATCACCAGGTCGAGCATTCCCTCCGGGTGGCCCACGGGGAAGTCGGCATGGCCCGTCGCGAAGCTGAAGCCTTCGATCGCCGTCAGCAGCTTGAACCCGAAGAGCAGGATGTCCGACCAGAGCCGCTGGGGCAGCGCGCGCGGACGCTCCTCGCGGTCCTCCTGCAGATAGAAGATCGCGGACGAGCCGAAGATATCCTTCTCCCGCTCGACGATCGGCATCAGCTCGCCGGCCACGCGGGCCGCCGCGGGCGACTTCTTGCCTTCGAGCCAGAGCCCGAGCTTCTTCAGCACTCGATGGACGGCGTCGTCGACCACGAGCAGGTCCGTGCCGTCGTTCACCAGCAGCGTGCGGAACAGGAGCATGCCCAGGCCGAAGAGGTCGCAGGGCACCTGGAAGTGCGGGAAGAACGCGACGACCGCGTCGAAGTCGGCGGGCCTCTTGGAACTGTCGAACCCTGAGGCGGCGTCAAGGATCGCCGTAAAGCGCACCCCGCGCTCCTCGGGCGCGTCCACGGTGCCCCAGAGCGTCAGCCCCTCGAGCGGGCCCGCGGACGAGGGGACCAGGCGGAGGACGTCGCCGGGCTGGCAGGATTCGAGGCGCGCCCGGTCGGACGAGGCGCTGCCCTCGATCCGGACACGCGCGCCGTCGACCTTCACCGAGCGCACGGTCACCCGCAGCGACTCCTCCCGGCCGAACTCCGCCTTGCGCACGTAGGGCGAGACGAAGATGCGGTCCGCGTCCGGCGCGGGGACGAGCAGGTCGGGCAGCGCGCCCGCGGGGGCGCCGAGCGTCGGAAAGCGGTGGGGCCCGGCCGCGCCGATGAGCCGCGTCCGGAAGGTCCAGCGCGCCGGCAGGTTCGTGCTCCCGGGCACCACGTCGACCATCACCTGTCCGGGGCTGACGTCGAGATGGGGCTCGCGGCGGCGCGCATGGTAGGCGCGCAGGCCGTGGCAGAGCTGCGAGAAGAGGTTCAGCTTGAGGTGGAGGAGCTCCAGGGGGAACTTGCCGGACGCGTCGTGGCGGTAGATCCACTGGATCGGCGACGTGAAGACGTCGTCCACGGCCGCCAGCACGGACTCCCGGCCGGGCGCCCCGGACTGGCGGATGCGATCCCTCAAGGCCTGCCACGAGGCGCCGCCCACGAGATCGCTGATCTCGTCGTAGTGGAGCTCCATGACCTCGAGGGGCAGGAGGTGGAACTCGTAGTAGGACACGGGCACGAGGCGCGACTCCGCCGGGATGCTCTTCCCGGCCGCGCCGCCCGGCGGGTAGCACTCCTCCCGGAAGAGGCAGGCGGCGCAGGGGAAGGTCACCGACAGCAAGGCCCGTTGCTCCTCCGTCAGGGTGTTGACGATCGCGCCGAAGTCGCGGTAGAGCTCGCCGCGGCGCCGCACGTCCGCCTCGCCCTTGAGGTGCTCGTCCGTCCCCGGCGACGTGGTGTAGAAGGTCCTCCGGCCGGGGCCGGCCGCGCAGGCGGCACAATAGAGGTAGCGGTGGATCGATTTTGAATACTCCGGCAGGCCGTGGTCGCGGAGGAGCGCGTCGTCGCGGCAATCCTGCAGCGGCCCGCGGCAGCGGGGGCAGGGCGGGTGGAAGTAGGCCCGGACCTTTTTGCAGAAGGTGGTCGGCCGATTGCGGAAGGATTCCTCCCCCAGGTCGATCATCGGCACGACCTGCGCCCCGGCGCATTGGATGAGCGTCTCCCGCTCGCGGCGCCACATCTCCTCGATCAGCGGGTTCGTGAGCGTCTCCTGCGCCGATCCGGAGGCGGCGGGGCGGTAAAAACTTCTTTGGATCTTCACGGCGACCGGGTGCAGCGTGTAGTCGATGCCCGAGGCCACGCGGCCCAGCAGGACCCGGGCGAAGCGGCTGGAGTCGCTCAGCGGGACGAAGGGATCGTCCTTGGTGTCCAGCGCGTCCCCGCCGGCGAGCATCAGCTCGAAGCGGAGATTGCCTCCCGCCGAACCCAGGAGGGGAATATCGACAGAATCACCGGGGAGTTTCGCCATGTTCATGGTCGAACCGCGGAGAATCTTACCTCTGTTTACATCGTGGTGTCAAACGATCCTCCGAGAACCCGCGACCCGCCGCGCTCCAAAATCGTTTTGCTTGACATCCCCAGCCCATGAGGGTGGACTGAGTACCGCTCGGATCCCGGAGGGCGTCAGGAGAATCGAATGGACCAGTCCGAACCGTCCTTCAATCTGATCGTCGTCTCCGACCTCGCGCCGGGATCCCCGGGCGCCCTCCGGGCCCGCGCGGTCGACAAGGATTCCCTCGACGCTTTCCTGAGGGAAGTCGGCCCGTCGATCGAGATTCCCGCCGCGGGCGGCCGGACGGTCGTCACGTTCCAGGAGTTCAAGGACTTCCGCCCGGAACGGCTGGCGGCGCGCGTGCCCGCGGTCGCGCAGCTCCTCGAGTTTCGGAAGCAGGCGCAGGACCTGGCCGCCGGCGGCGGCTCCGTCGAGGCCGTCCGGGCCTCGCTCCAGACGCTGGGCGCCTATCCCGACCTGGCCCGCGCGCTCGAAGCGGCCCTTCAGCCCCCCAAGACCCGGAGCGCGGAAGCGTCGCCGGCCCCGAAGGCCGCCCCGCTTCCCTCGGGAAGCCTCGAAGACCTGGTGGACCTGGGCTCCGCTCCCGCGGCCGACGCCGTCTCGCCGGAGCAGATCGAGCGCACCACCGCCAAGCTGATCGAGGCGGTCATCGGGGGCTCCTCGGCCCCGAAGCCGGCGCCCGCGGCGCTGCGGGCCGTCGGGGCCCAGGCGGAAGCCGCGGTCGCCCCGATGCTGCGCGCCGTGCTGCACGACCCGCGCTTCCAGGATCTCGAGGCGGCGTGGCGCGGCCTGAGGATGCTCGTCCGCTCCGTCGACTTCCGCTCCGGCTGCCGGCTGCACGTCGTCGCGGCGCCGCGCTCGGCGCTGCTGCGCGCGATCCGCGAGACCGCGCTGCCGCTGGCCGACGAGCTGCGCAGCCAGGGAAAGTCCTCCTGCCTGCTGCTCGATTTCTCGTTCGACGGCTCCGAGGAGGAGCTCATCACGATTGCCGAAGACGCGGCGGCCCGCTCGCTCCCCGCGATCGCCTCCGCAGGCCTCGAGGTCGCGGTGCGCGAGCTGGCGGCCGGGCTGGGCGACGCGTCGCAGGGCGCCTGGCTGCGCCTGCGTTCGGCCGCCGCGGCCCGCTGGCTCGCCCTGGCGGCCAACCGCTTCCTGCTGCGCCTGCCCTACGGCGCGGCGGGCGACGCGCCGAAGAACCTGGCGTTCGAGGAAATCACGGGCCCCGCGACGCCGCTTCCCTGGGGCCGGCCGGGCTGGTTCCTGGCGGCTCTGGTCGCCGGGAGCGTCGCGAAGACCGGCTGGGGTTGCGATTTCTCCGGCCGCGACGCCGCCTCCGCCGTCGAGCCGCTGCCGCTGCGGCCCGGCGACGGCGAGACCACGCCGCTGGAGACGGACCTCAGCGAGGCGGCCGCCAACGCGCTGAGCGACGCCGGCCTGCTCCCGCTCGCCTGCCGCCGCGGCCAGGACCGCCCCTTCGCGGCCGGCACCTCCACCGTGTACAAGGCGAAGAAGGACGAGCCCGGCACGACGCTGCGCTACGCGCTCTTCGCCGCCCCCATCGCGGCCGCGATGGAGTCGCTGCTGGGCCACATCGACATGACCTACAACGTCCCCGACATCGCCAAGACCATCGGAGCGGCCCTGCAGCTCCTGGGCATGACCGAGGCGGGCCCGATCTTCACCGCGACGGCCGCCGCGTCAACCGGCGGACGCCCCGTGGTCGACGTCCGCATCCGCCCGCAGGGCGGCGTCCTGCGCGGCCTTCCGGACCTGACGTTCGAAGTCCCGATCGTCCTTCACTGACAGGAGAGCTTCATGAATCCGATGGGATGGAGATTCGTCGTCGTCGCCGATGTCGGCCTGGCCTCGAAGGACGCCGTCCGCGTCCCGGCAGGCGACGGGAACGCGATCCTGGCGGCCCTCAAGCCGTCGGTCGAGATCAACGGCGCGCGCGTCGAGTTTGCGTCGGAGGGCGCCTTCGCGCCCGCGGCGCTCGGCGCGACGCCCGACGCGACGCTCCACCACCCCGCGTTCCAGCGCGTCGAATCGCTGTTCCGGGGCCTGCAGCTCCTGATGCAGCACGCGGGCGCGGGAGTCCAGGTCGACGTGGTCTCCTCGACGCAGAAGGAGCTGGTCGCGCGCTTCAAGGAGGCGGTCTTCGACCCCGAGATGAAAGAGCTCCGCAATCCGCCGCTGGGACTGGTGCTCCTGGACTACGACTTCTCGCACCAGTCGGGGGACCTGGCGGCGCTGTCGCAGGTCGCCGATATGTGCAAGGTGGCCCAGGCGCCGCTCATCGCCGCCGCGTCGCCCGCCTTCTTCGGCCTCAAGCAGCTCAACCTGCTCACGAAGCTCACGGACGTCCCCCAGCGGCTCCACGACGGCGCCCACGGCGCGTGGGTCGCCTTCCAGAAGTCCGAGCCCGCCCGCTGGACGACTCTGACGGTGAACCGCTGGCTGCAGCGCGCTCCGTACACGGCGGAGAAGGGCGGCCACGCGGAGGCGATCGACCCCGCGAAGCCCGAAAGCTACCTCTGGGGCCGCGGCGGCTGGATCGCGGCCGCCGCGATCGCCCGCTCGATCGCGCAGCACGGCCACGCTCTCGACGCCTCGGGCGCGCGCTCCGGCGGCTTCACGGGCCTGCCGACGCGGCCCTACTTCAAGGTCGCCAACAAGCCGACGCCGCTCTCCACGGAAGTGGAGATCTCCGACGAGCTCAGCCAGGAGCTCTCGCGCGGCGCGTTCCTCCCGCTCTCCGGCCGAACCGGGAGCGACGTCGTCATGATCCCCATCCTGGTCAACACCTACCGCGCGGCGCCGGGCCGCCTGACGGTGAGCGGAACGTTCGGCTACCAGATGATGGCGGGGCGGCTCGCGCAGCTCTGCGCGTTCCTCATGGACGAGATTCCCGCGGGCGACGCCGGGCCGGCGTTCCTGAAGCAGGAGCTCACGTCGTTCCTGGGGCCGCTGACGGGGAAGGATCCGTCAAAGGCCGTCCTGGTCGAACCCGTCACCGCGAAGGGTCCCGATGGGAACCCGGTGAAGGTCGCCCAGATCACGGTGCAGCCCGAGGCGCGCATCGAGAGCATGGAGTTCAAGTTCGTCTTCCAGCTGCCCCTGCGCTGAGGGTGACAAAACAAACCGTTTAGTTTGTCACCCGCGCGGTGCTGAGAGAGGACCTATCCCCGGGCGGGGACGAGCTGCACCAGCAGGTCGCGGACGCGCTGGTAGAAGCCCCGCGTGTGGAATGACGCGCCGAGCTGCAGGCGCTGATGATCGTAGTGGTGCATGAATTCGTGCGCCAGCGTGTTCAGGTAGGTCTTGAACGCGAACACCTTCCGGCGCACCGCGGTGCGGAACGACAGCGTGATCGTCCCGTCGGGCGCGCAGAGCCCGTAGAGCTTCACCATCATCTTGTCGCCGCGGAACTCCGCGTGCGCGCGGTCCTTCAGGGAGAACTTGGCCGCGGGCACGCGCGCCGCCGCGCAGAGGAGATCGATCACGGCCTGCGTCGCGCCCTTCACCTTCGCCTTGTCCCCAGCGGCAAGCCAGATGGCGAGGTCGTCGACCTTGCGACGCATGGACGGCGTCACCTTGAAGTCGACCGAGAAGAGCCGGTTGGAGATCTCGTACGCCTTTTGCTCCGCGCGCGAGAAGCGTTTCCGACGCATGACACCTGTTTATCGGCATCCCGCGGGGCGGCTTTAAAGGAAATGCGATGGAAGCGCGTCAACTTTCCATCTTATTTCCGGATCGGCAGGCAGAGGCACGAGGACGTGAGATCGACGTCCGCGTGCTGCCCCGCGCGGCGGAGCCGCGCCTCGGCTTCCCCGGGCTTCTTTCCCTGGGCCCGCAAGCTCTGCGAGAGCCCCGCGAGCGACCAGACGTTCTCGGGCCAGCGCTTGAGGTCCTCGAGGTAGACGGCCTCGGCCTCCGCGGCGGCGCCGGAATCCAGCAGCGCCGCGCCCAGCGTGTGCCGCACCGGCTGGATCCAGTCGGGCGGCTCGGAATAGCGGATCTTGTCGTTCATCGTCACGGCCTCCCGGAGCGACGCGAAGGCCTCCGCGGATTTTCCCTCGCGGTAGAGGATCTCCCCCTCGAGAGAGGCCTCCGCGATCGCGAGCAGGTCGGCGGCCGTGTTGTTGTCGAACGTCGCGTCCTTCGGGACGCGCGAGCGCGCCTCCCGGAACGCCTTCTGTTCCGCGCGCGCCTCGGCGGGGCGCTTCAGCGCGGCCAGCGCGACGCCGCGGGCGTAGAGGCGCAGCGCCCGCGCGATGGGAAAGACTTCCTCCGGCTCGGGCTCCGCGAGCATCTCGTTCCACTGGCCGAAGCGGAGGCGCAGGTGGTAGGGCGTCGCCACGAAGCCGTCGACGAGCGGAGCCATCTGCCGGAGCCAGTCCTGCGGAAAGTTCCCCATCATCTCCCGCGCCACGTCCATCGCCTGCCGTCCGTTGCCCTGCATCATCGCCGCGAACGTCAGCATGTGGCGATTGTGGGCCATGTAGATCCGGTAGAAGCCCTGCGGCGGGGCGCGCCGGGCGTACTCGTCGTCGGCGGCGATCGCCTTCTGATTGGCGACGACGGCCTGCTGCCAGCGTCCGCGCCGGACGTCGATGTGCGACGGCATGTGGACCAGGTGGCCCAGGCCGGGGACGAGGTCGCGGAGCCGCTCCGCAGCGGCGTCGGCCTTGCCGGGCTCGGGCGAGGCCTCGACCGCGTGAATGTACAGGTGCTGCGCGAGAGGATGGTCGCCGAGCGCCACGACGGATTCCAGGACCCGAACGATTTCATCGGTGCCCGGCTGGGGAGTCCCGTCGTTCGTCCAGAGATCCCAGGGCCGCAGGTCCATGAGCGCCTCGGCGAAGAGGGCGCCGATGTCCGCGTCGCGGGGATGCTTCTTCCAGACCGAGCGCATCGCGTCGGCGTAGGCCTTGTCGAGGGCAGCGCGGTCGGCCGGCTGCGGGTCGGCGTAGCGCTTCGTGAGCGCCTCGATCAGTTCCTTCTCGACGGGGTCGTTCGCCGCAGCGCGGGCGCGGCCCAGCGCCACCCAGGCGGCCTTGGCGTGCGCCTCGTCGACCGCCGGATTATTGATGTGGGGCCCGTTGGCTACCGAAATGCCCCAGTAGGCCATCGCGCAGGACGGGTCGGCCGCCGCGGCCCGTTCGAACGAGCGGATCGCCTCGTCGTGGTTGAACCCGTAGAGAAAGATCAGCCCCTGGTCGAAGAACGTCTGCGCCTCCGACGAGAACGTCTTGATCTTCCGGGTGTGAGAGCCCAGGCCCTCGTAGCGTCCCTGCGGCGGCGTGCCGGCGCACGCGGCCAGGCCCAGCAGAGCGGTCGTCCATAGAGCGCGTGGCATCGTCGTCCTCCCCTCCGGTCATTTCCTTATATAAGGGGCATCCCGACGGCATGCCAGCTTTTGCACGGTTGCTAATGAATTTCGCACCTCTTCCGCGGTCCGCGGGCACCAGAGGGGGTAGAGGCCTTCGACGTTCGGAGTCGGGTGATCGGGCGGAAGCGCCCTTGGAGCGGGAATGAGTCAGCGCGGCATTATTGTCGTTCTGCTGGCCCTTTTGGCCGGCGGCGGTTCCTCCCTTTCCCAGGAATCCCTGCGGCCGTCCCGCCACGCCATCCCCAAGGGCCATCCGCGCCTCTTCGGCTCGGCCGAACAGATCCTGCAGCTCTCGCGGGCCAAGCCTGGCCCCTGGAACGCCGTCCTCAAGGCCGCGGAATCCGGCAGCCCTCCGATGGCTCTCCGGGCCCGCACCCGCGGCTTCGCCTCCCTCGTCACGAACGACCCCAAGTTCGCCCGGGCCGCGATCGCCGACGCGCAGAAAATCGTCGCTAAGGGCATCTCGACCGAGCATGTCGAGTTCGAGCAGCGCATGTGGCCGGTCGCCGAGACCTACGACGCCTGCTTCGCCTGGCTCACCCCGGAGGAGCGGACGGCGTTCATCGACTACCTCAACAAGATGTTCGACGCGAACAACGTCCCGGGAGTCGACTCCTACGTCGCGCCCTGGCACAACTCGCACCTTCGCCGGCTGCTCAGCTTCGGCCTGACCGGCTACGCCACCTACCCGGAGAACCCGCGCGCGGCGGAGATCATCGAGCACGTGAAGAAGGTCGAGTGGTCGGAGAAGCTGCTCCCGGCCCTCCGCGAATACGGCGCCGGCGGCGGCTGGTGGGAAGGCCGCGGCTACGACACCTACAGCATCTTCCAGTTCATGACCTACGCCGATGTCGCGCGGCGCGTCGAGGGCTTCGATCTCTTCGCCCAGCTCCCCGAGTACTTCGAGGCCAAGTGCGCGCACGAGATGTTCGCGAACTATCCGGGCTTCGAGCGCGAGTACCGCGCCCGACGGGCCGCGATCTCAGGCGACGGCAAGGACGCCTACGGCGGCTTCCAGGAAATGGTCCGCGCGGCCCGCTTCATCCTGGCCGAGGCCTTCCACGACAAGCCGGCCGGGCAGTACCTCGCGGCGTACAACGAGGCCACGCCGCAGGTCACGATCCAGGACTACGCGGTGCTGGACTTCCTCTACAAGCCGCAGAGTCCCGTCACGCGGCCGCTGGCGGAGTTCCGGACCTCCCACCTCGAAAGCGGCCCGGGCACGGTCTTCATGAGGTCCTCGTGGGACGAGGACGCCGTCTGGGCGCGCTTCCAGTGCGGCGACCACTTCACGTGGCACCAGCACTACGAGCAGAACTCCTTCGACATCTTCCACGGCGGGCCGCTCGCCACCAACAGCGGCAGCTTCGGATCGCACGACACGAACTACTACATCCGTTCGGTCGCGCACAACACGGTGCTCGTTCACTTGCCTGGAGAGAAGTGGTCTCAGATGCGGGACGGCCGCGCCGCCGACTCGAACGACGGCGGCCAGGCGGCCAAGTGGGACGGCGTCAGCACCTGTCCCACGGTCGACGCGTTCCGGAGTCAACGCGCGAAGTGGGAAACGGGGGACCTGCTGGCGTTCGGCAACCTGGGGACGGGGGCGACCTACGTCTGCGGCGACGCCACGGCCGCCTACTCGCCGCAGAAGCTGACGCGTTTCGTGCGCCACTTCGTGTTCCTGCGGCCGCACACGTTCGTCGTGTTGGACATCGTCCAGTCCAAGCCCGGCCTCAAGGCGACCTGGGTGCTCAACAGCCTGAACGAGGCGACCGTGAGCGGCGACGCCGCGATGATCAAGGTCGGGGCGCCGCAGGAGCAGTCGGGGCACCTCGCCGTCAAATGCCTCCTGCCCGAGGAGCCCGCGCTGCGGACGATCGGCAACTACCAGGTCGACGGCAAGAAGTACCCGCCCGCCGCGGACCCGCGCGCGGGCCATGCGAGGCTCGAGGTCGAGTCCTCCGCCGCGAACGGCTCGCACGTCTTCCTCTTCGTCCTCTCGACCGCCCCGCAGGCGCCGTCCGTGCATCTCGAGCGCGACGGATCGCTGGTCGGGGTCGACATCGAAGGCACGAAGGTCCTGCTCCGGACGGACGGCGGCGCGGGCGGCAAGGTCGGCGGCCGGAGCCTTCCGAGCCGCGTCACGCCGCTCAAATAGAATCCGACTTTGAGCGCACGATCCGGATAGTCAGGACGCGGAAGTTTCCCTATCCTGACGTCCGATGACGACGACTCAGGTCCGGACCTGGTGGAAGGCGGCCCAGCGCCGGGATCGCGCGTTCGACGGCGCCTTCGTCTTCGGCGTCCTCACCACCGGCATCTACTGCCGCCCCAGCTGCCCCGCGCGCCGCCCGCTTGCCCGCAACGTCCGCTTCTTCCCCACGACGGAGGCCGCCGAGCGGGACGGGTTCCGATCCTGCAAGCGCTGCCGTCCGACGACGAGCCTGGCGGCCCGAGCGGTGGACTACCTGCGGGATCACGCACGGGAGCGAGTCACCCTGGGTCGTCTCGCCCGGACCTTGTCGGTCAGTCCCGCCCATCTGCAGCGGACGTTCTCGCGCGAGCTGGGCATCAGCCCCAAAGCGTTTCATCGCGTCCTGAAGTTCGAGCAATTCCGAAAGGACGGCGGGAACGGCGTGGCGCCCGCGCTCTACGGCGCGGGGTTCGGCTCCACAAGCCGCCTTTACGAGGCGTCGCGCGCGCGCCTGGGCATGACGCCGGGCACGCTCCGGAAGGGAGGATCCGGCATGACGATCACCTACGACATCATCGATTGTCCCCTGGGCCGCGCCCTGATCGCGGCTACGCCCTTGGGGATCTGTGCCGTGCAGTTCAGCGACTCGGACCGGACGCTGGTGGAGGAACTCCGCGGCCGCTACCCCCGGGCGGAGATCGCGCGGAACCCGTCGCTGCTCCACCGCGCAGGGCGCCAGCTCCGGCGGATTTTCGAAGGGAAGCCGCTCGACGCGTCGCTGCCCCTGGACGTCCGCGCCACGGCCTTCCAGGGCCGCGTCTGGGAGGAACTCCGGGCGATTCCGGCCGGCGCGACCCGAAGCTACGGCGAGATCGCCCGGCGCCTCGGGCGGCGCGGGTCCGCGCGGGCCGTCGGCCGCGCCTGCGCCTCGAACCCGATCGCGCTCCTCATCCCCTGCCACCGCGCGGTCGGGGCGAACGGCGACCTCAGCGGCTACCGGTGGGGAACCGAACGGAAGAAGAAACTGCTCGCCCTCGAACGCCGCCGCTGAATTGCGGCTAATATTACTCGGATCGGATAGGCGGGGTGGGCATGGGCGAGTACAAGTTCCAGTGTCCGCAGTGCGGACGCAGCTACAAGGCCAATAAGGACCTCGGCGGCCGGCTCAAGCGCTGCGGCAAATGCCGCGGCACCTTCACGATCAAGCGCACGGCGGCCGTGAAGGCCGGCGCGGCCCATCCGCCGGATCCCGTCGTGCTTCACGACCCCGAGCTCCCGATCGACCAGGTCTTCAACGCGCTCCACGACTGGCAGCAGACGGTGCCGTCGCTGCCCGGCTCCTTCGCGCGGGAGATCACCTTCGGTCATTTCGACCCCGCATACCGCGTGACCCTCGAGGTCACGATCGACGCCGACGGGCGGCGCTCCAAGCAGTCCGCCCATCGGGAGACCGTCGCGCTCCCGCCCGAGCTCGGCGACGACGTGCGGAAGGGCGCGCGCAAGGTCGTGGATCTCTCGTTCGAGCACAGCGCCGACCTGGCCAAAATGCTGGCGGACAAGCCGCCCGTGGTGCGCAGCGCCGCGGAGCAGCTGGCCAAGGAACTCCGGCCGCCCGCCGGGGGAAAGTTCGCGGGCCGGCACCTCGTCGTCGAGCATCTCCAGGTCTGGCAGGCCCACTGGGTCTTCCACCAGTCCGAGGGAAGCTCCTGGTTCTTCGGTCGGCCCCTCCGGGTCTACCTGCCGGATCCGCCGAAGAAGTCGTCCGCTCCCGCGGTCCTGGGAACCCTGGCGGCGCTCGCCATCCTCGGCGCCGTGGGATGGGTCCTCTGGCAGTACGATCTCGTGCGGCCCGGCGAGCGGAAGGAGCCCGAGCCGGTGGTGGTGGTCCGGACGGCGCCCCCCGCGAAAGCCCAGCCGCTCCAGTTCGCCAAGGACGGGCTGCTCCAGCTCGACGACGGAACCTTCCTTCGCGGCGCGCTCGAACGCCGCGACGAGGCCGTCGTGGTCGGAACGAAGTCCATCGCGCCCTGGCAGATCGAAACTCTGCACATCGACGCCCCCGTGTTCATCCGCGGAGAACTGCGCCATCTCGACGGACTCGAAGGCAAGGTGGCGGCCGCGCTGGAGAACAAGGCGACCGCGTCGCGGGAGTCGCTGGTGGGCCTCTTCCTCGAGGTGCATCGCCAGCGGGAGCGCTGGACCCAGCTCGAGGCGCTCTGCGGCGCCGCCGAGCTTCCGACGGACCCGAAGCCCCAGAAGCGCATCGAAGCGATCCGCTTGGCGGTCGAGAAACTCCTCGAAGCGGCCGCTCCGCCGGCGGCGGCCGTCGCGCCCGTCGCTCCCGCGCCCGGCGTCAAGCCGCCGGAGCCCTCTCCCGCCGCGGCCCTGGCGTCGACCCTGCTCGCGCGGATGACGGCGACGATCGACGACGCCTCGCGCGCGCAGCTGCTGGGAAACCTGCAGGCCCTGAAGGGGGAGAAGCTGCCTCAGTCGGACCTGCTGGCGTTCGTCCACCTCTGGCTGTCGCGCAGCGACGCCGACTCGGGGCTGATCGCGGACCGGGTGCGCGTCAAGACGGCGCAGATGGACACGACTTTCGACGGCGCGTTCGACAAGCAGAGCGAGTTCTTCGTCAAGCTGAAGACTTTCTCGGGCCAGGAGCTGATCGCCTACAAAGAGAAGGACGCGTGGGTGGCGCGGATCCCCGGCGGATTGCAGTTCGACGGCGCGCAGATCCACGCGAGCGCCCGGACCCGCACCGCCGCCGGCGAGCGCCTCAAGGCGGCGCTGGAGCAGCTCCCTCCGTCGCGGTGGATGACGGCGCCGGCCGCGGAGCACCTGCGGGCGGCGAAGTCCGCCGCGGAAAGCGACCGCCGGACCCCGAACGACCGCGGCCTGATCCTGCTCCGAGCCCTGGCGGCCGGCCACGCCGGCACGGCGCTCCGCATCGGAACGCCCGCCGAGATCCTCGAGGCCCGCGGCCTCCTGCACGGGCTCGGCTACACGCAGGCCGCTGACGGACGCTGGGAGCGTCCGGAAGATCGGCGGGCGCTGCAGATGGGCCAGCTGCTGCGCGACGGAAAGGGCGAGGAGGCCCGCGCGCTGCTGCCGGGCTCCGCGGGAACGCAGGAATTCCTTGGGACGTACCGGGCCGCGGCGGTGCAGGTCGTCGCGCCGATGCGCGGCGTCGAGGACGTCGGCCGCGCCGAGAAGGTCCTCGATCTGGCGCTCGGCCAAGCGGCGACGCCGGGAGAATCCCGGCACCTGCTCGCGCTCAAGAGCGCCCTGACGGGCTTCGGGATCTGCCCCTCCTGCGGCGGCAGTCCCGCCAAGATCTGCATGACCTGCCGGGGGAAAGGCACCCGGACCGAGGCCTGCGCCTCGTGTGGCGGGCTGGGCTACAAGGTGACGGTCGGCGTCGGCGCCACCGGCCACAAGACCTGCGAAGTCTGCGGGGGCAAGCCGATCAAGGGCACGCGGCCCTGCGAGATCTGCCAGGGGAAGGGCACGCGCAGTTGCGCCAAGTGCCAGGGCGCAACGCGCATTCCGACGGCGACCGACCTGACCCGCACGCGGCCCTGCGCGCGCTGCAACGGGTCCGGCGGCCACGGCGACGCCATCGTGCATCCCTGCACGTCGTGCGCCGCGATGGGGATGCAGCTGGTCCCCGCGGGCGCGACCGATTCGACGCTTCCGTAGGCGGAATCATGACGGAGCAGCCGCGAGCGAGAATCCTGCCGCCGCTTGCAATCTTGCTGATCGGAATCCCGATCCTGGCAACGGCGTACGAATTCATCCTGGTGGCCATTGAGACGTACGGCTATACCCTGAGCGCCCGTTCCAGCCGGATGATCTTCGTCAGCGCCGTCCCCGCGGTCGCGGCCGCGTTCCTGCTCAAGAACGCGTACCTCAAGACCATCTCGGCCGGCAGGCTGCTGCGTCCGGCAGCCTGGATGTCGATGGGCATCGCCGGTGGATCGTTCTTTCTCTACTGGGCGTGGGCCGCGGATCGCTGGCTTCGCCTGGGCATGATGGGAAACGAGGGCGCCTCCTTCTCGCTCTCGCCGGCTGTCCTCGTCGAGTACCTGACGCGCTTCCACGAGCAGGGACTTTGGGGGTGGGGACCCGCCTGGTACTACGATCACACCACGATGAAAGGATCGACGCTGACCTTCTGGTGGAGCGTTGAGGCATTCCTGTTTCTGGTCGTCCCCTCCCGTCAGGTCTGGAAATTCCTGAAGAGTCATCCCGTCTGCGATGGCTGCGGCTCCTGGATGTGGATCCAGGAAGGAGCCCGCCGCATGCAAGCGTCTCGGGAGACCAAGGTCCAGGAAGCGATCCGCTCCGGGGACCTCGCCCCCCTGGAGGAGCCGGATCGGCCCCAGAAGGGAGATCCGTTTACCCTGAGGATCGACTTGACGAAATGCGACCTCTGCCCGGACGCCGTCTACCTGACTCTGGTCAGCGATCGGAAGGTCCTGCTGCGGATGCACCCGATTCCCGCCAACCAGCTTCAGAAAGTCTACAAATCGGCGCGGCCCAAAGCTCCCAAGCCGCCGCCCCCGCCCCCGCCTTCAGCTTAGTCAGTCCTGCCGCGTCATGGACTCCCAGGTGCGGCCGATGCGAAGCTCGTCGAACCACTGGCGGCCCTGGCCGGTCCCGGTCAGCAGCAGCAGGTCGAGGCGCGCG
>Ga0310813_10000794_pt1 | contig 19305 bp, 31 predicted proteins | sample YN3metagenome_FD_203086 | JGI IMG/M metagenome (GOLD analysis project Ga0310813, IMG submission 203086) | Soil microbial communities from experimental microcosm in Duke University, North Carolina, United States - YN3 | ecosystem: Engineered > Artificial ecosystem > Soil microcosm > Unclassified...
GAAGGCGGCCGGCACACGCCGTTCTTCAATGGCTACCGGCCGCAGTTCTACTTCCGCACCACCGACGTGACCGGAGTGGCGCAGTTGCCGGCGGGCATGGAGATGGTGATGCCGGGCGATAACGTGCAGCTTGAAATCGAGCTGATCACGCCTATCGCCATGGACAAAGGCCTGCGCTTCGCCATCCGCGAGGGCGGACGCACCGTCGGCGCGGGTACGGTTTCCGAAATCATCGAATAAGAAATAAAACTAATGGCAAAGACGGCAAACAGCTTACGCGAACGCATCCGGATCCGTTTGAAGGCGTACGATCATCGGATCCTGGATCAATCCACCACTGAGATTGTGGATACGGCCAAGCGCACGGGCGCGTCGGTCGCGGGTCCGATTCCGCTGCCGACAGTGCGGAATCTGTACACCGTGCTGCGCTCGCCGCACGTGGATAAAAAGAGCAGGGAGCAGTTTGAAATCAGGACGCACAAGCGCCTGCTGGACATTCTGGAGCCCACGCAAGACACGGTGGATGCGTTGATGAAGCTGGATCTGCCGGCAGGCGTGGATGTCGAGATCAAGGCGTTCGGTAAGAAGTAGCTGATAGTTTAAGGCCCGCAGGGGCCGCTGAAGGATCGTAAATGAGCCCAGGAATTTTAGGCAAAAAAATCGGGATGACGCAAGTGTTCCGGCCGGACGGGCAAGTGGTGCCGGTGACGGTGCTGAAGGCCGGACCGTGTATCGTTGTCCAGCGCAAGACGCCGGCAAGCGATGGCTATGACGCCGTGCAGTTGGGTTTCATGGAATACGCCAAGAAGTCGGGCGTGTCCAAGCCGCGCGCGGGTCACTTCAAGAAGTCGGGCGCCGAGGGCGTTCGCTTCCAACGCGAGTTCCGCCTGGAAGAGGGTACCTCGGGCGACATGAAGGCCGGTGATCGCGTTCTAGCTGAAGAGTTCAAGCCCAGCGAAAAAGTGGATGTGATCGGCGTCAGCAAGGGGCGTGGATTTGCCGGCGTGGTCAAGCGTCATCATTTCCGCGGTTCCGATGACACGCACGGGTCGATGTTCCACCGCGCTCCAGGATCTATAGGTGCTTCGAGCTTCCCTTCGCGCGTTTTCCCCGGCATGCGCATGGGTGGACAGATGGGTAACGCGCGGGTAACCGTCCGCAACCTCGAGATCGTCGAAGTGGATGTCGAAGATAACGTGATCCTGGTCAAGGGCGCGGTGCCGGGCCCCAACGGCGGTTACGTCATCGTGCGGAGGGCCAAGAGGTAGCCATGCCCAGCGTAGACATTATCGATCTCAACAATAAAGTCGTCGGCTCGATCGAGCTGTCGGATGCTGTTTTCGCGGCGCCGGTGAACGAAGCGCTGCTGTATGAAGCGGTTCGCCATCATTTGGCGGGCACGCGGCGCGGAACGGCTTCGACCAAGACGCGGCATGAAGTCGCCGGGTCGGGCAAGAAATTGTGGAAGCAGAAGGGCACGGGGCGCGCGCGTATGGGTTCGATCCGCAGCCCGCTGTGGCGGCATGGCGGGACGACTCACGGACCTCAGCCGCGGGATTACTCATATCATCTCCCGCGCAAGATGCAATTGGGAGCGCTGAAAAGCGCGCTCTCGGCCAAGCTGCGCGACGGAGAATTGCGCGTGGTTAGTGAATTTCCTACTGCTGAACCCAAGACCAAGCTGATGCGCAAGGCGCTCGACACGATCGCGGTCAAGCGCAGCGTGCTGCTGGTCGATAACAGCGCGAACAAGAATCTGGCGCTGTCGAGCCGCAATCTCGAAGGCGTGAAACTGGTGGCCAGCCGCGACGTGAACGTCTACGACTTGCTGCAACATAACCAGGTGCTGCTGAGCGAGACGGCCGCCCGGAAATTGTCGGAGGCATTAGCGTAATGGCGAACTTATACGACGTAATCAAGCGGCCGCTCGTGACAGAGAAGGGCGTCACGAAGAAAGACGACCATCGCACACTATGTTTTCAAGTGGCCGTCGATGCCAATAAGACCCAGATCCGGCACGCGGTGGAAGCAGCTTTCAAAGTGAAGGTGTCGGAAGTTCGGACATCGATGACGGCGGGCAAACTGCGGCGGCGCGGCAAGTTTTCGGGCTATCGTGCCGACTGGAAAAAAGCCTGGGTGCGCCTGAAGGCCGGCGAGAAGATGCCGGAGTACGCGGAGATCTAACATGCCGGTAAAAAGTTTCAGACCGACTACGCCGACACGCCGTTTCCAGACGGTGATCTCGCGCGAGGAAATTACCAAGCAGACTCCCGAGAAGAGTTTAGTGAAGGGCAAGCGGGCTAGCGGCGGACGCAGCAGCACGGGACGCATTTCGTCGCGCTTCCGCGGCGGCGGGCACAAGAAGGCTTACCGCGAGATCGATTTCAAGCGTGACAAGCACGGAATTGTGGCAGTGGTCGCGGCCATCGAGTACGATCCGAATCGCAGTGCGCGCATTGCTCTGCTGCATTATGTGGATGGCGAGAAGCGCTACATTCTGGCTCCCGTGGGTCTCGAAGTCGGACGCAAAGTGAGTTCGGGACCGGAGGCCGATATTTTGGTCGGCAATTCGCTGCTGCTCAAGAATATTCCGGCCGGTACCATCGTTCACAACATCGAACTGAAGCCGGGCAAGGGTGGCCAGATGGCGCGCTCGGCCGGAGCGCAGGCGCAGTTGGTTTCCAAAGAAGGCGGCATGGCGCTGCTGAAACTGCCGTCGGGCGAGATTCGCAAGGTGACGCTCGAATGCGCGGCGACCATCGGCCAGGTGGGCAACGTGGAGCACGAAAACGTCAGCCTGGGCAAGGCCGGACGCAAGCGGTGGATGGGCAAGATGCCGCACAATCGCGGCGTCAGTATGAACCCGGTCGATCACCCGCACGGCGGCGGTGAGGGCAAAACCAGCGGCGGCCGGCATCCGGTGACGCCCTGGGGGCAGCCCACGCGCGGCTTCAAGACCCGCAATAACAAGCGCACGGATAAGTGGATCGTGACGCGGAAGACGAAGAAGAGGTAGCCGAAAAACATGGGACGCTCGTTAGCAAAAGGACCGTTCGTCGACGACCACCTGATGAAGAAGGTGGAAGCGATGAACGTGAAGAGCGAGAAGAAAGTAGTGCGCACCTGGTCGCGGCGCTCGACGATTCTGCCGGAGTTTATCGGCCACACGCTGGCTGTGCATAACGGCAAGAAGTTCATCCCGGTGTATGTCACCGAGAACATGGTCGGCCACAAGTTGGGCGAGTTTTCGCCTACGCGGACGTTTAAAGGTCATGCGGCCAAGGCGGCGGCTGAAAAAACCGCCAAGCCGGCTTCGTAGAGGATAAATATGGAAGCGAGAGCGGAAGCCAGATACATTCGCACGTCGCCGCAGAAGGCGCGGCTGGTGATCGACCTGATTCGCGGCCAGAAGGCCGGGGACGCGATCAACATTTTGCGCACCACCAACAAGCGGATCGCTCCGTCGGTTGAAAAGGTGCTGCGGTCGGCGATTGCGAATGCCGAGAATCGGTCGAGCGATGTGGACGTCGACAAGCTGTTCGTCACCGAATGCTACGTCAACGAAGGTCCGCGCATGAAGCGCGTGAGACCGGCGCCGATGGGACGCGCGTATCGCTATCAGCGCAGAATGGCGCACATTGTGGTGATGGTGGGAGACAAAAACTAGATGGGTCAGAAAACACATCCCTACGGATTCCGGCTGGGCGTCACCAAGACCTGGCGGTCGCGGTGGTTCGCTAAGCAGGATTACGCCAAGCTGTTGCATGAAGACTTGGAACTCAAAGCTTCGCTGCGTGACAGGCTCAAGGCGGCGGGCGTCAGTTCGATTGAAGTGGATCGTCCCGGCAACAAGCTGCGCATCACCATTTCGACATCGCGTCCCGGCATCATTATCGGCCGCAAGGGCGCTGAGATCGAGAAGCTGAAGAGCGACCTGGCGAAGAAGACCAATCGCGAAATCTTCATCGACATTCTGGAAGTGCATAAGCCGGAGTTGGACGCGCAACTGGTATCGGAATCGATTGCGTTGCAGCTTGAAAAGCGCGTGGCGTTCCGCCGGGCGATGCGGAAAGCTGTTGATTCGGCACTGCGCTTCGGTTGCAAAGGTATCAAGGTACGCGTGTCGGGCCGCTTGAACGGCGCCGAGATTGCGCGTACGGAATGGTATCTGCAGGGACAGCTTCCGCTGCACACCCTGCGCGCCGATATCGACTACGGTTTTAGCGAAGCCCACACCACTTACGGTGTTATCGGCGTGAAGTGCTGGGTGTACAAGGGAGAGATTCTTCCGGGGGGTCCGCGCAAGGGATTGCGTAATGAGCCGGAGCCGCGCCGCGCTCCGCGTCCCGAACGGCGCGACCGCGATCGGGATCGTGGTCCCCGGCCGGTTGCCCCCGCACCCGAACACGGAGCCGTGCAGGGTGCGCCGATCGAGCGAACCACCGCTCCGATATTGCCGCCCATGGCTGCACCAACTACCCCGACCTGGAAACAGGAGCCTAAACCTGAGGTCGCTGCGCCCGAGGTTACGACGCCTGAAAGTGCCAAGCCCGAGGGCACCGAGCCTGAAGGAGGCAAAGAGTAAGCCATGTTGATGCCGAAGAAAGTCAAGTACCGCAAGCAGCAGCGCGGCCGCATGGCGGGCAAGGCCTGGCGCGGCTCCTCGCTTGCGTTCGGCGATTTCGGTTTGAAAGTCATGGAATGCGGCTGGATCACCGACCGCCAGATTGAGGCGGCTCGCGTCGCCATGACACGTTCCATCAAGCGCGGCGGCAAAGTGTGGATCCGTTTGTTTCCGGACAAGCCCATCACCAAGAAGCCGGCTGAAACCCGTATGGGTAAGGGCAAGGGCGCGCCCGACCAGTGGGTAGCGGTGGTGCGTCCGGGCAAGATTCTGTTCGAGATGGAAGGCGTGACCAAGGAACTGGCGGCGGCGGCCATGCGCCTCGCGGCAGCGAAGATCGGCCTGCCGACGAAGTTCGTCACGCGGGAATTGGCGGAGTAACGGCGCATGAAAGAGAACGCGGAAAAAGCACGGGGCCTGGACGCGGCCGAGATCACCAAACAATTGAAGGATGCATCCGAGCAGATGTTCCGGCTGCGCTTCCAGTTGAGCATGGGGCAAGCGGATGGTCTGACTAAATTGCGGAAGCTGCGCAAGGAACGCGCCCGGATGCTGACGGTTCAGCGAGAGCGTGAACTGGGGCAGGCGGTAACGCCCGCGACGAAGCCGGTTAAGGCGGCGAAAGCGACGGCGAAGGCTCCGGCAAAGAAAGCTCCGGCGAAAAAAGCTGCGGTCAAGAAGGCGGCGGCTCCCAAAGCGGCAGCCAGGAAACCGGCTGCAAAAAAGGCGAGTAAGGGATAGGACCCATGGCGGACACCAAAACAGGCAACGCAGTCGAAAAATCCAACAAGAACGAAAAAGTTGGACATGTGGTCGCGAACAAGATGGCCAAGACCATTGTGGTCGAAGTCACGCGGCGGGTGGCGCATCCGCTGTATAAGCGAATCGTCAGCAAGCGCAAAAAATTCTACGCGCACGATGAAGAAGGCCGCGCGAACGTGGGCGATGTGGTGCGCATCATTGAGTGCCGCCCTATGAGCAAGCTGAAGCGCTGGAGGCTGGGCGAAGTGATGCGCAAGGCGGTCCAGGTGACCACGGACTTGAGTTCCATCGGTATCCAGCCCGGGCGCGAGCAGCGGGCATCGGTAAAGAAGAAGACGAAGAGCAAGTAGCCGCTCGCGTCGTCAGTGGAAGGTTGAGGAGATAAGTTTATGATCGGGATGCGGACAATCCTCGAGGTAGCCGATAACAGCGGCGCGCGTCGGCTGCAGTGCATACTGCCACGCGGCGGCGATCTGGGGCTGCGCGCGGGCCTGGGCGACATTATCACGGCCAGCGTGAAGGAAGCCGCGCCGGATTCGGCCATCAAGAAGGGCAAGGTGGTGCGTTGCGTGGTGGTCAGGATGCGCAAGGAAACCCGGCGCAAAGACGGCACCTATATCCGCTTCGATACCAATGCCGCGGTGCTGATCAGCGAAATCGGCGAGCCTATTGGCACGCGCGTGTTTGGCCCGGTGGCGCGCGAACTGCGCGAGAAGAAATTTATGAAGATTGTATCGCTGGCGCCGGAGGTGATCTAGTTCATGGCACGCAGAATTCCTCCGCGGCATCAAAATAAGCCCAAGATCCGGGTGAAAGTGAAGATCAAGAAGGACGACACCGTCAAGATCATCGCCGGGCGGGATCGCGGGAAGACCGGGCGGGTATTACAGGTGGATGCGGTCAAAGGAAAAGTGTTGATCGAAGGCGTCAGCCTGGTGAAGCGCCACACGCGGCCCAATCCGCAGAAGCAGATCAAGGGCGGTATCGCGGAACGTGAGAGCCCTATCGCGATTTCGAACGTGATGGTCATGACCGCCGGCGGAGTCGCCACGCGCGTGGGCTACCGCGTGGAAGGCAATCATACGGTTCGCGTCGCGAAAAAGGGCGGCGAGACTTTGGATAAGAAATAGGAATACGATATGGCGCGGCTGAAAGAGCTTTACCTCAAAACAGTGGTTCCGGCGCTGACCAAGGAGTTCGATTATAAGAACCCCATGGCAGTGCCCAAAATTGAAAAGATTTCGCTCAACGTAGGGATGGGCGAGGCGACGCAGAACAGCAAGCTGATCGATGGCGCGGTGAACGAGCTGACGGCCATCGCCGGACAGAAGCCGGTGATCACCAAGGCGCGCAAGTCGATCGCGGCGTTCAAGCTGCGCGAGAACATGTCCATCGGCTGCGCGGTGACACTGCGCGGCGACCGCATGTATGAGTTCCTCGACCGCTTGGTAAACGTAGCGCTGCCTCGCGTGCGCGACTTCCGTGGCGTTTCGACCAAGTCCTTCGATGGCCGCGGCAACTATACGCTGGGATTGAAGGATCAATTGATTTTTCCGGAGATCGACTACAACAAAGTCGAGAAAACCAAGGGAATGAATATTTGCATTACCACCACCGCTCGCACCGATGCGGAGGGACAGGCGCTGCTGAAGCACATGGGAATGCCCTTCAGCAAGTAAAGGATTTCATGGCGACTACTGCGAAGATTGCGCGCGACACCAAACTGGCGATCGCCAAAGAGAAGAAGACGCCCAAGCTGCAAGGCCGGCATCGCAACCGCTGTTTGCGCTGCGGGCGGCCGCGGGGTTATTTACGAAAATTCAAGCTGTGCCGCATCTGCTTCCGAGCGCTGGCGCTGGCCGGGGAAGTTCCCGGCGTGATCAAGGCCAGTTGGTAGGGGCTGTATAGAAGAGATGCAGGAGGACGACAAGGAATGACCACATCCGATCCGATCGCCGACATGCTGACACGCATTCGCAACGCCATGGCCACGCGCCATGCGAAAGTGGACGTGCCTTCATCGAAGCTGAAAACGGACATCGCCAAGATCCTGAAGGACGAAGGCTACATTGCCAACTTCAAGCTGACAGAAGAAGGCAACAAGAAGTCCATCCGCATTTATCTGAAGTATACGCCGGGCAACGTGCCGGTGATCTCGCGGATCGAGCGCGTGTCGCGGCCGGGCTGCCGGGTGTATGTCGGGTCAAAAGAAGTGCCGCGTGTTTTGGGCGGCTTGGGCATCAACATCCTGACCACGCCAAGGGGCGTGATGACGGGTTCGACGGCGCGCAAGGAAGGCGTCGGCGGCGAAGTGCTGTGTCACGTTTGGTAGGCTGCGGAGAATTTTATGTCTAGAGTTGGGAAAAAGCTGATTCCGATGCCTAAGGGCGTGAAGATCAAGGTCGGCGATCAGTTGACAGTGGAAGGGCCCAAAGGGAAGCAAACTGTTCCGGTGCCCAAAGGCATTACATTTTCGGAAAAAGACGGCGTGCTCACGGTGCTGCGCGACGGCGACGACAAAGCCGCGCTACATGGCTTGACCCGCGCGCTCACCGCCAATGCGATCCAGGGTGTTTCGACCGGCTTCACGCGCGAGTTGGCCATCTTCGGGATCGGTTACCGCTGCGATGTGAAGGGCCGGATCGCCACCTTCACGCTGGGTTATTCGCATCCGATTGAGTTCTATCTGCCGGATGGGGTCGATTTGAAAGTCGACAAGCCGGCCAATAATTTGACGCCGCTGACGATCACCGGATCCGACAAGCAAATTGTCGGGCAAGTGGCGGCGAAGATGCGTGCGCTGCGTCCGCCAGATCCTTACAAGAACAAGGGCATCCGTTACGTCGGCGAATTATTGCGCAAAAAGGTCGGCAAGACCGGCGCGTCGGGAGGCAAGTAGCATGGCACGCGACTCGAAAAATGTCATTCGCCTGCGGATTCACACCCGCATTCGCCGCAAGGTCAAGGGAACGCCGGAGCGCCCGCGTCTAGCGGTGTTTCGCAGCGTGAAACATATCTACGCGCAGGTGATTGACGATACTGCCGGTCACACTGTGGTCGCGGCGTCATCGTCGGAGAAGGTAGCTGCAACCGGCAAAAGCGGTGGCAACCTCTCCGGCGCGAAAGCTATCGGCAAACTGGTGGCCGAGCGGGCCAAGGACAAAGGCATCAAGGCCGTGGTATTCGACCGCGGCGGGTATCATTATCACGGCCGCGTCAAAGCGCTGGCCGAGGCGGCCCGTGAAGCGGGATTGGAGTTCTAAATCAGCATGTCGACAACTACAGCCAAGCGTATTGACGCCAACAGCCTGAACCTCAAGGAACAGGTGGTGTCGATCAACCGTGTCACCAAGGTCGTCAAGGGCGGCAAGAATTTGAGCTTTTCGGCACTGGTGGTGGTGGGTGATCCCGGCGCCAAGATTGTGGGCTTCGGCACCGGCAAAGCCAAGGAAGTGCCGGCCGCGATCAAGAAAGGCATTGAGGCGGCCAAGAAGAATTTGCGCAGGATTCATGTGCTGGCGACTACCATTCAGCATCCGGTGCTGGGGCAGTTCGGCAGCGGACGCGTTCTGCTGAAGCCCGCTCCGGCTGGAACCGGAGTGATTGCAGGCGGCCCGGTGCGCGCCGTGATTCAGGCGGTAGGAATTCCGAACGTGCTGACCAAAACCATTGGCTCGCGTAACCCGCACAACGTGGTGAAAGCTACCATTAACGCGCTCGAAGGGCTGCGGGATAAGGGCGAAGTGGCGGACATGCGCGGCCTGGCGCTGGATAAGGTGAGATAGTCATGGCGGGAACCATTAAAATCAAATTGGTGCGCAGTCCAATCTGCACGCCCGAAAAACATAAAGTAATTGTTAGAGCGCTGGGATTGAAGAAGATCAACCGTATCGTGGAGCGTCCGGATACGCCGGCCTTCCGCGGCATGGTGAAGAAGATCCCGCATCTTTTGGCGATCGTCGAATAGGCACGCGAGGACAACAACATGAACCTCAGTCAACTGAAACCGCCACCCGGACAGAGGCACAAGAAGCGCCGCCTGGGTCAGGGTATGGGTACCGGTCGCGGAAAATTCTCGGGCCGCGGCGCGAAGGGCGCCAAGTCTATTTCGGGCTACTCGCGCATGCGCGGCTTTGAAGGCGGCCAGATGCCGCTGCACCGCCGCCTGCCCAAGCGCGGCTTCACCAATATTTTCAAGAAAGAATACGCCATCGTAAACGTGAGTTCGCTCGAGAAACTGGAAGGCGACAGCTTCGATGCGCAATCGCTGCTGAAGCTCGGCGTGATCCGCAAGCTCAAGAACGACGGGCTGAAGGTGCTAGGATCGGGTGATCTGACGCGCAAGATCACCGTGAAAGCGGATATTTTCTCCAAGTCGGCGCTGGAAAAGATTCAGGCAGCCGGCGGCACGGCTGAAGTGCTCGGGAGTGAGGCGTAAGCGGCTGGGTCTTAAGACCAGGAGTCAACAGGCATGAAGTTCCTCGAAGCCTTTACCAACGTCTTTCGCGTACCGGATCTGCGTAAGCGGCTTCTGTTCGCACTGGCTTTGCTGGCGGTGTATCGCCTGGGCGGGCACATTCCCACCCCCGGTATCGATACCAACAAACTGGAAGAGTTCTTCCGGCAGAATCAAGGCACTTTGTTCGGCTACCTGGATGTGTTCAGCGGTGGGAGCTTTCGCCGGCTGACCATTTTCGCGCTGGGCATCATGCCCTACATCACCTCGTCGATTATTTTGCAATTGTTGACGGTAGTGGTGCCGACCCTGGAAAAATTGCAGAAGGAAGGCGAACTGGGAAGGCGCAAAATCACCCAGTGGACCCGTTACCTGACAGTCATCCTGGCCGTGATCCAGTCCTTCGGCATTGCCATGGCGCTGCAAGGCGCGCAGCAGGGCTTCGTTACCAGTCCGGGAGTCGGATTCGTGCTGATGACGGTGCTCAGCCTGACCACCGGCACGGCCTTCATCATGTGGCTGGGTGAACAGATCACGGAGCGCGGTATCGGCAACGGAATGTCGCTGATCATCTTTACCGGCATCGTGGTGGGACTGCCCGCCGCCATTCTTGAAATGTGGACCAAGGTAAGCAGCGGCGACTGGAACGCGCTGCAGGTAATCATCATCCTGGTGATGATGATCGCCGTGGTGGGCTTCATTGTCTTGGTCGAGCGCGGCGAGCGCCGGATTCCGGTGCAATATGCCAAGCGCGTCATCGGACGGCGCATGATGGGCGGACAGTCGACGCACCTGCCTCTGAAGGTGAACGCCGGGGGCGTGATTCCGGTGATCTTCGCCAGTTCGCTGCTGGCGTTTCCGCAGACGCTGGCGACGGCGCAGTTTGTCAAGGACTCGCCGGTGCTGAGCGGAATGCTGGGCGCGATGGCGGGCTCGACACCCCTGTACTATTTGCTCTACACCGCGCTGATCATGTTCTTCTGTTTCTTCTACGTCTCGATCATCTTTAATCCTAACGAAGCGGCGGATAACATGCGCAAGTACGGCGGGTTTATCCCGGGCATCCGGCCGGGCAAGAATACCGCCGACTACATGAACAATATTTTGACCAAGATTACGGTAGTGGGCGGACTGTATCTATCGATTCTATCGCTGCTGCCGCAGATCATGATTTCCGGCATAAAACTGCAGCGGCTCCCGGCGATCGGCAATTGGATCGACGCAACTTTTCCGCGCTGGTTGCTGGACGGTCTGGGTGTGAATTTTTACTTCGGCGGAACCAGCTTGCTGATCGTCGTGGGGGTGGCGATGGATACTGTGAACCAAATTGAAGCGCAGTTGATCATGCGCCACTATGAGGGCTTTACTCCGCGGGCGGGACGGATCCGCGGCCGGCGGAGCGGGATCTAAGCTGCCGCCGGAACACCCCGTAGATGAACCGGCTGTGCCTGATCCTTTTCGGTGCCCCGGGTTCCGGCAAGGGCACGCAAGCCAAGCTGTTGAAGAACGTGCTTGGGTTGCCACACATCTCGACCGGCGACATGCTGCGGGAGAGGGTCGCGCGGCGGGACAAGTTGGGGCTGCAGGTGGAGAAAACGCTCCAGGCCGGCGGATTGGTGCCGGACGCGACGGTGAATGCCCTGGTAGCGGAGAGAATTGAGCAGCCGGATTGCGAGCCGGGCTTTATGCTGGACGGCTATCCGAGGACGGTGAGCCAGGCGGAGATCCTGGCTGGGATGTTGAAAGCGCAGGCGATCGCGACCGTGGTGGTGCACCTGAAGGTCGACTATAATGTTATTGTGGCAAGACTTGCCGGGCGCCGGCAATGTCCGGTGTGTGGTGCCTTGTATAGTTTGTCTCCGAATGCTCCCACAGTTTCGGAAGTTTGCGATTACGACGGATCGACGTTGGTGGTTCGTGACGACGACCGGGAAGAGGTAGTAACCGAGCGGATGAAGGGGTATGACCGCCAGACGACGCCGGTCTTGGAGTATTTCCGGGCATCCGGATTTGACGTCTGGGAAGTAGATGGCGCGGGAGCGGGTGGTCCGCAGGCAATCGCCCGGCTGATTCAAGGGATGTTGAAAGACAAAGGGTATCGAAGCTGAGAGTTGGGCTGAAGTTGGCCGCTGGATCATGATCGTTCGCAAGAATCAACCCGAGCTCGAAAAAATGCGCGCCGCGGGACTGCTGGTATACAAGGTTCTGAGCACCTTGAAGAGCATGGTCAAGGAAGGCGTTTCGACCTATGACCTGGAACTGGCCGCGGAGAAGATGATCACCGAAGGGGGTGCCCGTCCGGCCTTCAAGGGTTATCCGAACCCGGCGGCGGGGAGCAAGTTCCCCTTTGTGTTGTGTGTGTCGGTGAACGATGAGATTGTGCATGGCATGCCGTCGCAGAAGAAGATTTTGAACAACGGCGATATCGTGTCGATCGACACCGGCGTGCAGTTGAACGGATATTACGGCGATTCGGCGATTACCGTCCCGGTGGGCGAGATTTCCGAAGAGGCCAAGCGGTTGATCGAAGTGACCCGCGAATCGCTGGAACTGGCTATCGACAAAATGCGGCCGGGCAATCGGCTATTCGATGTTTGCGGGACGGTGGAGCGGCACGTGACCGCCAACGGGTTTTCAGTAGTGCGGGAGTTTGTGGGCCACGGCATCGGAACGCAGATGCACGAAGAGCCGCAGGTTCCCAACTACGTTGACCGTCGGAATGAGAATCCGCGGTTGAAAGAAGGAATGGTTCTGGCGATCGAGCCGATGGTGAACGCCGGAGCGCCGGGGAGCCGGGTGAGGCCGGACAAGTGGACGGCGGTGACCGAGGATGGTAAGTACTCGGCGCATTTCGAGCATACGGTGGCGGTGACAGCCGAAGGGCCCTGGGTTTTGACCAGGCCGTGAAGCCGGGTACCAGTGAAGAAGCGGTAGTGGTCGAATTATTGCCTAGCGCCGCGTACCGGCTGAAACTGGCGAATGAGGATTTGGTGGTAGCGCATGCAGCAGGCGCGGCCACGGTGAATTTTGTGAGAGTGCGTCCCGGGGATCGAGTGCGGGTGGAGCTTTCGCCGCACGACCGGACGCGGGGCAGGATTGTCGAGTTATTGACGAAAGGTTGATATGAAGGTAAGAGCTTCAGTAAAAGTGATGTGCGACAAGTGCAAGATCGTTCACCGCGAAGGCGTGGTGCGGGTGATCTGCACGAATCCGAAGCATAAACAGAGGCAGGGTTAACCATATGGCGCGCTTAGCGGGCGTTGATCTACCAGCGAAGAAGCGGACCGAGATCGGTCTCACCTACATCTACGGTATCGGGCGGACGCGCAGCAAGTCGCTATGCCACCGGGCGGGGGTAGATCCCAACAAGAAGGTGTCGGAGCTGACGGAGGATGAAATCAATCACATCCGCCAGATTCTTGAAGCTGAAGGCGCCGTCGAAGGCGACCTACGCAAAGAGATCTCGATGAATATCAAGCGCCTGATCGAGATGGGTTCGTATCGCGGAATGCGGCACCGCCGCGGCCTGCCGGTGCGGGGACAGCGCACCCACACCAACGCTCGCACCCGTAAGGGCCCGCGTCGCGGCACCGTGGCCAACAAGAAGAAAGCCAGCGCGAAGACCTAAAGAGAGCTGAAAACTACACATGGCGACCAAAGCACCAGCGAAGACAGCGGCCAAAGGCGGCAAGAAGAAGACCTTCAAAAAGAAGGAAAAGAAGATGGTCCCCGTGGGCGTGGTCCACGTGCAGGCGTCTTTCAACAACACCATCATCACCATCACGGACCCTATGGGAAACGTGCTGTCGTGGTCGAGCTCTGGTTCGCTGGGATTCCGGGGATCGCGCAAGGGCACGCCCTTTGCGGCGCAGCAGGCTTCGCTGACCGCCGCCAACAAAGCCAAGGAATCGGGCTTGCGGACAGTGAATGTGGAAGTGAGCGGTCCGGGTGCGGGCCGCGAGTCGGCGGTGCGCGCGCTGTCAACGGCGGGGCTGGAAGTGAGAATCATCAAGGATCTCACGCCTATCCCGCACAATGGCTGCCGTCCGCCGAAGAAGCGCAGAGTTTGATGTAAGCCCCGAAACGGGCTGCAATGCAGTAGAGAAGTAAAGCAGGAAGAATACCCAAGGGTTGTAAACTGCACCTGACTGAAGTGTAGGGAGGTTTGATTTGGCACGATATATTGGTCCCGTCTGCCGGCAATGCCGGCGCGAGGGCATGAAGTTATTCCTGAAAGGCGAACGCTGCCACACCGAGAAGTGCGCTATCGAAAAGCGCAATTTTATTCCCGGTCAGCACGGCAAGGATCGCAAGCCCAAGATCGTTGGCTACGGTTTGCAGCTGCGCGAAAAACAAAAGGCGCGCCGTTATTATCAGTTGCTCGAAGGCCAATTCCGCAATCTGTTCGAGAAGGCCAGCGGCATGAAGGGCATCACCGGCGACAACATGCTGAACATGCTGGAGCGCCGCCTGGACAACGTGATTTACCGCATGGGCTTCGGCACCTCGCGCGCGCAGAGCCGCCAATTGGTGCGCCACGGCCATGTGCAGGTGAACGGACGCCGCGTGGATATCCCGTCGTTCCTGGTGAAACCCAACGACGTGATTGAAATTCAAGAATCGAGCAAGAAGAACCCCACGGTTTTGCACGCCACGGAAGCCACCGCGCACTCGCCCAGCCCCAACTGGCTGGAGGTGGATCGCGAGAATCTGCGGTCCCGCGTGCTGGGACAGCCCAAGCGCGAAGACCTGGTGCAGATCCAGTTGAACGAGCAGCTCATCGTCGAGTTGTATTCCAAGTAGGCGTTCGGAAAATACAGGAGCCAAAGAATGTTCAAAGGATTTCAAAAACCAAAAAGGTTAGTTGCGAATACCGAAACGCTCACCGAGCGCTACGGCATGTTCATCGCGCAGCCGTTCGAGCGCGGATTCGGCTCGACTATCGGTACCGGGCTACGGCGCGTGCTGCTGAGCTCGATTGAAGGCGCGGCCATTACGGCGGTGCGTATCGACGGAGTGGCCCACGAGTTCAGTCCTATCCCCAGCGTGGTCGAAGACGCCACCGACATCATCCTGAACCTGAAACAGGTTCCATTCAAGATGATGGGCGAGGGAACCCGCACCGTGCGTCTCAAGGCGACGACCCCGGGGCCGGTGCTGAGCGGCCAGATCGAGACCGATCAGGATATCGAAGTGCTGGATCGCAACATGCACATCGCCACCATCGGGCCGGGCGGCAAACTCAATATCGAAATGCGCCTGAAATCGGGGCGCGGCTATGTGGCGGCGGACCGCAATAACGATGAGGACCTGGCAGTCGGCTACATTCCGATCGACTCGGTTCATTCGCCGGTGCGCAAAGTGAACTTCGCGGTGGAAGCCGCGCGTCTGGGCCAAACCACCGACTACGACAAATTGACCATCGAAGTGTGGACCAACGGCGCTATCTCGCCGGCCGACGCCATCGGCCAGGCGGCCAAGCTGCTGAAGGATCACATGGCTATCTTCATTAACTTTGAGGAAGTCGCGGATGCCACCGAGGAGCCGGCCGAGCGCGCCTTAAGTCAGATGAACGAGGTTCTGAATCGTTCGGTGGAAGAGTTGGAGTTGAGCGTCCGGTCCTACAACTGCCTGAAGAACGCCAATATTCAAACCATTGGCGATTTGGTGCAGAAATCGGAAGCCGAGATGCTACGCACCAAGAACTTCGGCCGCAAATCACTGAACGAGATCAAGGAGATTCTCTCCGGTCTGGGCTTGACCTTCGGCATGAAGTTCGACGCGCAGGGCCGCTTGATTTCACCGAGCGGCGCCCCGGCACAGATCGGTACCCCGCTTTCTCCGAGCGAATATAGCATCGACGACGTCGACGACGAAGAAGAGGATGAGGAAGAGGCCAGTCCCGCGGTTGAATAAGCCGGATCAGAGGGTGGAAACTATATGAAACACAGAGTATCCGGTTACAAACTCAAGCGCGATGCAGGTTCGCGCAAGGCGCTGCTCAAGGGTTTGGTGACTAGCGTCATCGAGCATGAGCGCGTCATTACCACGATCCCCAAGGCCAAGGCGGTGCAGCCATTGGTGGACAAAATGATTACGCTGGCAAAACGCGACACCCTGCACTCGCGGCGGCAGGCGGCATCGTTTCTGGAGACTCCTGCGGCGGTCCAGAAGTTGTTCGACAAGCTGGGGACCCGTTTCGGCCAGCGTAGCGGCGGCTACACGCGCGTCGTTCGCTTGGGCTTTCGCAAAGGCGATGGCGCCGAACAGGCGATGCTCGAGCTAGTGGGTTCGGAACTGGTCAAACGCGCGACCGAACGCGCGAAGCGGCGCGAGGAGCGTATGAACGCGCTGCGCCAAGGCAAGGACGAAGGCGAAGCGCCCGCCGAATAGCGATCCCCAGTAACTCATAAGTATGAAGGCCCGGCTCACAGGCAACTCGCGAGCCGGGCTTTTTCTATTTCTGGCGGTCTATTCGTGCGCGCTCGCGGCGCTGCTGCCGGTCCTGTCCCTGTGGCTCGATGAGATCTATGACCTGATCGTCGCGCGCATGGGCCATCTTATGGATGTGCTGGCCTACGTGCCCCGCGTCTCCGGCAATGTTCCGCTTAACTACGTAGTCCAGTTCGCGAGCGTGCACCTGCTAGGCTTCTCGGCCTTCACGGGCCGTCTGCCATCGGCGATCTTCAGCGTGATGGCGTGCGCCGGGGTGTTCGTTCTGGCAAGGAGGATGGGCCTGCGCCTGCCCCTGCTCGCGGCCGGGATATTCGCGTTGTGTCCCCTGCAACTCCGTTATGCGCTTGAAGCCCGGCCTTACGAATTGGCCCTATGTCTCAGCGTCTGGGCGACAGTTGCATTCTTGCGCGTGTTAGACCGACCGGAATCCGCGTCGCGTGCGGCGTTGTACGGGTTGAGCGTAGCCGCCGGCCTATTCACGTTCCCGTATATGCTGTTCGTGCCCTTGGCGCATCTCATGTGGGCGGCTTTAGTATCGTACAGAACACGGCGATGGCAGCCGTTGCTGGCGGCGTCGCTTGCCGTGGGGATCGCAGGATTGATATTCGCGCCCTGGTATTTGCATTCCGCCGCATCATGGCGCACGGCGGTGGTGATCGGCCAGCTCAAGGGGACCATTACTATCCGCGCCGTCCCGATGATCTTGCGGGAATTGGTAGGCGCCGGCTACATCGGTTCCCTGTTGGTCTTGGCTGGTTTCGGATACGGTTTGACACGGCGGCAAGACTGGGAGCTGTGGCTGTTTTATTCGATCGTGCCGATTGTCTGCGCCGTGGCGGCCGATGCGTCGTTCGGTTACTTCCTCGCCATCCGGCAGATGATCTTTGTGCTGACGCCCTTGGCGCTGCTGTTCACCGCAGGAGTGGAAGCGTTGCCTCGGCGGCCCGCCGCGATTCTCACGACCGCGCTTCTGATCGCACTAGTAGTCGGCAACGTCAGCTTCTTTCGCCGCCCGCGCGAGGACTGGCGCAGCGCCGCGTTTATCCTGGCCAGCGAGCCATGTGTCGTCTATTCGCCGCCGGATTCGCGTCTGCTCTACGCGTTTTTCGTGCCGGATCTCACGAATCGCGAATGCACAACCGGTCCACACCCGCGTGTAGCTTTGGCGGTAAGTCCGTATGAACCCAAGAACTCGGTCACGGAGCGGCAGGGTCAACTGACGGGATCCGGATATACCCAGCGCGCCTATTTTAACCCGGCTACACCGCGCATCGAAATCTACGTGCTGCCCTAGCTCAATGGCTGGTCTTGTAATGGGCAGCGAGAAGATCCTCGCCCCAATCGTTCTTGTAATCGCGCCACACGCTGTGGATATGGTTACCGTTGTCCTGCGTGTCGTCAAACTCGATTAGGAACTCAGGCGTCTGCACGCGGTAGTAGTGCTTTTGGCCCGGTTCCACAGGACCCGACCAGGCGAAAAATGCGTTACCTTGCAACCGGCGGAACTGCTCCACGCGTTGGGACGCGATCTCCGGCGGAAAATCGTTGGCGTATTCGGCAATCAGCGCGTCCATGGCTTCCTTCTGCGGCGCCGTCATCTTCGCGTAAGCCAGTCCATTGGGCTGGCCGTTCAATGCGGCCTTGCGCGAGTTGGTAGTGAGTAAGTCCGCGGGGGCTACTTTATCGACAACGGCGATGGCGCGCTGTTCGCCCGTCAGCGAGTCCACCAGCTTATACCCCAGGTCGTCCTCGCGTGCGAGAGCGCGCAAGCCCTTGCGCCGCCCGTCCAGGATCTGAGCCGGATTCGAGCCGAAGAAGCTAGGTGACGAAGCGATCTTGCCATCGACGATGGTGTAGTTGAGGCTCACGTGATGGCCTTCGAAGCGGTATCCCCAGACGCCATGTTCGGAAGGCTCACCGAAAATCGAGACAAAATACTTGTTGGGATCGCGCTCTAAGTCACCGTTCTTCTCAAGGATAAAGAGAATCTCTTCGAGACTCCTGATGGTGTGTGCTTTGACTAGTCCTTGTGCGGAGAGCCCGGCGGCTACCAGCGCCTCAGCCAGACTCTGCTGCGTCGGTGTCATTTCACGGAGCGTCAGACCGTGGCGCAGGAACGGCGTATAAAGCCAGTGCGTGCGTTCGTCCATGTTGTCGAGCGCGAACGAGGTTAGCTTGCGCTGTTCTGGGCTGAGCGACGCCAGATAGTTTCTGGCGGCGTCGACCATGAGTTGGTCGGTGCGCGTGCGCTCATAGGCTGCCGTCAGCAGGCCAACCGCGAGCGGAATCAAAAGAGCGTATTTCCAGGCGCGCATGGGGATCTCCTTCTTCAACAGGGAACGTATGCCTCCATACAATATATCCTGCGGACGCGCCCAGCGCGCGCCCGAGCCGGACTGGCCGATAGCGCCAATCTGTCACGAGAGAGATAGAACTTTTTTGGCCTGATCGGCACCATCGCCGGCTCCGATCTGAGTCGCCTCCTCCGCAGGCCGACGTGGCTGCACTCTACCGGGAATCCGCACGTCGACGCGATGCGTGCCGCCGTCGCCGTTCAGCTGAAGCGTATCCCGCATTGCAGGCGTCCCGCCGTCCACTGACATTGTCGTCGATCCGATGGACGGATCTTTTTGCACTGTGATTTGATACAAGCTCGAACGATAGCGATAAGTGATTTCGAAACCGGGCCAATCTGCCGGCAACACCGGGCTAAGCGTCAGAAGATCGCCATGCAGCTTGAACCCCAGCACCTCTTCGATCCAGGCACGATACATCACACCGGCCGATCCCGTGTACCAGGTCCAGCCGGCTTGTCCCTCTCTGCCCACCGCGGTCGACACATCAGCTGCGGCAATGTAGGGTTCTCCGCGATAACGGGCCGCATCCTCGAGGTTGCGGCTGTGCTCTGCCGGATTCATCATCGTGAGCACGCGCACCGCAGCGCCGCCCTCGCCCAGCCGGGCCCACGCCATCGCCATCCATAAGGAGCCATGAGTGTACTGTCCGC
>Ga0310813_10000796_pt1 | contig 19273 bp, 16 predicted proteins | sample YN3metagenome_FD_203086 | JGI IMG/M metagenome (GOLD analysis project Ga0310813, IMG submission 203086) | Soil microbial communities from experimental microcosm in Duke University, North Carolina, United States - YN3 | ecosystem: Engineered > Artificial ecosystem > Soil microcosm > Unclassified...
TGATGTCTTTGCCGAGGTCGATGCCCTTGGCGTTGGCATAGATTTTCGTCACCTGGAACTGCGAGCCCCCCATGTCGATGGCAAGCTGCTTGCCCCTGAGATCGGCGAGAGACTTGATCTTCTCGTCCTTGGCGAAGATCACGAGGTCAGCGAGCGTGAATCCGGTGGCGATGATCCGCACCGGCACGCCTTCCTGATACAGCTTTTGGAGGATCGTGGGACCGCCGATGAGCACGTCGGTCTCGCCGGTCGCGAAGGCCGCGTAGAAAGCCGAGATCGACGGATAGGCCTTGGCGTCGAGCTCGAAGCCGTGCTTGGCGTCGATGCCACGCGCCTTCATGATGTTCCAGACCAGCGGGTTGAAGACCGGCAGAGTAAGGCTCGACACTTTGATGATCGGCTTCTGTTGCGCTTGCACGCCCGGCGTGAAATTCAAAATCAGTGCCGCCGTGCACGCGAATAATGCGGCGAACCCCCGTCGAGACATCTTGGCCATGCCGTTCCCCCTTGTGTATTTCGAGCAGCGATCTTGCGCGTCAGCTTGCTCAAAGGCGAGCGCGACTTTACTCCGCTTTCGTTTGCGTGCAAATAATTGGACGCCAGTGAGTGGAGGGCGTGATGCCGCATATCACCGCGCGAGACGGGACGCGGCTCTATTATGAGGAAGCAGGGCAGGGCACGCCGGTCGTTTTCGTGCATGAATATGCGGCGGACTACCGCACCTGGGAGCCGCAAATGCGGCGTTTCTCGCGGTCACACCGCTGCGTCACCTACAGCCAGCGCGGCTATCCGCCATCCGATATTCCAGACGATCCGGATAAATACAGCCAGGATTGCTTCAACGAAGACGTCATCGCCGTCATGGATGCGCTCAAGATCGACAAAGCGCACATCGTCGGCCATTCGATGGGTTCGCTGACGGCGCTGCACGTCGGCATTCGACATCCGCAACGCTGCATTTCGATGACAGCTGCAGGTTGCGGCTACGGGTCGAGTGCGGATAAGAGGGTTGTCGAGGAAACGCGCGCGGCGTCACGCGAGACCGGCAAGATGTTTGCCTCCACCGACATCAAGACCGCCGCGGCGCGTTACGCCGATGGCCCCACGCGTCAGGCCCACAAGAACAAGGACCCGCGAGGCTATGCGGAATTCGTACGAATCCTGAGCGAGCATTCCCCGCAAGGCCACTCGCTGACCATGATCAATCTGCAGGCCAAGCGGCCAACGCTGTGGGACATGGAAGCGGACCTGAAAAAATTTTCCGTGCCCCTGCTGATTATTGTCGGCGACGAGGATGACTGGTGCGTCGACGCCAGCATTTTCCTGCGCCGTACGGTCCCAACCGCGGGACTCATGATCGTCCCGCGCACTGGCCACACCCTTACCAGCGAGGAACCCGAAAAATTCAACGCCGCGCTGGCCGAACTGTTTGCCGATGCCGAGGCAGGCCGCTGGCTCGCGCACAAACAACATTAGGAACCGGGAGAGAGCGATGGACCTCAAGCTTAAAGGCAAGACCGCGCTGGTGACGGGCGGCAGCGAAGGCATCGGGAAGGGGATCGCGCTGGCCCTGGCGAAGGAAGGCGTCGATGTTGCCATTTGTGCACGGCGTAAGGAGCCGCTGGAGGCGGTCGCAGGCGAAATCGCCAAGGCGACCGGGCGCAAGATCGTCTCCATTCCCGCCGATCTGCGTCAGGACAAGGACGCAAAAAGCTTCATCGAGCAGGGCCACAAGGCGCTCGGACGTGTCGACATCATGATCAATAATGCCGGTTCGGCAGCCGGCGGCGTCATCGAGCACCTGAGCGAAGACGATTGGGAAAAAGGGCTCCAGCTCAAGTTCATGGGTTACGTGCGCTGCTTGCGTTATGTCTTGCCGATTATGGTGAAGCAAGGCGGGGGGCGCGTCGTAAACCTGATCGGTAATGACGGCGTGAAGCCGTCCTATTGGGAGATCTGCCCGGGAGCGGCCAACGCCGCAGGGCAGAATCTGACGCTGTCGCTGGCGGGGCAATACGGCAAGAACGGCATCAGCTTTGTTGCGGTCAATCCAGGGCCAGTGCGGACCGAGCGCTGGGCAGGCCTGGTCAAGGCGATGTCGCGCGACATGAAGATTTCCTACGAGGAAGCCGACAAGCTCGCCCCTGCATCGATCCCGATGGGCCGCATTGCGGAGGTCGAGGAGGTGGCAAACCTTGTCACCATGCTCGCATCCCCACTGATGGAAATGGTCAATGGCACTATGATCGAGATCGACGGCGGTCAGGACAAGCCATTGATGGACCGTTTCCGCGACAATCCGAAAGGCTAGCCGACCATACCGAAATGGGGGTTCAGCGGTGTCGCTTCGCTTGACAAGTTCGGTCCGGCGGTCGGACTATTTGTATACAAACGAGCTCGCCCGCCGCAGGCGATAGAACTTTGACAATCGCGGCGCGTGCCAAAAGCGCGGTCAGCCGCCACGCAGGGAGCTTAAGTCATGAGACCGACGCGTCACGTGTTCACTCTCGCGCTTGCCGGCAGCCTCGCCGCCGGCCTTTCGTTCCAGGTTCAGGCGCAGCAGACCATTAAGATCGGCGAGCTCAACAGCTACAAGGCGCAGCCGGCCTTCCTCGACCCCTACAAGAAGGGCTGGGAGATGGCGATCGAGGAGATCAACGCCAAAGGCGGGGTTCTCGGCAAGAAGCTGGAAGTGATCTCGCGCGACGATGGCGCCAATCCGGGCGAAGCCGTGCGCGTCGCCGAAGAACTGGTTACGCGCGAAGGCGTTGCGATGATCGCGGGCACGTTCCTGTCCCACATCGGGCTCGCGGTGACGAACTTTGCCGGACAGAAGAAGGTCTTCTTCCTTGCCGCGGAGCCGCTCACCGACAAGATCACCTGGCAGAACGGCAACAAATATACCTTCCGCTTGCGCGCCACGACCTACATGCAGGTTGCGATGTTGATGCCGGCTGCGACCGGCGCGAAGAAGAAACGCTGGGCGCTGGTCTATCCGAATTTCGAATACGGCCAGTCAGCGGCGGAAAATTTCAAGATGCTGATGAAGAAGGCACAGCCCGATGTCGAGTTCGTCACCGAGCAGGCGCCGCCGCTCGGCAAGATCGACGCCGGTGCCGTTGCGCAGGCGATTGATGATGCGAAACCCGATGCGATCTTCAATGTGCTGTTCGGGGGTGATCTCGCCAAGTTCGTGCGCGAAGGCAATACTCGCGGCGTTTTCAAGAACCGCACCGTGGTGAGCCTGCTCTCCGGCGAGCCCGAATATCTTGATCCGCTCAAGGATGAGGCTCCCGTTGGCTGGGTCGTCACCGGCTATCCCTGGGACAAGATCAAGGCCAAGGAGCACACAGCCTTCGTCGATGCCTACAAGAAGAAGTACAACGATTATCCGCGTCTTGGCTCGGTCGTGGGCTATGTGACGATGCAGTCACTCGCGGCAGGCATTGCCAAGGCAAAGTCGACCGATACCGAGAAACTGGTCGAGGCGTTCAAAGGTCTCAAGGTTGATAGTCCGTTCGGGCCGTTTGTCTATCGAGCCAGCGATCACCAGGCGACGATGGGGGCCTATGTCGGCAAGATCGTCCTCGAAGGCGGCAAGGGCACCATGGCCGACTTCAAATATGTCGACGGCGCATCCGTGCTACCGAGCGACGCCGAGGTAAAGAAGCTCCGGCCGGTCGAATCGAACTAGGTTTTCGTTCGTGACGTCCTTCGTTAACCTCTCCCCGCCTTGCGGGGAGAGGTGATTGTTTCATGACCTTCAGCGCATTTCTTTTCCAGGCGCTCAACGGGCTCTCCACCGCCTCGGGTCTGTTCTTTGTCGCCGTCGGCCTGTCGCTAATATTCGGCGTCTCCCGCATCATCAACATCGCGCATGGGTCCCTGTACATGCTGGGGACCTATATTGCTTATTCGTTCGCCACGCATATCGGCGGCGTGTTCGGATTTTGGGGTGGCATCATTGCCACGGCGCTTATCGTGGGAGTGATCGGCGCATTCATCGAGATTGTGCTCCTGCGGCGCATCTATCGGGCACCCGAGCTGTTCCAGCTGCTTGCGACGTTCGCGCTGGTGCTGATCATCAATGACGCGGCCCTTTGGCTGTGGGGGCCGGAAGATCTGCTTGGCCCGCGCGCGCCGGGCCTGCGCGGCTCGATCGAGGTGCTCGGCCGCCGGCTGCCGACCTATGACGTGTTCCTCATCATCATCGGTCCGCTGGTGCTGCTTGTTCTGCATTTCGCGCTCGCCCGCACGCGCTTCGGCCGCCTGGTCCGGGCTGCGACGCAGGACCGGGAAATGGTGAGCGCGCTGGGCGTCAACCAGGCGCTGCTGTTCACGTCCGTGTTTGCGGTGGGTTCGATGCTTGCGGGCCTTGGCGGCGCTTTGCAGGTTGCCCGCGAGCCGGCAAATCTCGCGACCGACCTGGTGGCGATCGGCGATGCCTTCGTGGTCGTCGTGGTCGGCGGCATGGGCTCGATCACCGGCGCATATCTCGCTGCCGTGATCATTGCCGAGGTGAAGGCAATCTGCATCGGCATCGGCGTGGTCGATCTCGGCTTCGTGACCGTCAACTTCTCGAAGCTGACACTGGTTGCCGAATTCCTAGTGATGGCGGTGGTTCTGATCGTGCGTCCCTATGGTCTGCTCGGCCGCCCGCAAGGGCAGGTCCGCTCGGTTGCAGAGCCGGAAGACCCGATCCGCCCGGCGACGCCTGCGCTCAAGATGCTCGGCGCCGCCGTCCTTGCGTTGCTGTTCTGCCTGCCGTTGCTCGCGCAGGGTTCGCCTTATCTGCTGATCCTCGGCATCGATGTACTGATCGCCATCATCTTCGCGACCTCGCTGCACTTCATCATGGGCCCGGGCGGCATGCATTCATTCGGCCATGCCGCCTATTTCGGGCTTGGAGCCTACGGCGCGGCGCTGCTGGTGAAATGGCTGGCGGTCCCCATGGGGCTCGCGCTTGTCGCCGCGCCGTTCGTCGCGCTTGCTGGAGCATTGCTGTTCGGCTGGTTCGCGGTGCGGCTCTCCGGCGTATATCTCGCTATGCTGACGCTCGCATTTGCGCAGATCGTCTGGGCTTTGGTCTTCCAATGGGAAGCGGTGACCGGCGGTTCGAACGGCGTGATCGGCGTGTGGCCGCCGCCGCCCTTCGACAAGGCCTGGGTCTATTTCCTGCTGAGCCTGGTGCTCGCTGTGATCGGCGTCCTGATCCTGCGCCGCTTTTTGTTCGCGCCCTTCGGCTATGCGATGCGCGCTGGCCGCGATTCACCGTTGCGTGCCGAGGCGATCGGCATCGACGTCAAGCGTGTGCACTGGTTTGGCTTTGCGATTGCAGGTGCCGTCTGCGGAGTCGCGGGCGGGCTCTTTGCCTTTGCAAAAGGCTCGATCTCGCCGGAGACGATCCACGTCGGCCGCTCGATCGACGGCCTCGTCATGGTGCTGCTCGGCGGCATTCAGACCCTGACGGGGCCGATCGTCGGGGCCTCGGTCTTTGCCACGCTGCAGGACACCGTGATGCGCCAGACCGAGTATTGGCGCGCGCTGCTCGGCATCATCATTCTCCTGCTCGTGCTGGCTTTTCCGCAAGGCATCGTGGGTGCCTTCTCCGCGATCTGGCGTAAAGCGGGGGCGAAGCCGTGAGCGTGCTTGCCATCCACTCATTGTCCAAGGCATTCGGCGGCGTGCATGCTGTCAACAATGTCAGCTTTGAGATCGCGCAGGGCGAATTTCTCGCGATGATCGGGCCCAACGGCGCCGGCAAGTCGACCTGCTTCAACATGATCAATGGGCAGCTCGCACCCGATTCCGGAGAAATTCTCTTCGAGGGCCGTAACATTGCAGGCCTCGAGCCGCGCGCGGTCTGGCGGCTCGGCGTCGGCCGGACCTTCCAGGTTGCTGCCACGTTCAGCTCGATGACGGTTATCGAAAACGTGCAGATGGCGCTGATCTCGCACGGCCACGAGACCTACCAGTTGTGGCGCGCCGCCGCCCAGATCCATCGCGACCGCGCCCTCGACCTGCTCCAACAGGTCGGGATGCGCGAAGCCGCGGACCGGCCCAGCCGCGAGCTCGCCTATGGCGACATCAAACGGATCGAGCTTGCCATTGCGCTCGCAAATGAGCCACGCCTTTTGCTGATGGACGAGCCAACGGCGGGCATGGCGCCGCGCGAGCGCAACGATCTGATCGCGTTGGTCAAGAAGCTGGTCGTGGAGCGGAAGATTTCAGTGCTGTTCACCGAGCATTCGATGGATGTCGTGTTCGCTTTCGCGGACCGGATCATCGTGCTGGCGCGCGGCCGTTTGATTGCGGACGGAAACGCGGCCTCGATCCGCGATCATCCGAGGGTGCGCGAAGTCTATTTCGGGACTGGCAAGACTTTCGCCACAGGAGCGTCGTCATGAGCGAAGCGATGCTCGTGGCCGAGAACCTGAGCGCCTGGTACGGCGCCGCGCGCATCCTGTATGACCTGGACTTCCAGGTGAACCGCGGCGAGGTCGTGGCGATGATGGGGCGCAACGGCGCCGGCAAGTCCACCACTATGAAGACTATCATGGGCCTCATGGCGCGCCGCCAGGGCACGGTGCGCTTCAATGGTGAGGACATTTCGAATCGGAAACCGTTCGAGATCGCGCGCCGCGGCCTCGGGTTCACCCCCGAGGACCGGCGGATCTTTGTCGATCTCACAGTGATGGAAAATCTCGACGTCGGCCGTCAGTCAGCGCGGCACTTCGCCGACGGAAGACCGGCTCCGTCATGGACACCCGAGCAGTTGTTCAGGCTGTTTCCCAATCTGGCCGAAATGCCCGACCGGCTCGGAGGCCGCATGAGCGGCGGCGAGCAGCAAATGCTCACGGTCGCTCGCACGCTGATGGGGAATCCGCTGCTGGTTCTGCTCGATGAGCCTTCCGAAGGCGTGGCGCCGCTTATCGTAGAGCAGATGGCGAACACGATTCTCGAGCTGAAAAAGCAGGGTTTGTCGATACTGCTATCCGAACAGAACATCCATTTTGCCCGCCTTGTATCGGATCGGGTCTACGTTCTGGAAAAGGGTCAAATCCATTGGCAAGGCTCGGCCGCCGAGCTCGACGCCAACCCGGAGGTGCAAAGGACTTATCTGACGGTATAGGATAGTGTCATTCACGTGGAAGAGGACCATGAAAACATTGCGGCCTGAAAAACTGAAAGTCGTAGCTCAGCCCGACATATCTGACGATCGCTATGTACTTGATGACCAGGTCGGGTTCCTCATGCGCATCGCGATGCAACGCCATACGTCGATCTTCACCTCGCGCATGATTGAGGGCCTCACGCAGACGCAGTTTGCCGCGCTCGCCAAGCTCTACGAGGTTGGTCCGTGTTCGCAGAACTATCTCGGCCGGCTCATCTATCTCGATGCGGCGACCATCAAGGGCGTGGTTGATCGCCTGCATTTGCGTGGCCTTGTGACCGCCCTCAGCGATCCAAAAGACCGCCGCCGCCGGGCCGTCGCGCTCACCGATCGCGGGCGACGCGCAACCGAGGGAGCGATGCAGGTTGCGGCTGGCATAACCGCTGCGACGCTCACTCCGCTTACCGCGGAAGAGCAGCGGGTGGTGGTCAAGCTGCTGCGCAAATTGGCCTGACATCTTTCGCGGAGGTGACATTGTTCAAGGTCGGCCAAGCCACGATCACGCGCGTCGAAGAGACAAATCTTCCAGGCTATATTCTGCGCGACATATTTCCGGATTTTACCGACGCGCTATTGACGGAGCACAAAGGCTGGCTGGCGCCGCACCATTACGAGGCTGAGACCGGTAAGATCATCCTTTCGGTCCATAGCTGGCTGCTGCAGGTGGGCGGCAAGAAAATCCTCATCGACTCGTGCTGCGGCAACAACAAGGTAAAACCCGGGCGGCCGTTCTGGCACATGCTCAACGTGCCGTATCTCGAGCAGCTTGCGGCTGCAGGCGTGCGCGCCGAAGAGATCGATCTCGTGATGTGCACGCACCTGCACCACGATCATGTCGGCTGGAACACGCAGCAACGCGACGGCAAATGGGTTCCGACCTTTCCCAATGCGCGGTACGTGTTCTCAAAGCCCGACGTCGACTACTTTTCGAAAGTCGATGCCGACCCGAAGGAAGGACCCGCGGAATTGGGAACGTTCCGCGAGTGCGTGATCCCAATTCTCGAGCATGGAAAAGCCGACCTGGTGAGCGGCGGACCTTACCGGCTCAACGAGTTCATCGAGATCGATTCCGCGCCCGGCCATTCGCCGGGTCACGTATTCTTCAAGCTGGAGAGCAAGGGCGAGCGTGCGGCCTTCATTGGCGATGTGTGGCACCATCTGCTGCAGGTCTATTACCCGGACTGGAATTTCCCGAAGAACTCGAACGCCGACCAAGCGCGTGTGAGCCGCCGGAAGGTGCTGGACTACTGCGCGTCAAGTGGTGCGCTGGTCTTTCCGGGCCATGTCGGCCTGCCGTTTGCCGGCCGCATCGAGCGCGCGCAAAAGGGCTACATCCCGCATTTCAAGCCCTGACGGTCAGAAGCCGTAAAGTTGCGCGGGATTTTCGACCAGCGTCTTGTGGCGCGCTGCCTCGTCCGGGATCCAGTCGAGCAGCATGTCGAGCATCCAGGCATCGTCCGGCACCGGCGCCCCCGGCGTCGGATGCGGCCAATTGGTCGCCCACAGCATGCGCTCCGGTGCGGCCTTGGCCAACACCTTGGCGAGCTTGCCGACATCATCATAGGTCGGCGGGCCGGATTTCGAGACTTCGTAAGGCGCCGACAGCTTTACCCAAGTGCGGCCGCTATCGACCAGCCTCTGCAACACCTTGAATCCCGGATGATCGAGCGGCACCGGCTCGAGAAATTTGCCGACATGGTCGATCACCAACGTGCTGGTCAACCGCTTCAACATGGCTTCGCGAGCGGGCAGGTCGCGGCCGTCCAGCTGCAGCTGCACATGCCAGTCGAACGGCGCCACGCGCGCGGACATTGTTTCGAGAATTTCCCACGGCAATGGTGCGCCTGGGAGCATGAAGAATCGGATGCCGCGGGCGCCCAGCCTGGTCAGCCGGTCAAGCTCCAGATCCGTCACGCTTTCATCGACGACAACGATGCAGCGCGCGTTCGCACCGATCGCGGCGACGGCCTCCAGCGTGCAGCGATTGTCCTTGCCGTAAGTGGACGGCTGCACGACGACCGTGCGCTCGATGCCGAGACGTGCACACATCTTCCGATAGGCCGAGACCGGCGCATCCGGCGGCACGAACTTTGCCGTTGGCGCCTTTGGATATTTGCCGTTGTAGATGTGCATGTGCGTATCGCAGGTGCCGGCAGGCGCCCGGAGCTTCGGCGTGACAGTGCTCTCAACAGGTGGCATGGCGCGGACCTAAGGGCAGATATAGCCGGTGCCGTTCGGGTTCGGAAAACAGCCGACGGACTGCGGCAACAGATGCTTCGGGAGCCATAGCACAACGTCAGGAAAATAAATGGTGAACGCGATTGCGGCGAAGAACACGATGTAGATCGGCAGCGAGGCGAGCATCGCTTTCGAGAATTTTATGCCCACGAACTTCGAGGCCATCAGCAGACAAAGCCCGTAGGGCGGCGTAATCAGGCCGAATGCCAAAGTGGTTATAATGACGACGCCCATGTGGACGGGATTGATGTCCGCGTTCTTCGTCAGATCGATGATCAGCGGCATGAATATGATGATCGCAGGCACAGCATCGATGAAATCGCCGACGATGATGAACAGCAGCGTCAGCAGCAGCATGATCAGGAACGGATCGCCGCCGGCGGCGGTCGAGATCCAGTCCGATACCACTGCCGGTCCGCGCAAGTACGCCAGCATCCATCCGAAGGCCGAAGCACCGCCAATGGTGATGAGAGGGATAGAATAGAGAAGGCCGGTGTGTGCCATATCGCGCGGCAGGTTACGCAAGTGCCGAAAATTGAGCAGCGGGATCGCGACAAACACGATATAGGTGACGGCGATGACGCCCGCCTCGGTCGGCGTGAACTGACCGGTGAGTATTCCGCCCATGATGATGATCGGAATCATCAGCGGCACAGCGGCTTCTTTGGCCGCAGTCGAAAACTGCTGAAAGGTTGCGCGCTTGCGTTTGAAGCCCACCGGGCCGAAGAAATGGCTGTAGATCATCAGCCCAATGCCGACCAGCACGCCCGGCACGACGCCGCCGAGGAACAGCCCGCCGATGGAAACATTGCCTGTCGCTCCGTAGACCACCGCCATGATGCTCGGCGGGATCAGGTTTGCCATGGTCGCGGCCGAGGCAATCAGCGCGGCGGTAAACGCGCGGTCATAGCCCTCGCGATCCATTTCCGGCGCCAGCGTGCGGGTAAGCACGGCGACGTCTGCGGCCGATGAGCCCGAAATTCCCGCGAAAAACATGCTGAACAAGGTCACCACCTGCGCCAGTCCGCCGCGCAGGTGCCCGACCATCGTCTGCGACAGCCGGATCATGCGAACCGTCACGTTTGCCGATGTCATCAGGTCGCCGACCAAAAGAAAGAAGGGCACGGCCAACAGGGCCTCGACGTCCATGCCATTGAAGAGCTGGGCGATCATCGAAGCTTCGCTGACCGGCGTGAACATGGTCACGATGAGAACCGACGCGATCAGCGCAAAAGCGACGGGAACGCCCATGTAACCGAGGAAAAGGAACAGGAAGCCCATCAAGGCAATGAGCGCACCGTTTCCGGTCATAGGACTTCGCCCCCGATACTTTCGTGATGTGGGACGCCTTTGCGTTCGACAAATCCGTGCCGCCAGCCGTTCACCATCTGCTCGATTGTGAACAACACAACCAGCACACCGCAAATCGGAATGGCGATGTAAAGCGTGGCGATGGGCGTCATCGACGGCATGCGCAGACTTTTGAAACCGTCAAGAAAATTCAGATAGCCGAAATAGATCATGCAAAACGCCACACCCAGAACGACGAAACGGTTGAACATTTCGAAAAACAGCCGGCGGTTGCCAGTCATCGATTCAGCAAGCACTGCCAGGTAAAGATGATCGTTGCGGCGAGTCGCGGCCGACACGCCGAAGAAGATCCCATGGATGAAAAACGACATCATTGCTTCCTGGGCAAAAAGCCAAGGGTAACCGATCGCGCGTGTGATGACGTCGCCAAGCACGACGACGCTGAAGCCGGTGATGCATACACCGCACAAAATCATCAGCAGATTTTCGATGGGGTCGAGCGCGCGCCATTTGAGATGGCGCTGCTCGTTCAAGACCAGGCCGTCGAGACGCATCGTGGAATTTCCGCGATTTCAGCGAGAATACGCCGGGCGGGAGGCGCGCGAGCTCCCGCCCGGGATTTACGGATTATTGGACGTTGCGAACGAGTCCGAGGACCTTCACGGCATTGGGACCCAGATCCGACGCGAGCTTGTCCTGGATCGGCTTGCTGATTTGTGAAAAGCCGCTCTTGTCGACGTCCTTGACCACCTTCACTCCCATCTTCTCGAGTTTCGCAAGCGCCTGATGTTCAAGATCGAAAGCTACGGCCGGCTCCTTTTGGCTGACTTCATCGGCCGCTGCCTGCACCCACTTCTTTTGCTCGTCGGTCAGGCTGCTCCAAGCCTTGTCGCTGATGAACAACGCGGCATTGTTTGCCTCATGCTCTGTCAGCGAAAGGACGGGAGCCGGCTCATAATGCTTGTTGATGAGGTAGTTGTTGATGCCGTTTTCGGCCATGTCGGCGACGCCGGTCTGCAACGCCGTGTAAACCTCGCCGAAGGCCATGTGCACGACCTGTGCACCGTAGGCCGGGAACGTTGTGTCTTCGGTGACGGTCGCCTGAACACGCATCTTGACGCCCTTGAGGTCGGCAACCTTTTGAACCGGCTTCTTGCCGTACATGTGCCGTAGGCCCTGCGAGCCGAGGCCGAGCATGTGCGCTCCCTTGATCTTTGCGGCATAGAGCTCCTTCATTGCTGCGATCACCTTTGGATCGCCCAGCACCTTTATCGCGTGTTTCTCATCCCGGAATATGAAGTGGATCGAGAACACGCCCGATTCCGGCTGTGCCGTTGAAGCATTGGCCGTCGAGAGCATCACGAAGTCGATGTCGCCGGTCTGCACCTTCTGCATCGTTTGTGCTTCGGTGCCGAGCTGCGCGCTGGGATACTGATTGATCGATAGCGTTCCCTTGCTGAGCTCCTTCAGCTTCTTGTCGAACATTTCGGCGCCCGCGCCGTAGCCGCTGGATTTGGGCTGATCGTAAGCAAACGAGAACGTGCGGTTCTGAGCGAGGGTTGCGGTGGACACCGTTGCGAGCGCGGCACCGAAAACAAGAGCGGATAGAGTTGAGAGACGCATGACTGACATGGAGACCTCCCCGGGTACGTGGCACCTTGTGTGGCGGGATCGCCGTGCGGCGCCATTTGCGCTCGATCTGCGCTTTAATGTCGCAAGGGTGTGTCGGCCGGTCTGGCCTTGTCAATGCTGGAGTTTCATTCAGCCCGTAGCATTGCCTTGATCCGCCAGGGCGTAATCGGAAGCTGAGTCACCGCGCCCGGGTGCTGAAGCGCGTCATCGATTGCCGATGCAATCGCGGCGCCCACGGGCGTGATCCCACCTTCGCCGGCGCCCTTGAACCCGTAGGTGTTGAGCGGACTCGGGGCATCCTCGCTTACAAACGTCTCGATGGCTGGTATTTCCCGTGCCGTCGGCATCAGATAGTCGGCGAACGTCACCGCGAGCGGATCGCCGCTATCCGTGTAAGTAAACTCTTCGAACAAGGCGCCGCCCAACCCCTGTGCGAGGCCGCCGACGATCTGGCCTTCCACCAGCATCGGGTTTACGGCTTTGCCGATATCGAAGGCGACGAGATAACGCTCGATTGTGACCGCGCCGGTTTCCGTATCGAGCTTGAGCTGCACGACGTGAGCTCCGTAGGGGTAGACCATGTGGCTCGATTTGAATTCGGCTTCGGCGGACAGGCCTTCCGCCTTGGCGGCCGCGAGTTCGGCAAGTTTCATTGACGGCCCCGGTCCGCCCTTGCGCACGATTTCACCATCGATCACATCGAGCATTTCGACAGATGTCTGCATCAATTCGGCGGCGGATGTCAGCGCGGCTTCGCGCAGCTTGGCGGCGGCCATGCGCGTGGCTTCGCCGCACATGACTGTCACCCGTGATGCAAAGGCGCCCATGCCCTTGTCGATGCGGTCGGTCTGGCCGTGCACGACATTGATTCGCTTATAGTCGACACCGAGCGTTTCGGCGCAGATCTGCGCCATTGCAGTCTCGACGCCTTGCCCGATTGACGCGACGCCGGTGATCAGTTCGATCGTGCCGTTTCCCGTCACCTCGATGCGGACCTTGTCGAATGGACCCAGCCCGCTTTTTTCGACGAACATGGCAAAACCCGCGCCGACTTTCTCGCCGGTAGCGCGCCGGCGCGTGAGCACATGTTGCAAGCCTTGCCAGTCTGCCGCCGTCAGCAGTCTGTCCATCAATTTCGCGTAGTTGCCGGAGTCGTAAATGATGTCGGTGCCGAGCGTGGAAAATCCGAGGCTGTAGGGCATCGCGCCTTGGTCGATCAGGTTGCGCCGGCGGATCTCGATGGCGTCGATACCGGTTTTCGCTGCGATAGCGTCAATGAGGCGCTCGCGAACAAAAGTCGACTCGTATCGGCCCGGTGCGCGGTAGGTACCGCATGGCGTCTTGTTGGTCAGCCGGATATGGCCACGGGCGCGATAGGCCGGCACACGGTAGGGGCCGGGCAACATGGCTGCCGCAAGATCGGGAACCGTCGCCGCATGGGTGCGCATGTAGGCGCCATTGTCGTGAAAGAACTCGTTGTCGATCCCGAGAATGTGGCCGTCTTTGTCGATCGCGGCCTTGATCTTGTGGCGCTGCTGGCGCGAGTGATTGGCGGCGATCAGATGTTCGCGGCGATCCTCGATCCATTTAATCGGTTTTTTGAATTTCAGGGCGGCCGCGCAAACAAGCACATCCTCGGGGTACATTTCCCCACGAATGCCGAAGCCTCCGCCGACGTGACCCTCGTAGAGCTGCACCTTGTCCGGATGCCGGCCGAGCATGAGCGCCAGCCGGTCTCTGTTCCAGTGCGGCACCTTGGCGGCGCCGTGCATCTCCAGAACGTCGTTGGCTTCGTCATAGCGGGCAATGGCGCCGCGCGTCTCCATCGGCACGCCGCTGTGCCGGCCGATTTTGAGATCAAGTGACACAACCATCTTTGCCGCGCGAAAAGCCGCATCGATGTCGCCGGATTTCTTCTCGATGATCGACGCTTCAGTGTCGTGGTGCTCATCAAACGCGCCTGGCGTTCCGGCGGCGTCGAGAACGACCGGCAGCGTCTCGATATCAAGCTCCACCAGATCCGACGCGTCCTCAGCAACATAGGGGTCGGCGGCGAAAATGGCCGCCACCGGTTCGCCGACATACCGGACATAACGCTGCGCCAGCGCCGTCTGCTGGTAGGCCTCAAGTTCCACCAGCCCTGTCAACCGAAATCCGATCGGCGGAATGTCGGCGATGTCGGAATGCGTCCAGACGGCGTGGACGCCCGGCAAGGCAAGAGCGGCTTTTGCATCGATTGTTTTCAATAGCCCGTGGGCGACCGGCGAGCGCACGACGCGCATATGCCACTGTCCGGGAAACGAGATATCGCCAGCAAAGCGTCCCTGGCCGGTGAGGAGAGGGCGATCCTCCAGACGCGGGACGGAACGGCCGACAAATTTCCCTTTAGCCGACATGAGCGCAACCGCTCACCCTTTTTGCATCTCTTTTGCCGCGGCGCGGACCGCCTTGATGATGTTCTGGTAGCCGGTGCAACGACACAGATTCGATGAAAGCACATCGATGAGGTTTTCATCGCTGATGTCGGGTTCGCGTTCGAGCACGCCGACCGCCAGCATCAGGAAACCCGGCGTGCAAAACCCGCACTGAAGGCCGTGGTGGTCCATAAAGGCCTGCTGCATCGGGTGCAGCTTGTCGCCCCGCGCCAGGCCTTCGACGGTTCGGATCTTCTTGCCATCCGCTTGCACCGCAAACATCAGGCAGGAACGCACCGGGTCGCCGTTCACGATCACCGTGCAGGCGCCGCAGATGCCGTGCTCGCAGCCGATGTGTGTGCCCGTCTGGCCGCAGTCCTCGCGGATCGCATCAGCGAGTGTGCGCCGCGGCTCAACTTCGATCGGATAGCCGCGGCCGTTGATATTGAGCGTGATCGCGGCTTTCCGGCTCATGCGGCTTTCTCCGCATTGCGGATTGCGGCGCGAATGCGCTGCGGCGTTGCCGGGATCTCGTCGATCTCCACTCCGAACGGCGACAGCGCATCGTTGACCGCATTGATGACCGCGGCGGGCGCGCCGATGGTGCCGCCTTCGCCCAGCCCCTTCGCCTTGGTGATCGAGTTCGTGCTGGCGGTCTCGATGTGATGCAGTTCGATCGGGGGAATTTCATGCGCGGTTGGAGGCAGGTAGTCGGCGAGCGTGGCCGTGAGAATTCCACCGTTGTCGTCGTAAATGATTTCCTCAAGCAGGGCGTTGCCGATGCCCTGCGCGATGCCGCCGTGCACCTGTCCGTCGGCGATCATAGGATTGATGATGCGCCCGGCATCCTCGGCCACAAGGAATTTTTCGACCTTCACATGGCCGGTCTCGACGTCGACATCGACAATCGCGACATGGCACGCGTTGGAGAAAGTGCCGGGTGGATCATAATGTCCCGTTTCGGTGAGGCCGGGCTCGATGTCGCCTTTGAACCGATGCGTCTGTGTATAGGCTTCGCGGGCGAGTTTCGCGATCGCGATAGCCTTGTCGGTGCCGACGACCTTCGCCATTCCTTCCGCGAGCACGATGTCGTCGGTTGCCGCCTCGAGCAGGTGACTGGCCATTTTAATGAGTTTGGTCCGGATTTTCTGCGCGGCAATCAGGGTCGCGCCGCCTGAAATCACCAGCGAGCGGCTGGCGAAGGTTCCCCATCCATAAGGCGCCCGATCAGTGTCGCCATGCACGACCTTTATCATTTCGGGCGTGACGCCAAGTTCGTCGGCAATGATTTGCGCCAACGTGGTGCGCAGACCCTGACCGTGCGGCGACGAGCCGATGCGCGCCTCGACGAAACCCGATGGGTCGACGGTGATGATGACCGTCTCCCAGCCGGGGGTAATCTCCATGCCGCGCGCCGCGAAAGCCGGACTGCCGTAGCCAGTTCGCTCGGAGAATGTCGCGAAGCCGATGCCGAGATGGCGGCCCTTGACGCGCGCCGCAGCCTGACGTTTGCGAAAGGCGGGGACATCGACCGCCTTCACCGCCATTTCCAGCGTTTCTTTGTAGGTGGCCTCATCGTATTCGAGGCCCATCGCCGACTTGTAGGGAAACCTGTCGATGAGGTTGCGGCGGCGGATGTCGACCGGATCAAGAGCGAACGCGCGGGCTGCCTTGTCCATCAGTCGCTCGAGCGTGAAGGTGATGACCGGTCGCGATACGCCGCGATAAGGCGCCATCGTGCAGGTGTTCGTGATGACGCCGCGCGCGAGGCACTGGTATTGCTGCACATCGTAGGGGCCGGGCATTTCCGCCATGGCCATCAAGGGCTCGACCCCGCACGTCGTCGGATAACACGAATAGGCGCCGATATTGGAGACGATGTCGGCTCTCAGCGCCAGCAGCTTTGCACTCCTGTCGAAGGCGCCCTCCAGCGTGATGTACTGGTCGCGCGAATGGAACGCCGCGATTAGGTTTTCCCGGCGATCTTCAGTCCAGGCGACGGAGCTTTTGAGTTTACGCGCCAGCCAGACCAATACGACATACTCGCTGGCCAGCGACATTTTCTGTCCGAAACCGCCGCCGACGTCCGGTGCGACCACGCGCAGATCGGATTCTGGAATTCCCAGCACGTCACAAATCGCGGTGCGGGTCAGGTGCGGCATTTGGGTCGTGCAGGTCAGCGTCACACGTCCCGTCGTAGTGTCGTAGGCGGCGTGGCCGCCACGCGCCTCCATTGGGGTTGCGTTTTGCCGCCGGGATCGCGCGTCGACCCTGACGATCTTATGCGCGTTATTCCAGGCCGCGTCGAAGTGGGGTGTCTTGACCTTGCCTTCAAGAATGATGTTGCCCGCCGCTTCCGCGTGCACCTGGGGCGCGCCAGCTTCGAGCGCGGCACGTGCGTCGGCCACCGGTGGTATTTCGTCGATCGACAGTTCGACCCGATCGACTATGTCCTCGGCTTCTTCCTCGCTTGCGGCAACGACGGCCGCTACCGGCTCGCCGATGAAGCGGACGGTGCCGTCTGCGAGCACAGGCTGCCCGACCGGCCTGTAGTTGAACTTGTGCAGCATCGGCGTGATCTTCTTTACGCTTTTAAGATCCGCCGCCGTGACGACCATGGCGCCGGCCGGTGCGTTCACGTTCCGCAGCTTGCCGGCCGCAACAGGGCTGCGCACGAAGCGAACCCAATGGACGGCAGCCGAGTCCGCGGTAAATCGGCCTTGCCCGGTAATCAACGCGGGATCCTCGAGCCGCCGAATCGCGCGGCCAACCCAAGTCATGCCCGAGCCTCGGGTTCCGTGCGCGCTCACGATGTGCTGCTCTCCAGTGCGCGGCGAACGACGGCGCGCACGAGATCGCGCCGATACTCCGCATTGGTCTGATGGTCTTCCAAAGGATCGATGGCTTTGGCAGCGGCCTCAGCGGCCGCACGGAAAACCGTGTCGGCAGGTGCCTGGCCGCTGAGGACGGCTTCCGCTTGCGCTATCCGCCGCGGCGAGGGCTCTGCGCCACCGAGCCCGACATGTGCGTCGGTAATTTTGCCACCCTGCAAGCGATAGGTGACAAGGGATGCCGCCATGGCGAAATCGCCCGCGCGGCGGCTGAATTCATTGAAGCCGAACCTGGCGTCATTTGCCAGCAACGGCAGGCGCGCTTCGATGAGCATCTCGTCTTCGGCCAGCGCCGTCGACATAATGCCGGTAAAAAATTGCTTTGCCGCAATCGCGCGTTCGCCCCGCGTGCTTCGGGCGACGAGGGTGGCATCGAGTGTGGCCGCGACAAGGCACCATTCCGATGCCGGATCGGCGTGCGCCAGGCTCCCGCAGAAGGTGCCGCGCATTCGAATCGGGTAGTGCGCGATATGGCGCGCCACGACGCCCAGCAATGTACCGAGCGGATTTTCAGTGACCGGTTTGTGAAACGCCGCATGGCGCACGCAGGCGCCAATCGCAAGCACCTTGCCGTCACTTGCGATCTTATCGAGGCCGGCGACGTCGTTGATGTCGACAAGATGGGCGGGCCTTGCGAGCCGGAAGGCCATGATTGGAACGAGGCTTTGTCCGCCGGCCAGAACGCGGCCGTCCTGCGGCGCCACCTCGGCCAGGATCTTCAGCGCCTCGTCGAGGGTCTTCGGCGCATGGAGGGTAAACGGCGCAGGCTTCATTCGGAGACTTCCCAGCGCGGGCAGGAGCTAATTATTTGTATGCAAACGATAAAGTGCGTTTTTGTCAAACGAGGTCGCCTAGACGGGGTGCGACAGCACGAGCCAGGGCGCCGCGGTTTCTTTGGAGCCGCCAAATTCGTATCTTATTTGCTGAATATCGGGGGCGACACCACAAGGGGGGGCCGGGGATGCCGGTGCCGAGATTTCTTATTGCCATTTGCCTGGCGGGCATTGTCCCGGCGGTCGCGCCGACGCTTGCGCAAGAGAGCAAGCGGCCGGACAAGGTTTCATTCTATTTCGCTGCTCACGAGGACGACTGGCAGCTGTTCATGAATCCGTCTGCCTTTGAAGACGTGATCGGCGGCGCGTCAAAGACCGTGTTCGTCCATCTTACCGCCGGCGATGCCGGTCTCGGCATTGGTCTGGGAGGCCGCAAGCATCCATTTTATTTGGCGCGCGAAAACGGAGCTGAAGCCGCGATCCGATTCATGGCAAATGCGGATTCGGCACCCGCCGAGCGGCTTGCCGTGCCGATGTCATTCAACGGGCATTCGATCTACCGGGTGAGCTATCGCAATACCGTCGGATATTTTTTGCGCGTACCGGACGGTCATTGGACTGGCGAAGGATACTATGACACCGGATTTGAATCGCTCAAGCGGCTGGCCAGCGGTGAGAACGATGTTCTGCGCGCGGTGGACGGATCGGCGACTTACCGCGGTTGGAACGACCTGGTTGCTACGCTGCGAGGAATCATAACCTACGAACGTGGGCAGGCCGCTCTGATTCAAATCAACGTCGCCGAGACCAATACGCGCATCAATCCAAAAGATCATTCCG
>Ga0310813_10000798_pt1 | contig 19256 bp, 15 predicted proteins | sample YN3metagenome_FD_203086 | JGI IMG/M metagenome (GOLD analysis project Ga0310813, IMG submission 203086) | Soil microbial communities from experimental microcosm in Duke University, North Carolina, United States - YN3 | ecosystem: Engineered > Artificial ecosystem > Soil microcosm > Unclassified...
ACGCGAGAATTTCCAAAAGCTCGCGGCATTTGCCGACGCCTACACGCCAAACGTGCGCGCCAAGCTCGAGCACTACACCGGCGAGCGGCCGCTGTTCGACCTCTATAACGTCGAGCCCGAGATCGAGAAGGCGCTGTCGCGCCGCGTCGACCTGAAGTCCGGCGGATACCTGATCGTCGACCAGACCGAGGCGATGACGACGATCGACGTCAACACCGGCGGGTTCGTCGGCAGCCGCAACTTCGACGACACCGTGTTCAAGACGAACCTCGAGGCGACGCACGCGATCGCGCGCCAGCTGCGCCTGCGCAACCTCGGCGGCATCATCGTGCTCGATTTCATCGACATGGAGTCCGAGGACCATCGCACCACGGTGCTCGAGGAGTTCCGGCGTGCGCTCGCGCGCGACCGCACGCGGATGACCGTGAACGGCTTCACCGCGCTGGGCCTGGTCGAGATGACGCGCAAGCGCACGCGCGAATCGCTCGCGCACGTGCTGTGCGAAACGTGCCCGACTTGCGGCGGCCGCGGCGAGTTCAAGACCGCGCAGACGATCTGCTACGAGATCCTGCGCGAGATCCTGCGCGAGGCGAAGCAATTCAACGCGCGCGAGCTGCGGGTGCTCGCCTCGCAGTCGGTGATCGACATGTTCCTCGACGAGGAATCGCAGAGCCTCGCGCAACTGGGCGATTTCATCGGCAAGCCGATCTCGCTGCAGGTCGAGACGTTGTACACGCAGGAGCAGTACGACGTCGTGCTGATCTAGGGCCCAGCCGATGCGCGCGCTCTGGCTGCGCGTCAAGGCGTTCGTCGCACGGCTGTGGGCGCGGCTTTTCCGTCGCGAGCTCGCGCCCGGCCGCTTCGAGATCGGCCGCGCCGAATCGTGGCGCGGTTACGTCACGACGGCGCCGAGCGTTCCGCCCGAGCGCGACTACCTCGTCTACGTCCCGCGCGGCTGGTCGCGCTGGCGGCGCGCCCGCCTGCTCGTGCTCTGCCACGGTTGCCGGCAGACGCCCGAGGACTTCGCCACGCTGACGCGCATCGCCGCGCGCGCGGATCGCGATGGCACGCTGGTGCTGCTGCCGCGGCAGGCGACTCGGGCGAACGCGTGGGGTTGCTGGAACTGGTTCGAGTCGAACACCGAGCACGGCGCGGGCGAAGCGGCGATCGTCGCCGCGCAGATCGTCGCCGTGCGCCGCCGCTACCGCGCGCGGCGCGAGCGCGTGTGGGTCGCCGGACTTTCGGCCGGCGGAGCGCTCGCCGCCGTGCTCGCGCTGCGCCATCCGCGCCTCGTTCGCGGCGTGCTCGTGCATTCGGGTCTCGCATGCGGCGCGGCGGCGTCGCCCGCGCGCGCGCTCGCCGTGATGAAGCACGGTCCCGATACCGACGTCGGCACCATCGGCGCCAACGCGCGTGCGGCCCAGCGCGACGATCCGCCGCTCGCTGTCGCGCTGCTCGCGATCGACGGTACGCGCGACGATGTCGTCGCGCCCGCCAACGGCAACGCGCTCGTCGAGCAGTTCCTGCGCTTCAACGGCCGCGACGATTCGGCGTCGCCGCCCCCGCCCGACGCGTCGTCTTCTGCGAGCGAACCCGACCGCTACGCGTCTCGCACCGACGACTGGACCAGCGCCGGGAAGCCCGTGGTGCGCCACGTCGTCGTCGACGGGCTAGCGCACGCATGGAGCGGCGGCGATGCGATGTTCGATTACGCCGATCCGCGCGGCCCCGATGCGCTCGACCTGCTCGCGCGCTTCATCGCCGAAAGTCCATAATCACGCCTTCACGGTCGAACACGTCGAGGGCGCGATGCCGGTTACCGCGATGAACCACTTTACGATCCTGACCGACGACGTCGACGCGACCGTCGCGTTCTATCGCGAGCTGCTCGGGCTCGCCGCTGGCCCGCGACCGCCGTTCGAGTTCCCCGGCGCGTGGCTCTATGCCGCTGGCACGCCGATCCTGCACGTCGTCGGCGGCCGCTCGCGCGACGAGCTGCGACCGGGGGTCATCGATCACATGGCGTTCTCGGCGACCGACCTCTCCGACACGCTCGCCCTGCTCGCCTCGCGCAACATCGTGCACACGTGCCGCCGGCTGCCCGGCGCAGGAACGTGGCAGGTGTTCTTCCACGATCTCAACGGTGCGCGGGTCGAGCTCGATTTCGCCGCCGACGAGCCGCATCACGGCGCGCGCGCAGCCTCTTGAACGCGGCGCGAACCCGCTGCGCGCCGCAGTGCGCGCTCGATCACCTCGTCGTCGCCGCATCGACGCTCGACGCCGGCCACGATTGGGCGTTCCAGACGCTGGGCGTGCGCCCGCAGCCGGGCGGCCGCCACTTGACCATGGGAACGCACAACGCTCTGGTCGGGCTCGGCCCGCGCCTCTTCGTCGAGATCATCGCGATCGACCCTGAAGGAACGGCTCCGTCGCGGCCGCGCTGGTTCGACCTCGACGAGCCGCGGATGCGCGCGCAGCTTGCGGAAGGGCCCACGCTGATCCACTGGGTTGCGCGCACGAACGACATCGAACTCGACGCGACGCGAACGCAGTTCGATCCCGGCACGATCCTGCCGATGCGGCGCGGCGATTTCGAATGGCGCATTACCGTTCCCGACGACGGTCATCTGCCGGCAGGCGGGCTCGTGCCGACGCTCATCCAATGGGCGGACCAGCGGCATCCTGCCGATGCGTTGCCCGCCGCGGGTGTGCATCTCGTCGCGCTCGCCGGCGAGCATCCCGAGCCGGCGCTGGTGCGCGCCGCGCTCGCCGCGCTCGGACTTTCCGAATCGCTGAAAGTGACCTACGGCCGCTCGGTGCGCCTTGCGGCCATGCTGCGCACGCCGCGCGGAACGGTCACGATCTGATCCCGCCTTGCTAGCCGAGCGCGCCGCGCGCTTCCACCGGCCACACCGCCTCGACGATGCCCTCGCGCACGGCAACGATGAAGTCGTAGAGATTGACCGTCGGGTCGCAATGGCCGGGAACGAGCCACATGCGTTCGCCCGCTGCAACGGGAGCGGCATCGGCGGCCACGCGCAGCACGCCGTGCTCGTCGGACGCTTTCGCGTATTCGACGCCGGCGCGGCCGTAGACCTGCGGCAATCCCGAATCGAACGAGAACGCCTTGAGCCCGGCATCGACGATCGCCCGATCGGCGGCGGGCGCGCTCATCACGCTCGCCAGCACGAAGAGGCTTTGCTCGAATGCGAGCTCGGAAGCGCCGCGGACGTTGCGCGCATAGTCGACGTCCATGAACACGTACGATCCCGGCTGCAGCTCGTCGAAAACGCCCGAGTCGCGCTCGTGCTGCCACGTGCCGGTGCCCGCGCCGGTGACGAGCTCGCATCGAATGCCGGCCGCTTCGATGCGCTCGCGTGTCGCGCGCGCGTCGACCACCGCCCGCGCGATCGCGGCGCTGCGCTCCTGCGGGTCGCGCACGTGTTGCGCCGCGCCCTGATAGGCCTGCAGGCCACGAAAACGCAGTCCGGCTGCGCTCGAGATCAGCGTCGCGAGCTCGACGGCGGCTTCGCCGGGCGCCACGCCGCAGCGATGCGCGCCCACATCGACTTCGATGTACGCGTCGACCGTCACGCCGGAGTGCCGCGCGGCGTGCGACAGCGCGTCCACGGCCTGCGGCGCATCGACCAGCACGCCGACGGTGGCGCTGCGCGCAAGCTCGGCGAGCCGCGCGAGCTTCGACGGCGCGACGACCTCGTTGGTGACGAGCACGTCGCCGACACCCGCGGCGACGAACGCGGCCGCCTCGTCGGTCTTCTGGCAGCAGATGCCGACGGCGCCGCGGGCGAGCTGCGCCTTGGCGATCGTCGCGCACTTGTGCGATTTCGCGTGCGGCCGCAGCCGAACGCCCTTCGTCGCATCCGCCATCCGGTCGAGGTTGCGCTCGAACGGGTCGACGTCGACGACGAGCGCGGGCGTCTCGATCGCCGCGACCGGGTCGCCGGAGCGCGCGGGAACGCGCTGCATCAGTAGATGAAAATCCAGTACGCGAGCGCTGCGATCAGCGCGTACTTCACCGTCCGGAACACCGTGCGGTTGCGCCGCTTGAGCCGCGTCAGCAGGTCGCTGCCCCGCCCGAGCAGCGCGTAGACGCGATTCGCTGCGCCGATCGGCTCGGCTTCCGTGTTCTGCGTGGCGCCGGCGCGAATGAACGTGCGGCTCACGAAGCGATTGACCGCCTGCATGAGCCGCGTGCGCAGCGGCCGCTCGACGTCGCAGAACAGGATGATGCGCGTCGTATCGGTCGCATTCTCCGCGGAATGGATGTACGTCTCGTCGAACAGCAGGTCCTGCCCGTCGCGCCACGAGTAAGGCTCGCCGTCGACGTAGATGCGGCACGCGTCCGAGTTCGGCGTGACGAGCCCGAGGTGGTAGCGCAGCGAGCCGGCGAACGGATCGCGATGGCGGTTGAGCTTGCCTCCCGGCGGCAGCAGCGCAAACATCGCCGCGTTCACGCTCGGCAGCGATTCGACGAGCGCCACCGTTTTCGGGCACGCGGCCTGCGCCGAGGGCAGCGGCTCTCCGTACCACTTGACGTAGAAGCGCTTCCAGCCGTTCTTGAAGAACGAATTGAAGCCGAGGTCGTTGTGCCCGGTCGCCGCGCGGATGCGCCCTTCGTCGAGCAGCGACAGCGCTTCGTCGCGGATCGTCTGCCAATTCGCACGCAGCACGTCGAGCTCGGGCAGGCTGCGCGGGTCGAGGATCGGCTTCGCCGGAACCGCCGAGAACAGGTACATCAGCGTGTTGTACGGAGCCATGATCGTCGAGTGGTCGGCGAGCTGCTTCGTGAGCTTGTGGCGCACGCGCCCGCGGAAATGGACGAACAGCGCCGACGCCGCGAAGACGTACAGCACGATGAATTTGGGTGCGAGAAACGAGGCGACCACGGCGCAATTGTACGCCGTGGCGGTTCGCTACTTCGTCGGCTCCTGCGCTGTGAGCTGCGCGTACACGATGCGTCCGATCTGCAGCAGCTGCGCGCGGTCGACGTTGCCGGACAGCGCGTACGCGCACTGGTCGTCGATCCAGTAGTAAACGCCGACGCCATCCTCGACCGCGTAGCGGAACGCCGTTTCGTCGGTGCCCGGCGGTTGCTTGCGCGCCTGCAGTGACAGGCGCTGCTTCGCCGCGTTCTCGTACATGAAGAGCGCCGTGGGGCGCTCGTTGCCGGCGACCAGGCGACCACCGACGAGCGCGTAGCCGACGCTGTTCAGGTCGGGCACGTGCAACGGATAGTCGAGCCGCCGCGACAGCCACGCCACGAGCCGCTTCTCCTCCGGCGCCCAGATCTCGACGGGCCGGTTCACGTCGCGCGCGTACAGCACGTGCGTGAGCGCGGCCTGGCGCGCGAACGTCGTCGGCGTGCCGTCGTGCTCGAGCAGCGCATCGCGCAGGAACCAGCCGCCGACGAGGCCGATCGCGAGCGTCGCCGCGGCCGCCGCGCTCGATGCGAGCCAGCCGCGCGAGCGCCGCGGCGGCGGTGCGCTCGCGGCCTGGACCAGCCGCTCGGGCAGCGGCTCGTGCAGCAACGCGTCGAGACCGCCGCGCAGCCACGCATTCTGCCGCTCGATCTCGGCGGCCTTGGCGGCAAGCGCCGGATCGCGCGCGAGCGCCTGCTCGATCGCAGCCCGGCGCTCCGGCGAAAGCTGCCGGTCGGCCCAGGCGTGGAGGTCATCGTCGATCGTCGGCATGCGGCTCAGCGTGGCATCGGGTTCAACGGACGATCTTGAGCGATGCCACCGGCTCGGACGTCGACTCGGCGACCGAGCGGCGCAACTTCTCGCGCGCACGCGAAAGCCGTGACATCACCGTTCCCACCGGTATCGAAAGCACCGCCGCTATCTCCTCGTAACGCATCTCCTCCACTGCCGCCAGCATCAGCACCTCGCGCTGCTCGGCCGGCAAACGCGACAGCGCACTCAGCACTTCGAGCAGCTCCACGTGCGCCTGCTGCGGTGCGCGCACCGGCACCTGCCACGCGCCGCCCGCATCGCCGTCGCCGTCGAGCGAAATGTTCTGCGCCTCGCGCACCGCCAGCGCGCGCTGGTTCACGAACACGTTGTGCATGATCGTAAACAGCCATGCCCGAAGATCCGTACCAGCCGCCCACAGCCGCCGCTTCTCCCAGCCGCGCGCGAGCGTCTCCTGCACGAGATCGTCGGCGCGCGTCGCGTCGCCGGTCAGCACGCGCGCATAGCGGCGCAGCCGCGGGATGGCGGCAAGCAGGTCGGGCTGCGGAAGCGGAGGATCGGCGCTCATGCTGGGCGCGCCCGCGGGGCGGGCGGCGGCGACGGACGGGAAGGCTCCGTTTGCCGCCTGCACGATGTTACGCCGACCGTCCTCTCGCGCGTGGCTCGCGTGCTTACGCAATGCGCTCGGCTCGGCGCCGGGCCAATCTATGTAAACAACGGATCGGCCTCGCCTATTCCCTACATCAGCAGCAGCGTCGCGAGGCCCAGAAAAATGAAGAAGCCGCCGGAGTCGGTTACGGCGGTGATCATCACCGACGACCCGACTGCCGGATCGCGGCCAAGCCTGATCATCGTCATCGGGATCAGCACGCCCATCAGCGCGGCGAGCAGCAGGTTCAGCGTCATCGCGAGCACCATCACGAGGCCGAGCGAGACCTGCCGATACAGCATCATCGCGACCACGCCCATCACGCCGCCCCAGATGAGCCCGTTCAGGAGCGCCACGGTGAGCTCCTTGCGGATCAGCTGCCGCGACTGCTCGCGCGTCACCTGGCCGAGGGCGACGGCGCGCACGATCATCGTGATCGTCTGGTTCCCGGAGTTGCCGCCGATGCCCGCGACGATGGGCATCAGCGCGGCGAGCGCGACCAGGCGCTGGATCGAGCCTTCGAAGACACCGATCACGCGCGAGGCGATGAACGCGGTGACCAGATTCACCGCGAGCCACGCCCAGCGGTTCTGAAACGATTTCCACACCGACGCGAAGACGTCCTCCTCCTCGCGCAGGCCGGCCATGCCGAGCATCTCCTCCTCGCCGCGCTCGCGCACGAAGTCGAGCACCTCGTCGACCGTCACGCGGCCGACGAGCTTGCCGTTGGTGTCGACGACGGGCGCGGATACGAGGTCGTAGCGCTCGAAGGCGCTCGCCGCCGTCTCCGCCTTCTCGTGCTGCAGCAGCTTCACCACCGGCGGCTCCATCACGTCGCCGACTCGCTTGTCGGGGTCGCTCACGATCAGGCGGTTGAGCGGCAGCACGCCGAGCAGCCGCTCCTCGCGGTCGACGACGAAGAGCTGATCGGTCTGCGACGGGAGCTCGTCGAAGCGGCGCAGATAGCGCAGGACGACCTCGAGCGTCACGTCCGAGCGCACCTGCACGTCGTCGAAGTCCATCCACGCGCCGACCATGTCCTCCTCGAAGGACATCGCGGCGCGCAGCTGCTCGCGCTCCTCGATCGGGAGGCTCTGGAACACATCGTCCATCACCTCCTGCGGCAGGTCGGGCGCGAGCGCGGCGATCTCGTCGGCGGGCAGTGCCTCGGTGGCCGCGACGAGCTCCTCGGTATCCATCGAGGAGATCAGCGATTCGCGAACCGCGTCGGAGACCTCGACGAGGATCTCGCCATCGCGCTCGGCCTTGACGAGGTCCCAGATGTACAGCCGCTCGTCGAGCGGCAGCGCCTCGAGGACGTAGGCGATGTCGGCCGGGTGCAGCCGCGCGAGCGTGCGCTCGAGCTCCGCGCGGTTCTGGCGTGCGACTGCGCTTTGCGCGAGCTCGTCGCGCGCCGCCTCCGGCGCATCGCCCAACTGGTCGTGGATCAGGCCTTCGACGAGTCGGTTCTTGCGCAGCAGCGCCGTGACTTCGGCCAGCGCGTCCTGCACGCGCTCGCGCGGCTCGGGGCGGTCGGCAACGTGGATGTCGGAGCTGTCGGGCATTCGAATCGGGATCTTCAGGTGATCGTGCGGGTGTAAACCGGCATGACGCACGACGACCCGTGCGCGGCTATCGCGCCCCATTCACGAGGTAGGTCTGGATCGATCCCTTGCCTTTCAATTCCAGCAGACCGCGCGACTCCACGTCGAACCTCTCGCGCACCCGTTCGGCTACCCTCTCCGAGACGTGAATGCGATCGGGCGGTGCCGTCGATTCGAGACGGCTCGCGACGTTCACCGTGTCGCCCCAGATGTCGTAGCTCATGCGCAAACTTCCAATGATCCCCGCCACGACCGGTCCGGAATTGATCCCGATCCGCATCTGGAACGACCAGCCAGCGTCGAGATTCACCTGCCGCAGGCGCTCCATCATGCCCAACGCCATCCGCACGACGGCTTCGCAATGGTCTTCCCGCGCCTCGGGAATTCCCGCGACAACCAGGTAGGCGTCGCCGATCGTCTTGACCTTCTCGACGCCCAGCGACTGCGCAAGAGCATCGAACGCCGAGAACAGTCGGTTGAGATACAGGACCACTTCCGCGGGCGCCGCCGCCGCCGAGCGCGCGGTGAACCCGACCAGGTCCGAAAACAGCACCGTGGCTTCGTCGAAGCGGTCGGCGATCAACAGCTCGCCGCGATTCAGGCGGCCGATGATGGGCTTCGGCAATACGCTCACCAGAAGGTGCTCGAACTTCGTGGTCTCCTCCTCGAGCCGCTTCGTGTAGACGCGCTCCTGGTCGCGCAGGCGTTTCTTCGCGAGGGAGGCGTTGATGCGCGCGCGCAGCAGCACCGGGTCGAAGGGCTTGTGCAGATAGTCCTCGGCGCCCGCTTCGATGCAACGGATGACGCCTTCGGCTTCGCCGAGCGCCGAGATCATGATCACCGGGATCTGGCGCAACCTATCGTCGGCCTTGAGACGGGTGAGGACCTCGAACCCGTTGAGCTCGGGCATCATCAAGTCGAGCAGGACCAGGTCGAAATTCTCCTTCGCCAGCATCTGCAATGCACGACGTCCACCCGCCGCAGCGGCGACGCGGAAGCCCTCGCGACGCAGCCGTCGCGTGAGCACGTCGCGATTCGCTTCGACATCGTCGACGACGAGGACGTAGCCCGAGGCTACGTGCTCGCCCGCGTCCTGTATCGGCCGCCCGATCTTGCCGAGAAGGTCGTGCAGGACCGACGATGAGGTCGAGCCTGCATCGTCCTGAACGGCATCCCGAACTCGCTCGTCGGGGAGCCGGACGAAGGCCTCGAGACGCGCGAGCAGATCGACTGCGCTGGCGTGCACCTTCCCCACGCACGTTCGCAGATCGCCGAACTGCGTTTCGGCCAAGTCCTCGACCAGAAGCTCGCTGTAACCGATGATGGCATTGAGCGGCGTGCGCAGCTCGTGCTGCAGGCTCTGCTTGTCGGTCGCGAGCGCGTGATCCGACACGTGCTCGTCGCCGCCGCGCGAGGACAGCAAGCCGGACACTCGCTCGCCGAGGCTCCGCGCAGCGGCCAGGATCCGCTCGATATCCTTCGCGTGGCTGTCGAGCATCCGCGTGCGCGCTTCTTCGTGGGCGATTTCGGCGTAGCCGATGATCGCGTGCACGGGCGCGATCAGACGCTGCTGCACCTGCCAGAGCCACGCATGGCGCGGACGCGAAGCACCGGTCGGACGTCGGCTCATCGCCCGCTCGCGACTCAGTTCTTCCTGTCGTATCGGTGCCGCGACATGAACGCATCGAACGTATGCTCGGCCACCTGGAACCAAAGCTCCTCGTCGCCGAGAAACGTTTTCCACGGTTCGTAGATCTTCCTGAACCGCGGATTCCCGGCCGCGGTCTCGTCGAAGAGCTGCACCGTCGCCTTGAAGCACGCCTCGAGCACCGAGCGCGGAAACGGCCGCAGCTGGGTGCCGCCGCCGACGAGGCGGCGCAAGGCCGCGGGATTCTCGGCGTCGTACTTGGCGATCATCCAGCCGTTCGTCTCGGCGCTTGCAGTCTCGAGGACCACCTGGTAGCGCCTCGGCAGCGCGTTCCACAGCTCCAGGTTGACGTAAAGGGACAGCTGCGCGTTGCCCTCCCACCAGCCGGGGTAGTAGTAATACTTCGCGATCCTGTTGAGGCCGAGCTTCTCGTCGTCGTACGGGCCCACCCACTCGGCGGCGTCGATATCGCCTCGCTCGAACGCCGCGTAGATGTCGCCGCCGGGCAGCGCCTTGGACTGCACGCCGAGCTTGGCCAGCACGCTCCTCGCCCAGCCGCCGGTGCGAAAACGTAACCCACGCAGGTCCTCGGGATTGCGAATCTCCTTGTTGAACCAGCCGCCCATCTGGGCGCCCGTATTGCCGGCCGGTATCGGATAGACGCCGTGCTCCTTGAAGAAATCGCGAATCAGCGCTCGGCCGCCGCCATGCCACATCCACGCGCTCTGTTGCCTTGCATTGAAGCCGAAGGGCATCGTGCAGTCGAAGGCGAACGTCGGATCCTTGTCGACGAAGTAGTAGCTCGCCGTATGCGCGAGCTCGACCGTCCTGTTCTTCACCGCATCGAGGACGCCGAATGCCGGTACGATCGCGCCGGCCGGGAAGACGTGGATCCGGAACCGGTTGTCGGTCGCGTCTGCGACGCGCTTCGCCAGGAACTCCGCGGCGCCGTAGAACGTGTCGAGGCTCGTGGGAAAGCTCGACGCGAGGCGCCAATTGATCTCGGGCGCGGATTGGGCGATCGCAGGTCCGGCGAGGGTGGCGGCGGCGAACCCAACGCTGCCGCCGGTGACGAATGCGCGTCGTTTCATGGTCCGATTGCCTCCTTCAACCTCCGGTTACTGCGTGGTGCGGCCTCCCGCTGCCCTCGCCGGTTTCGGCAGCAGACGATCGATCGTCTCGAGCAACGACCTGCCGTCGGCGTCGCCTTTCGGGATCAACCCCTGCATGTGCGTGCCGAGCCGGGTTCTCTCCTCCTCGGTCAGCGTCTTCGCGGTCACGACCACGATCGGTATCGCTCGGTAACGCGCATCGGCGCGCACGCGCGTGATGAATTCGAAACCGTCCATCTCCGGCATCAGCAGATCGAGCAGGATGATGTCGGGCCGCGTGTTGTCGAGCCGCTGCAGTGCAGTCAACCCGTTCTCGGCCTCGGTGACCGCGCAGCCGTTCTTCTCGAGGACGGCGCGCATGAGCCCGCGAGTCGGAGCATCGTCTTCGACGACCAGGACGTTCCGCGGCGCCTTCGCGGGGCAATGTTTCTCGAGCGTGCGAAGCAGCTGCCTTCGATCGACCGGTTTCACCAGATATTCCGCTGCGCCGAGCGAAATGGCGATGTCGCGGTGGTCGGTGATCGTAATCATGATAACCGGAATGTCGGCGAGCGCCGGGTCCTCCTTCATCGCGGTGAGGACCGCCCAGCCATCCATCCTGGGCATCAGGACGTCCAGCGTCACGGCGTCGGGCCGCGATGCGCGCGCCACCGCCAAAGCCTCCTCGCCGGCGCTGGTCGTCGTGACCGCGTAGCCGCCACGCTCCAGGCACGCGCGCAACAGATCCCGCGAAGCCGGATCGTCGTCGACCACGAGGACGCTAGGCCGTCCCTCCCGCGCTTCGAGTGCGTGGTGCGCTTGACCGCGCCCGTCTCCGGTCTCGCTGGACGAGACTGCCGGCAGGCGGACGGTGAAGGTCGTCCCTTTGCCTGGCGCGCTCGTGAGCATGATGTCGCCGCCGAGCTGGCGGCAGAAGCTCCTGCTGATGGCGAGACCGAGGCCAGTGCCGCCGTAGGCGCGGGTCGTCGAGGCGTCGGCCTGGACGAAGGCCTCGAAGAGCTTCGCCTGCTGCTCCGGCGTCATGCCGATCCCGGTGTCGCTCACATCGAACACGATCCGGTCGCCGCCCGTATCGCGCCGCACCGAGAGCGAAACGACTCCGTTCTTCGTGAATTTGCAGGCGTTGCTCAGGAGGTTCAGCAGCGTCTGGCGGATCTTGGTCATGTCGCTGTGCATCGCTCCGACGTCATCGGCGCACTGCATGTTCAAGCGGTTGCCGGTCCTCGCCGCGATGGGTTTCACCGTCTCGCAGACCATCTCGACGAGCGGCCGAACCTCGAACGTCTCGAGGTAGAGCGACATCTTGCCGGCCTCGATCTTCGACAGGTCGAGGATGTTGTCGATGAGCTGCAAGAGGTGCCTCCCCGCGTCCTTGATCTTGCGCAGGTCGGAAGCCGCCGCCTGGTCTCCGCCGCCCTCGGCATCCTCGAGGAGCATCTCGCTGTAGCCTATGATCGCGTTGAGCGGCGTTCGCAGCTCGTGCGACATGTTCGCGAGGAACTGGGACTTGAGCTGGCTCGCCACCTCGAGCTGGTGGCTCTTCACCTCGATCTCGTGGAACAGCCGCGCGTTCTGGATCGCCAGCACCGATTGCGAAGCGAACGTCTGCAGCAGCGTGACGACGGTGGGGGGAAATCTGCCCGGGGATCGCCGCCGGATGATCAACGCGCCGATCACGGCGTCGTCGCGCAAGAGCGGCACCGCGAGAAGCGCACGCATTCCTGCCTCCAGCAGCAGGGCGCGCAGCGGATAGTCGTGCTCGCTCTCGACGTCGGGATTCTCGACGGGTGCCCGTTGCACCGCGCATTGACCGACGACCGTCTCGCCCATCCGGATCCGTGAATTCCGCAGCGCCTCGACCATTTCGTCGGTCAGGCCGAAATTTGCCCGAGGCTCGAAGACGCCGGCCGTCGGGTCGAACTCGTAGATCGTTCCGGCGTCGGCGCGCGTGAGGCGCACGGCGTGGGTGACGATGGTGACGAGCACGGTGTCGAGGTCGAGCGAAGAGCCGACGGCACGTCCCACCTCGCCGAGCGCCTGCAGCTCCTCGACCGAGCGCGCCAATTCCTCGGTGCGCTCGGCGACGCGCCGCTCGAGGCGCATGGCCGTGTCGGCTCTCTCCGCGAGGAGCTGGTCGCGCTCGAGGGCGTTGCGACGGAAGACCTCGACTGCGCGGCCCATCGACGCGACTTCGTCGTTGCCCGCGATGGCGACCGCGCTGTCGTGCCTGCCTTCGGCGATCTCGCGCATGATCGCGTCGAGGCGCGTCAGCCGCGCGACGATGCTGCGCCCGACATAGAGCCAGACGATGAGGACGGAGCAGAGGACGCTCAGCACCGCGACGGAGACGAGTACGTTCCGGGCGAACGTCTGTGCCGATTTGCCCCTGTCCTCGGCGGCGGCGATCTGGTCGCGCGTCCGGTCGAAGACCTGGCCGACGGCCGCCTTGAGGCGCGCGGAGAGATCCTCGTTCTCTGCGATGAGCCGCCTGCTCTCGCTGTCTGCCGTGAGCGCCTGGCGGCGCAGCGCGACGATGCTGCCGTCACCGGTCGCTGCCGTGCCGAGACGACGAATCGGTTCGGCGAGCGCTGCGGAGACGTCGTTCCCGGCAGCGGCGGCGAGCGTGCCGATCGTCGCAATCGAGGCCTGTGCCTCGCGCTGCTGCTCGTCGATCTGGCCGGGACTGGTTGTCCCGCTCGCGCTGAGCAGCTCGACCGCGGTACCGCCCTCGCGCTGGATTCGCTCCAGCGCCGCGAGGGCGGCGATCGCCTCGTCGAGTCGGTCGAGCGCGACGCGACGCGCGGCGAACGGCGTTGCAGGCGACGCGATGAGCTTCCGCAGCTCCGTCACCTCGCCGTGCAGGCGCACGAGCTTCGGCGCCAATCTTTGCGAGAGCTGGCGCCGCGCCGCTCGCACGTCGTCCACGAGCGCGCTTTCCTTCTGCTCGATGGCGATGCGAGCGAGCGTCGCGGATCGAATGTCGGAGACGTTGTCGCCAAGCTCGTCGAAGGCGTCCTTGATCTCGTCGAGCCGGTCGACGTCCAGACCGGCCAGGGAGAGCACGACCAGCTGATTCGACGCGTTGCCGAGCCTGTTGAGCGTTTCCGTGGAGCGGGCCTCGACCTCCTTCGCGTCGGTCGCGCTTGCCACCGTGGACGCGGTGGCAACGATGCTCTCGGCTTCGCGCGAGAGCTCGGCCGCCGCGAGCGCCGACGGGACGGTCTCGACCGTGACCTTGCGCAGCGACTGCTCGACGCCGCGGAGGGCGTAGAGCCCGGCTGCGGCCGCGACGATGACGAACAAGCTGATGGCGATGAACGCGAGGAGAAGGCGGCCGCGCAAGCCGAAGGCACCCATGCTCATGCGAGGAGCCGCGCCGGTTGCTTTCGTGGACCCGTGAAGCCCGTCCATCAGCGCCGGCCCGAGCCGCATGTTCGTGGAAAGAACGGATACCTATTGCTGCTTGCGCCCCGCCAGCAGCCGCTCGATCTTCTCGAGCAGCCGCGGCAGCTCGATCGGCTTGGTGTCGTAATCGTCGCAGCCGGCTTCGATGGCCTTGTCGCGGTCGCTGCCCATGGCATGCGCGGTCAAGGCGATGACGGGAATCGCGCGGAGATCGGCCGACGCCTTGATGCGCCGCGTCGCCTCCCATCCATCGATCACGGGCAGGCTCATGTCCATCAGGATGACGTCCGGCCTGTCCGATTGCGCCATGACGACACCGGACTCTCCGTCCTCGGCCATGATCACCTCGTAGCCTTTGCGGAGAAGACGCCGGGACAACATGTCCCGGTTCATCTCGTTGTCTTCGACGATCAGTATCTTGCTCACGGTTACCTCGAATAGGACGCCCAACGTTGATTCGCCTTCCGGCGCTGCCCGCACGCTCTCCGAGGGGCGAGGCACTGTACCAGCATCCAGGAAAAGGCAGGGTCTTCGGGGACCCGCGTGGGTGGCTTGCAGTGAAGCGCGGGGAGCGGCGACTGTTGCGCCGCTGTGCGTGATACCTGTGCCAGCAACTCGGTGAAGAAGCCATTCACGGCAAGTCCGCCGCCGGCATGCGCGCGAGGATGATGCGGACCTTGCGATTCAATCCCGGCGCGCCCTGGTTGTGCTCGTAGAAGCGCGGGTTCGGCGCCATCGCCGCGAGCCGCGCGGCCTGCTCGGCTGAAAGGCGGGCGGCGGGCAGGCCGAAGTAGCGCTGCGCCGCGGCCTCGGCGCCGAACACGCCGCTGCCCCATTCGATGACGTTCAGGTAGAGCTCGAAGATGCGCCGCTTGTCGAGGATCGCCTCGAGCATCAGCGTGATCACCGCCTCCTCGCCCTTGCGCATCCACGAGCGCGAACCGGACAGGAACAGGTTCTTCGCGAGCTGCTGCGTGATCGTCGAGCCTCCGGCGACGATGCGCCCGCGCTTCTCGTTCTTCTCGATCGCAAGCGCGATGCCGTCCCAGTCGAATCCCTCGTGCTCGACGAACTTCGCGTCTTCGGCGGCGATCATCGCGCGCTTGAGCGGCATGGCGATGCGCTCGTACGGCACGAACTGGTAGTGCAGCACCGCGCGCGGGTTCTTCGCGCGGAGCGCGTCCATGCGCTCGGCCATGAATGCCGTCTCGCGCGGCGCGTGCGTGCCCCACCACGCGATCATCGCGGCGAAATAGACGTGCAGCAGCACGACGGCGAGCGCGAACAAACCGGCGGCGAGCGCGAGCGCGCGCATCACCGTCCGCTTCATCGATCTATTCCTCGGCGTCCCCGCGCGGGCGGCGGCAGCCGCCGCAGCGTGATTGCGTCACTCGCTGTGAAGCTCGTCGCCGCGCGCGAACGTCCACGTGCGCGTGATGCTCAGGATGTCGGTGTCGCGGCGGATGTCGTCGGGGAACGGCGAGTACGGACCCGCCATCTCGACGATCTTGACCGCCGCCGCGTCGAGGATGCGGTGGCCGGATTTGCGGTTGACCTCGACCTTCTCGATGCTGCCGTCGGCGCGGATGAACACGGTCAGGATGAGGTTCCCGTAGAGCTTGTTCTGGCGCGCGGCCTCGGGATAGTTGAGGTTGCCGATGCGCTCGACCTTCATCCGCCAGTCCTCGACGTAGCGCGCGAAGCGATACTCGCGCGCCTGCGAGCCGATGTGCTTGCGCCGCGGGATCTTCTGGTACGCGTCCATGTCGCGCGCGATCTGCGCTTCGAGACGCACCGCCTCGAGCGTCTTCTGCATGAGTTCGTTGGCCGTCGGCGACTCGGTCGGCTCGGCTTCCTCGACCGGCTTGGGCTCGGGAGCGGCGATCGTCGTCGACGAGCGCAACTGCGTGAGCATCTCCTGCGTCGTGTTTTCCTTCGTCTCCTGCCGCACCGATGCGACGGCGACGTTCTGCCGGGGCGTCTCGCGCGGCAGCACCGGCAGCGGGGTCTTCGCGCGGCGGTTCTGCTCGGTGTTGCCGCCGCCGTCGAGATTCGCCTGCGCCAGCAGGTCGGGCTTCACCGGCTTCGTGGCCGATTTCGCGTTGACCAGCGCCACGGTGAGCGGCGGGGCACGATCGGCACTGCGGCCCGGCCCGATCGTGAAATGCGTCGCGAGCGCGAGCGCGTGGATCGCGATCGACACGCCGATCGCGATGCCGACCGTAGACGTACGCCGAGGCGCAGCCAGCGCCTCGGGCGGGATGCGCGCCGGAGGCAGCACGCCCGCGAGTGCGAGCTGCCCCTTGCGCGCGACGGGAGCGGCACTCGGAGCGGCGGCGTCGCCGGCAACCGGCTTCGGCTGGGCGATGCGTCGTGGCAAGGTCGCGCGTCGTTCCTAGAGGGCCTGAACTCCTGTCCGCGATTGTAGCGCGCGCATGCCGTCGTCATAGGCGTGCCGCCCCTCCGCCAATCGGCCGGAGGCTTCCGCGTGGCGGCGATCCAACGCTTCGGACGTCCAATCAGGCGGCGATGCCCGCGTAGCGGCACTCGAGCGTGCAGTCGAGCAGGTCGATGCGCCCGATCGCGACGCGGACGCGCGTATCGGGCGAGCTGGCCGGCATGTCGGGGAGCCGCATGACGAGCGGCAGCCGCTCGAAGCGCACCAGTGTTTCCCGGATCACGCTCGCCGTGCACTCGCTCGCGCGCTCCTGCAGCAGCCAGCGCAGGCACCAGTAATGCTCCATGCGGTCCTGCAGCTCGGCGTATTGCGAATACGTCGCCTCGAAATCGGCGAGCGCGGCGTAGAGCTCCGCGTCGTTGTCGCCGTAGGGAGCCCGCTCGCCGCGCACGATCGCGAGCAGCTGCCGCTGGTTGACGAGGTCGCTGTAGCGGCGCAGCGGCGAGCTCGCCCAGAGGTAGTGCGTGAGCCCCAGTCCCTGGTGCTCGCCGGGCCGCGTGCTCATCTTCACCTTGCCGCCCGACTGCACGCGGTAGAGGCCCGGCAGGCGCCGCTCGGCGATGAGCTTTCCCCACGTATGGTTCACATGGATCATCAGCTCGGCCACGAGCCGGTCGAGCGGATTGCCGCGCGGCCGGGGCACGATGGCCACCCATCCTTGCTCGGCACCGTCGGCGACGCTCCAGTCGACGTCGAAGTTGTAATCGACGCGCGGGATGTCGGCTTTGCCTCGCGCATCGGCGAGGCTCGTCGCGAGCCTCCACAGCGCGCGCAGCTCGGCTGTCCATGCCGATTCAGGCGCGGCCGTCGCGTCGCTCGCAAAAGCTTCGCTCAGCGCGTCCAACCGCAGGTTGGCCGCGATCGGCACGCGCTCGATCGCGCTGCGCTCGCCGATGCGCTTGCCATCGGCGTCCGTGCGCACGTACAGCGACAGCGCGGGCGGCGTGCGGCCCTCGGCGAGCGTGAACGCATCGATGACCGCGTCGGGCAGCATCGTGATCTTGCGGCCGGGCATGTAGACGGTCGACAGCCGCTCGCGCGCCACGGCGTCGAGCGGCGTTCCGCGCGCGAGCGCGAGTGCCGGGCACGCGATGTGGATGCCGATCTCGCGCGAGCCCTCGCCGAGGTCGCGCACCGAGAACGCGTCGTCGATCTCGGTCGTGGATGCATCGTCGATCGAGAACGCGCGCACGGGTGCGATGTCGAGCGGCGGCAGCTCGGGCAGCGCGCCCCACGCGGGAAACTCCGTGCCACGCGGAAAAGCTTCGACGAGAAAGCGGCGGAAGTGGTATTCGTGCGACGAGGGAATGGCGCCACACGCGGCGAGCAGATGCACGGGGCTCGTGCGCGCGGCCTCCGCCGCCGCCTGCAGCGCCTTCCACTCCGGCGCGTTGCGGTCGGGGCGGTAGAGCAGCATGTCGAGCTTGGCGGCGAGCGCCTGCGGCAGCCGATGCTCGCGCAGTTCGCTCGTCCATTGCGCGACGTCGCGCGCCTCGCGTTCCTTGCGCGCGACCGACGCGAGCGCCGCCTTCAGTGCGTCGGGCGGCGCGCGCCGGTAGCGCCCGCGGCCCTTGCGGTAGAAATACATCGGCGCGCGCGCGAGCGCGAGCGCGACGGCGGCCGCCTCGGCCGGCGCGGGCGTGGCGCCGTAATATTCGCGGGCCAGCTCATCGAAGCCGAATTCGTCGTCGGGGACGACCTCCCACAGGAAATTCGGGTCGATGCCGTCGACGAGCTGCTGCGCGCGTGCGAGCGTCTCGGCCGGCGACGGTGCCGCGAAGCGCAAGAGCACGTGCGCCGCCTTGATCTTCTGCCGCCTGCCGGAAACCGCCTCGACTTGCAACGACGCGTCGTTGTCGGCGAGAAGCGTCCCGGCCTTCAGCTGGCCGTCGTCCTCGAACAGCACGTTCATGGGAAGGAAGTCGCGCGGCGCCAATGCGCGGCCGGCGCTTTGAGAGGAGGCGAATTATAGCGGGGTACGATGCGGCATCGGGGATGTCGGATGGAGGGACAGCGCATGGCTACGGGGGCAATGGAATATCGACGCGTTGGAAAAAGCGGCCTCGAAGTGTCGACCGTCTGCCTCGGCACGATGATGTTCGGCGATCGCACCGGCGAGCGCGAAGCGGGCGAGATCGTCGCGCACGCGGCGGCGCATGGCGTCAACTTCATCGATACTGCCGACGTGTACGCGCACGGGGCGTCGGAGCGCATCACCGGGGCGGCGATCGCCGCGCAGCGCGCGCGCTGGATCGTCGCGACGAAGGTCGGCAACGTCATGGCCGGCGACGACAGCAAGCCGCCGCACACCGGCGGCTCGTCGCGCCGCTGGATCTTCCAGGCGTGCGATGCGAGCCTCGCGCGGCTGCGCTGCGAATGGATCGACATCTATTACCTGCACAAGGACGACGCGCGCACGCCGCTCGAGGAGACGGTGGCCGCGCTCGGCGCGCTGATCGACGCCGGGAAGATCCGTTACTTCGGCGTCTCCAATTTCCGCGGCTGGCGTATCGCCGAAGTGATGCGCTGCTGCGAGGGGCTCGGCGTGCCGCCGCCGGTCGTCTGCCAGCCGTACTACAACCTGCTCAACCGTATGCCCGAGGTCGAGGTGCTGGCGGCGTGCGACCACTACGGGATCGGCGTCGCGTCGTATTCGCCGATCGCGCGCG
>Ga0310813_10000799_pt1 | contig 19239 bp, 48 predicted proteins | sample YN3metagenome_FD_203086 | JGI IMG/M metagenome (GOLD analysis project Ga0310813, IMG submission 203086) | Soil microbial communities from experimental microcosm in Duke University, North Carolina, United States - YN3 | ecosystem: Engineered > Artificial ecosystem > Soil microcosm > Unclassified...
CCCCATCCCGAAGACGAAGCCGTAAGCGAAGGCGCCTAGGCCATGGCCGACGAGGAAAGACGTCGACGCCTTGGCCGGCGGATCGATATGGATCTTCGGATCGGCGAAGAGTCGGTGAGCGAGCGTCTCCTCGTCGGGCGTCATTCGTCGCCGGCCGAGCCAATCGACCGGCTCTTTGTCCGGACTCATTCGTCGGCCTCGACGATCGGCCCGAGCTCGTCCCGATGCTTACGGACGCGGAGGCAAGTTTCGCAACTCTTCCGCTCGAGAGGCAGCTTGGCGAAGCCTTCCCAATCGTCTTCCGCCAGGACGAGGCCGCATAGCGTCTCGGCTGGCTCGGTCTCGTCGAGCATATGGACCGAGTCGTCCGGATGCGCGATCTTGGCGAGGTAAGGCGACGGGAGCTCCCGCGGCCGCATGATCCGCTCGGCCTCCTCGACGACAACGTCTTGCGTCTTGGTCTTAGCCATTGTTTCTCCCTCTAGGCGACGACGACGCCTTGGCTGGCGAAGAGGATCTCGGCCGGTAGGAGCTTCTCGATCGGGACGGAGTGAAACGGTCCCTTTCCGACGTCGCGGATCGAGCTCGCGACGCGATGCTTCCAAGCGAAGCCGCGGATCTCGAAGGCGCCAGGCTCTCCCGTTACCAAGAGATAAGCCATCGCTCGGAGGCCTTTCTCCGAGCTCCGGACGTTGAGGTATTCGCCGGACGACCATTTGACGTCGATCGTCAGAGGCCGGCATTTGCGATCGCGGCGATTCTCCAAGCGGAAATCGAAGCCTTTATCGACGCCGAGCAAGGCCGGCGCCTCGAGTCCGTATCGCTTGGCGACGAAGAGCTCCGCCTCGCGGGCCCGCTTCTCGGTCTCGCGGACGCCTAGCGGCGCCGCGACCATTCGGTCTTTAAGGCCTCGAGAGCGAGCGTAGTCGAAGCGGCTCGCCATTTAGGCGTCCGGATCGCTTGGCGTCTGGACGGGAGCATGGCCGAGCGTCGCGCCGGCCTCGTCGGTAACGCGGACCGACGTCCCGGCCTGGAGCGTCGGCGAGCTCGTCGAGGTCGACCGATTGGACGCCCAATAGGCGCCGAGTACCGTCGCGATCGCCGTTATGGCGAAGGTGATTAGGCCTTGCGATCCCGGCGTAAGCCATGGCAGGAGGCCGGCGTCGCCGACGACGGCCCATAGCGCGGCCATGACGGCCTGGACGGCGACGACGACGCCGCCGGCCGCGGCGATTGGCCGCGTCTGGATGCCGGACGGCGACGTCGTCGATCCGCTCATGGCTGGCCGTCTTCTGGCTCGACGGCTCCCTCGTCGGCGTCGGTCTCGGAGTCCGTCTCCGTCTCGACGGCTCCCTCGCCGACGTCTTCGCCGGTCTCTTCGGTCTTCTCTTCGGCCTCTTCGGCCGCGTCGATCGCCTTCGCCGCGACCTCCGCCTTGGTCTCGTCTTCCGCCATTGCTAGACCTCCTTTCCCTTTGTGGCCGACGCGATGATCGCGTCGAAATAGCCATCTTTCGCCGAAATCCGAGCCTCGAGCTCGGCGATCGTCGCCGCGTCGGGATCGGTCGGATCCGGAGGCGTCGGCTCCGGAGCGTTAAAGGCCGGGACGGTAACGAAGATGCCGAGATCCGTCCCGATCGGCTTCCCGTCGAGATAGGTCGTCCCGCCGACGCGAAAGGCGCCCATCGCGCCGCGGACCGCGCCAAATGGCGCGAGTTGGGGACCTTCCGGATATTTGCGCTGGTCCCTGGTCCGGCCGTCGTATAGGCCTTCGCCGATCATTACCGAGTTGCGGCCTCCGAGCCGCGGATCGTTCGCCGTAAAGTGATAGGCGAGCCAAGCATGGCCTTTCCGGAAGGTGACTTGGCCGGAGAGCTCCGGATAGTGGTCGTTTACGAAGCCGTAATCGACGGCGACGAAGGCCATCGCTCCCGGCTTGGCGAGAAAGTCGCGCAGCGTCGTAAAGCTCTCGCCGTAATACCGCTTGGCCGCGACGCCGAGCTTGGCGAGGCCAGCCGCGACCTGGCTCGAGCCGAGGCCAAGCGGTCGACCGTTGGCATCTTTCGGAGCTCCGGCCGCGAGCCGGAAAGCATGATGCGTAACGAGTTTGGCTTGCGGATAGGTGTTGGCGAGAGCGGCTCCGACCGCGGCCGCGCAATTTACCGAGCCTTCGTAGCTCGAGATATTCCCTTGCTCGTCGGCATAGTCAGCGTTGCGCGGTATGACGAGTTGCGGGAAGACGACCGGCTCGGCCATATCGGAAGATCCCTCGGACGGCGATTTACGCGGACTTTAACGTATCGAATCCGCCGCTTTTGTCGCCGATCCGACGCCGAGCGGCCAGATAAGAGGCCTTGCAACTCTCGCAATGGTGCATCGAGTCGGCCGGGACGCGCTCCAGGACGTCAATCGTCGGAGCGACGATCCGGCCGCAATAGGTCCGCCAAGGCTCTTTCAGAATGTGCAGCGAGACGAGCTCGATATAGACCAAATTACGAAAGACTCGAGGATGCATCTAAGGCGCGGTTAGCCATCGGAGAGCCGCTCGATAGCCGGCGCCGGCCAAGGCGCGAGTAAAGCTCGCCGCGACGATGTAATAGCCGGCGTCGATCGTCGGCATACCGAGAAAGATCGCGATCGGGACGACCGGCAGGACGGCGCCGACGGTTAGCAGAAAGTCGGCGACGAAATCCTTAACGAGCTTTCGGAGAGTCAGCGGAGCGACGCCTCTCCCGTCGGCTAGGTCTTCGGCCGCGCCGATCCGCTCCGTCCCTCCCATGGCCGAAGAGTAGTCCCGCCATAGTCAATCCGGAGTAATCATTTCGGCTTAGAGGACGCCTTCTCGGCGGAGGCGATCGAGGATCTCGCCGACGTCGCCGAAGACCCTAGCGGCCATGCCGAGCTCCGCTCCGACCTCGCTGGCTCTCCGTCGACGGATCTCCGGATCCGGGATCCCGGCGATGGCCTGGAGGTAAAGGATCCCGGCCTCGAGAGCGGCCATCGATGGCCGCGGATCGCGGAAGACGGCCAGGACGGCCATCGCGGCCGGGTCGTCGCCTTCGGTAAAGGTCCGGATCGCCAAGGCCTCGACGAGCTCTCGCGCCAAGGCTGGCCGCTCCAGAGCGACGCGCATCCCGGAGTCGAAGCCGGTCGTCCAGGACGACCAATCTCCGCCGGCCTCTTCGAGCTCGACGAGAGTCGCGGCGATCGCCGTCGTAAGTCGCTCGACGATCGCGTCGGCCTCGTCCGGCGTCATATCGCCTCGACCTTGGCGATCGCCAGCCGGAGACGTCGAGGCCGGTCGATCTCCGGGATCTCTTGGAGCTCTCCCTCCAGGACGACGGAGTAACGAGTACCGGGAAGATGAATCGGATAGGACTCGGCCAGAGCGGCGAGGATCCGATCGGCGTCGACCTCGATCTCCAGGACGGCGTAATCGTCGCCTTCGTCGACGACGCGGACGGTCTCGCTCATCGGAGGATCTCGGCGATCGTCTCGAGGTCCGAGGGACGCCATACGTAGACCTCGATCCGAGGGACCATGCCGGCGAGATCGGTAAAGGCGTCGTCTCCGTGGTAGATCTTCCCCTCGAAGACGAGCGTCCGCAAGAGATCCAAGACGCGGTATTGCTCGTCGGAGAGGCGTCCGGCCTCGGCCTTTAGCTCGGCGAAGATAAGGCGACGGTCTCGAGCTCGGACCAAGACGAGGTCCGGCCAGCCTTTCGCCATGGTCCCGGTCCCTGGCGTGCGCCAGCCTCGAGCGGTCATGGCCGGACGAAAGCCGATATGGTCCCATCCAAAGATCTCGGCGAGGCCGCGAGAGCCGACTATCTGCCGGCGAAAGTCGAGCTCCGAGATCTTCGGCGCCTTCGTCGCCGTCACGAGACGGCCCGGAGCTTGCGTCGGCGAGCGTCTCGAGCCTTGGCCGTCTGCTCCCGGCGTCGATCCCTTTCCGCCTCGAAATCTTGGATCCGGCGCTTGGCAGTCTCGAGCTCTTCGCGGAGCTTCTCGTCGCCGCTCTTGGCCGTGAAACTAAGGCTATGGCCGGAGGGACAGTAAAAGCCGCTATGCGTCCGGCGGAGCTCGGCCTCCATATGCGACGGCATAGCAAACGCGACTCCGCAAGCCGCGCAAATGGTCGACGTTAGCTCGACCTCGGCGACGTATTTCTCTCCGCTCATTGGCTGGCTCCCTCCTGGTCTATTGGTCCGGATCCGACCGACGCCGGCGTCTGATCGTCGACCGGCCAGATATCGCCGATCGCCTCGGTCCGCTCCCGGCAAGTCTTCCGGTCGATGCATTGCCAAGCCGAATCGAAGGCCTGGCCGGGAAGCGGATCTCGCCAGCGGACGAGCCGGTAATTAACCTCCGCGGCCGAGCCGCAAATGGCGCAAGTCGGCTTGCTCTTCGGATAGACGGGAGCCTCTGCCGGCTCGCTCATAGCTCGGTCGTCGCTTCGAGTAGACACTTTGCAAGATCGACCGCGCCGCTCTCGTTTAGCTCGAGCAAGACGAGGCGACAGAGCTCATTTCCGATATATCGCGTCTCGACGACTAGGACGACGCCGGCGACGCTCCGATCGTTGGATCCGGGACCGATCCATATCTCGAAGGTATCGGACCATCGGCCCGAGTCCGTCGCGCTCTCCGCGATCTTGGCGTCTATTGCGTCGTCGACGACGGCGAAATATCCGGCGTCGATCCTCTGCCGGGTCATACCGGCGGGATCTCGTCGAGAGCGATCGATCCCTTCGGGACGGCGATCCGCCAGGACGAGAGGATCGGGATCGAGAGGCAAGGCGCCTCCGTCCGGATCGTCCGTCCGTCGAGCTCGACGGTCTTCGTATCGAAGCAAATAGTCAGCGTCCGGAAAGTGAGCGGCTCCGGTCCGATCGCTAGCTCGAGCTCGAGCGTCCGGATCCCTCTCTCGGAGCTTCGCCTTAGAGCTCATTCCCCCGCCTCCTCGATGGCGGGCTGCTCGCGGAGAGCGGCGAGGATGGCCTGAACATGGGGACGCACAAACGGGCCAGCGGCTTCGCCGGATAGCCGTTTTTCCGGCTCGTCGCTGGCGAGCCATCGGTCCACCGCCTTGACGGCATCATCGGCCAACAGGCCCACCTTGCGCCGCTCGTCAGCCCAGGCTTCGATGGCGGGCAGCCGAGTACGGACAATCTCGTAAACGGCATCCGCGATGCAATCGGCTGAGGAACAGTCGTCAGCATCGCCGTCGATAACGGCCAACCTGACCTCATCGCGGATAGCGTCTAGCCAAGCCTCTGTCGCTGGCTGCTTCGGTGTGTCAGTCATGGCTTCGGCTTCGATGGCGTCCATAAGGTCCGGCCAGTATGTCCGCAGGTAAGCAAGCCGGTCCTGTCGAGAGCCGATCCGGTCCCACTTGCCGCGCCAATCCTCTGTCGCTGGCTGCTTCGGTGTGGTCATTTCCGTATCCTCGGTGGCGGGCTGCTCGCGCTTTTCTTTGTCGAACCAGCGCGTGATGCCGTCGTTGAGCGCCCAACCGGGAATGTCCGACAACGCCCGCTCGCGGCCCTCGCCCACGATGGCGGGCCACAACTTCTCAAGGATTGCGGCAGCGTCCTCATACGGCGCGGTCCATTGCTCAACACGATCAGGGACCGCAAAGCCACGCTCGGCCATAAGATCAGCGAGCCGTTGCGCGATCCTCGCCCGCCGCGCCTCTGTCGCTGGCTGCTTCGGTGTGGTCATTCCGTCGCCTCCTCGGTGGCGGGCTGCTCGCGCTTTTCTTTGTCGAACCAGCGCGTGATGCCGTCGTTGAGCGCCCAACCGGGAATGTCCGACAACGCCCGCTCGCGGCCCTCGCCCACAACAGTCTCCTCGGTGGCGGGCTGCTCCTGATCCATTGCCGCGCCGAACCCGTCTTTGTAGCCCTCGGCCCGTATCCGCGCCTCTATCTCGGCGGCGGCTGGGGCGGCGGCTTGCTCGTAGACCGCCACAACCTCGATAGGCTCGTTGTCCTCACTGACAGGGCACATCGAGTAGTGATCGCCGTAGTCACGCCAGTACGCCCCGTTAGCCCCGACGACGACGCGCTGCGGTAGGTCGCTCGACTCAGGGATATGCACTCGTCGGGCGTCTTGGTGGCTTTGGCACATGCACGGCTGCTTCGGTGTGGTCATGCGGCACCTGCCACGCACGGCTCCACGCGCAGCGGCCCAAGCAAGGCCGACAACGTGGTGCCACCCAGCACAGCCACCTCGGCTAGGTGGTGGGCACAGGTGGGCTTCAGGCCAACCGACACGCTGGTCGGGTGGCCACAGTGGCCCCGGCAGCGGCTGGCCATCGTCGCCCATCGTGCGGCCGCTGGCGTCCACCGGCAGGCTGCAGTGCCACACCACGATGTCCTGCCGCACCTGCACCTCGATGCCGGCGAGCACGGTGTAGTGGACCCTCATAGCCCAAGCAACGGCGCCCGGGCGGGCTCGCCCGGCGCCTGCATCAGCACGTAGTGGCCGCTGCACTCTGGATTAGGGCACAGGTGGATGTCCCAGCCGGCCCGGCGCAACTCCAGCACACGGGTGCGCAGTTGGCCGATGCCTTCACGGCCGGCGGCAGGTTGGTCGATGCCTCCCCATTGGCGCAGGTGCGTGGCCAGCCGCTCGCGTTGGCTGGGTGGTCGTGTGGTGGTGGTGGTGCCCATCGGTTACTCCCAATCGTGCTGGCCGTCGCTGTGGCGGCCGGCGTGCCCGGGTCGCAGGCTGCAGGTGTAGGTGGCGCCCTCGTCGTCGGCCACCGTAGCACCACACGCAACCTGTTTGCCAGCCGGTTTGTCCACAGCCTTTGGCTCAGCCGCCGGCGGGTTGTCCACAGGCGCCGGCGGCTCTGTGGACGGCGTGGTGGCTTCCGCTTCCGGCTGCGCGTTTACACGCACAGCCTCGGCGGCAAAGTCGGGCGCCACCCGCTGCTGCAGTTGCTGGCGCAGTTCGCCCAGCGGGCCGGCCACGGGCACCGGGTTGACGGGCGAGGCGGCCAGCCCACGCCGGTACTCGAAATCCTCCTCGTCGTCCAGCACGGCCATGGCGGGCAGCGCGATGCGCTGGGTCTTGCACAGCCGGCGCAGCACGGTCTTCTTGGCCATCTCATCGTAGTCGGTCAGCCACGGGCTGCTGCGCGCCCGGGCGCTGGGTGCGCGCTTGCGGATGGGCTCCACGTCGTCGGCGATCGACATCACGTCCCACTTGTCCTGCCCGCTGGCGAACACCACCCGTGCCCACACGGCCTTCCTTTGGCCGCGGCCGTCAGGCGTTCCCCATGCCTCACGGTGGTGCAGGTAGCCGCCGGTGCCACGCTGATATTCGAAGTAGTCGGCGTCGTACACGATGGCGGCTTCCACAAACGTGACGCCGGTGCCGGGCGCCGTTACCAAGTCGCAGAGGCCTTGGTAGCCGACGATCAACTGCACGGCCGGCGTGTTGCCTTCACGGAATGGCACCAAGTAGGCGCGGCCCAGCACAAACGGCAGGCCAACGTCGGCGGCCTGCATCACGGCCTGCAGGAACGAGGCGCGGCCGGTGGGTGTGGCCGTCACCTCCACCAGCGTGTCCGGGTTGCGCCGGAACTGCGTCAGCGCGGCCTTGGCGAAGTACTCGGCCGGGTAGCGGCCGGCCAGCCGGGCGGCTAGGTCGGCCATGCGTGGCTGCAGGTCGTGCTCCAGCACCTGCACGGCGCTGGCCACGTTGGCCAGTGCATTGGTGCCCGGGCTGGCCACCTGTTGGGCGGCCTGCTGTTCAGGCGTCTGGGTCGGCATCTGGTACCTCCTCGAGATGCGGCCGGAAGGGCCGCTTGGTGGTGGTGGTCAGGTGGCCAGCGGCCGCCTGTGCATACCTGTCGAGCGCACTGTCCACACCGACAACCCGGGATAGATCGGCGGCCAGTTCATCGGCCACGGCCTGCCATTCCACGCGGTTCTCGTCGTATGGTGCCCAACTGATCGTGCCGCTGGGCAGGAGCAACTTGGTGGCCGTGCCCATGGCCTTCTGTAGCCGCTGGGCCACCACCTCGCGCACCTGCCCGATGGTGGCCAGTTCGGCGTCCAGCCGGCCCAACTGTTCAGCCCACTGCTGCTGCTCGTTGGTGGCCACCAACTCGGCGCCCGCTTCGGCAGCCCAGCGCTCGCGCAGCCACCGGCCGTACTCCTTGGTGCCGTCCGGCTCGGGTGGGACGCCGGCCAGCACGTTGTCGCGCCAGAACCGATCGCCCAACTGGCGCAGCACGTCGATGGTGCCCTCGTCGCGTGGCAGCGCGTACCACCGGAAGTCGGCATAGCCCAGCATCACGGCCATGTAGGCCACCGGCCGGCCCGTGATCCCAAGGTAGTGCTGCACCTGCACGGCGTAGCCGGCCGGCACCTGCGCCAGCCCGTCGGCCAGCGGGTGGGTGGGTCCCCAATCGCGGTCACTCGTGGCCCACTTGGCTTCGAAGATGCCGGGCAGGTATGGGCCGCCGGCGTCCTGCTCGGGCGTCAGGCGCGTGCCCGGGCTGGCGTAGCGGTCCACGTTGCCACCCAGCCATGGGCGCCGGCGATCGCGCAGCGCCTTGGCCGGCGGCCGGCGCAGGACCATGCCGGTGGCGGTGCTGAACAACGTGGCCACCACCGGCTCCAGCAGCGTGCCCATGGCCATCTGCGGGTTGGCCGGCTTGCCGGCCGACTGGCCGGTCTTCTCGAGCCACACGGCCAGCGGCCCACCGTAGCGCGACACGCCGGCCAGCCGGGCCATGTCGGTGCCGCCCAGATAGTGCCGGCGTTCGGCCAACTGTGCTTCGGTTAGACCCACGGCTGCCTCCTTGCACCCGGCCGCGGCCCGGTGCAATACTGGCCACCAGCCAAGCGCCTGTGGTGGGTGCTTTGGTGGTGGTGTGGCGACGGGCCGGCGTGAGCCGGCCTGTTGCTGTCATGGGCACCTTAGTGCTTGGCTGTGCCACCTTGCGTGGCACGCCCGGGCAGCGGCATGACGCGCCGGCGCCGGCGGGTGTACACCGGCTTGCCGTCCACCTGCGCCTGTATCACCTCCAGCGTCTGGACCAGCACGATGGTGCGGGCCAGCACCTTGACGTGGGCCACGCCACTGCCACAGCGTGTGCAGAGCACGCCCTCGGCCACCAGCGGCATCCGCAGCGCGAAGCCGAACGGCATCCGGGTCACCCGGCCCAGCAGCCGGGCCAAGTCGGTGCCCGGGTCGATCGGCATCGCCCGGTAGGTGCAGCGGCCGCCACACTCGGTGCAGGTGACGATCGCGGGCGTGTCAGCCACGGGCCGGCCGCTCGACTTCGAACGTCACGCCTTGCTCGTCGACGGCGATCTTGGTGACCCGGCCGATCGGCTCGTCGTGCGCGAGGCGGAACCGTGGCGGCTTGGCGCCGTGGTAGCGCCACAGCCACCAGCCGGACCACTGGCCGGCCACCCAGTCGTTCAGCCGCCATAGCGGGTGGCTGTGGTCGATGCGGTTGGCGATTCCCCAAGTCGGGCCGCCCGGGTTGGCCAGCCACCACGCCAGCGCGCCCGTCAGGCCGGCGGCCCACCACGCCAACCGGGCGCGCACCGGCAGCCGGCGCCAGCCCAGCAGCGCCCGGACCAGATCGGGCCATGCGGCCAGCCACCTGCGTGTAAACGCGGAGGCGCTCACGGCAGGTGGGTCAGGTTGCTTGCCACCCGGTGCGCCTCGGCCGCCGGCACCAGCCACAGCGGCCCGATCTTCACGGCCTGCAGCGTGCCACGGTGGATGCGCTGGCGTAGGCTGTCGGGCAGCACGCCCATCGCCTCGGCCAGCACGCGCAGCGTGTAGTACCCGCCAACGGCCTCGGGTGCATCGGCCAGCCTGCTGTACGTCGTCGTCATGTTGCCTCCTTGTCCGGGTTGCCACCCAGCCGTTGCACGTCGCCACGGGCGATGAACTCGCGGGCGCTGTCGCCTGCCGCCTGTGCCCGGGCCAACTCGGCCCGGGCCTCGGCCAGCGTGGTGGGCCGGTACGCCACCGGGCAGGCGCCGGTGGCGTAGTCGTGGGTGGTGCGGGCCGCACCGCAGAGCGCGCAGTGTGTGCGCTGCAGCGGCAACGGTGTGAACGTGTTGGGCACTAGTCGCGTCCCCATCCCAGCGGCAGGTCGGCGCCCTCGGCCTCGTCCACCGCGCTGCGCATGGCCTCCAGATCGTCGCCCGGGTCCAGATCGAGGTCGGTCACGGCCTGCAACTTCTCGCCCACCGGGCTGTCCTGCTGAAACGCGTCGGGCAGGTTGTCGTACCAATCTTGGTACTCCGACTGCACGTCGCGCAGCGCCTCCATGGCGCCGTCGAAATCGGCCTTGGCAGCCTCCATGGCGTCCAGTGCCGTGCGGGCATCGTCCACGGCTGTCTGCCAGCGGCTGGCCCGGCTTGGGTAGCGGGTGCGTGCCATTGTGGTGTTCCCTTTCAGGTGGTGGTGATGGTGATGCCGGGCAGGCGGTTGGCCACCTGCTGCCGGGCGTCGGTTAGTGAGCCTACGTGGCCCTCTGGGTGCGGTGTGATGCCGGCCGCGATGGCCAGCACCCGCCACGCCCAGCCCAACGGCCCAAGGCGTGGCTCGAGTAGCGGCCACACCAGCGCCAGCAGCGTGCCGTCTTCGGCGCGCAGGTGGTAGGCGCTGGTGCGCGCATCGCGCTGCCAGTGGGCAGCAGGCCGGCTTGCGCCAGCCCGCTGCCGCCGGCGCCGGCTCACGCCTGCGCCTTGGCCTTGGCTGCGGCCCGCTGGGCGGCCTTACTGGCACGCCATGCGGCCCGGCGGGCCTCCGCGGCCTCATCGGCTGCGGCCTTCATCAGCGCCTGCCCGTCCGGCGTGGCCGGGCCAACGGCCTCGATCCTCGCCACGGTGGCTGCACGCTTGGCCGTGGCGGCCGGCGTCTCGCCAACGATCTCGGGTTCCGGCTCAGGCGCCGGCTTGGTGTTGCGCACTGCGGCAGCGCGCTTCTGCACGGGTGTGCCCGCGGCCGGCTCGGTGCCGGCCTCGGCCTGTGCGGCCGCCTTGCGCTTCTCACGCCACGCCTTCTGATACTGCGCGTCGTGGGTGCGGCACTGCCGGTAGATGCCGCCCGGGTACGCCTTGTTCGGAGCAAAGTCGCTCAGCGGCGCAACGTGGGCGGCCTCGCCCATACCCGGGATGCCCGGGCAGAGTTTGTAGCCTGCCGGCACGTCCGGCTTGGTGGCCACCGGCTTGGTGGCTGTGGTGGTGCTGGCCATCTGGCCCTCCTTTGGCTTGGTGCGCAGTGCCACGGTGGCACGTGCGCCCGGGATGTTGAGCGTTGCTGCAACCTGCAGCGCGCCCACTTTGTAATCCTGCTCGCGGAGCAGGATGCTGCGCAGCGGCACGTTGCCGCGATAACGCCTGTAGAGGTGCCACGCGATCTCCCAATAGCGGGTGTCGTGGCCGCCGGCGCCGCGGCCGGCTGCGTTGCCGGCCAGCACTTCAGCATGGCGCAGGCCGTGGGCGATCTCGTGCAGGAGCACGAGGCGCTGGTCCTGCCGGCTGGTGCCGGCCGTGATGGTGATGCCGAACAGGTTGGCCCGGCCGGTGCTGTAGCGCGGCCGCTGGCCGCTCCACCACTGCTTCTGCCGGCGCGTGCGCCAGTTCAGCGTTGGCGGGTTGGCCGGCGCCTTGGCACCAGCCTCGGCGGCCCACACCTGCGCCAGCAGGTCGCTGGCCCACTTGGGTGCCGGCACTAGCGGGCCAGCCTTGGGTCGGTCAGCCGGGCCACGATGGTGGCCGGGTGCATTGGGTCGGCGTGCTCGAGGCACACGTTGCCAAGTCCGTCGATCCACTTGGTGAGGTTGCCGCACCAGCGCTCGCCGGCGATCTGGCACGTCACGGCGTCCTGCCCACACGAGCAGTACTCGTCGTTCCAGAGGTGGGTGGTGGTGGTCTGCTGCATCGTGGTGCCCTTCTGGCCTAGCGGAGGCCGGCGTAGGTGCGGAGCCATTCCTTGGTCACACCCAAGGCGATGGCGATCTGGAAGAGGCTCTTGCCGTTGAGCGCCATCACGAGGGCTTCGGCAACCTTGCGGTCGCGCTCGGCCTTGAGGGCTTCGGCGGTGGTGGCTGCGGTGGTGTTGTTCATGCCAGTAAGATACACCTACGGCGCCGTAGTGCAATAGGGTTATCCACAATCTTGGTGCTTTTCGGCAACATTCTGCGACTTGGCCGGCTTGGCCTTGCTCCACGCCAGCCACGCCAGCGCCAGCAGGCCGGCGGCCACCGGCCACCAGCCCACGGCCAGCGCGTGGCCGGCAAGGTAGGCGAACGTGAAGACCAGCAGCGCCCGGCCGGCCAACTCAAGGTAGCGGGTCACGTGTGGGTGCCCTCCAGCGGTGGGTGGATTGGTGTAGCCGGCCGGCCTAGCACCGGCCGGCTACGGGGTCGTGCTGCACCATAGGCGGCTACGCCTGCCGCTCAAACTTGCTGCCGCACACGTTGCACGTGGCGTCAAACGTGTCGCTCGCCACGCGCACCTTCACGGGCTTGGCGCACGCGCACTCGTACAGCCGCATCCGGCTGCCGCTGCCAGTGCCGCGGCTCTTGCCACCGCGGGTGCCAATGCCGGCGCTGCACGGGCGGCCCAGCAGCGCGGTCAGGATGCTCATCCAGTTGTCGCGCTCGCCACCAAACTGCGGCATCCCATCGGCCACCGTCTTGGCCAGCGCCAGCGCGCCCTCGCGCAGGTCTGCGCGCAGCAGCGCGAGGTGGTACTGCTGGCCCGCGGCCGCCGGCTTCTTGGTGAAGCCCAGCCGTACACAGGCCTCCTTCCACGCATCGCTGTGGCCGGCGCCGTGGCCTGCCAGCACGTGGCCCAACTCGTGCACGGTGGTGCCGCTAAGTTGGATCCAGTTCTCTTGGCTGGCCGCGGCAACCTCTACCACGTCCACGTTGCCGATGCCGTTGCGCCAAACGCCGTAGTGGCAGGTGCCGCGCACGCCGCGCTGGCCCACGCCGTACACCAGTTTGGTGTGCATCAGGCGCATGGCCTCGTCATGGGTGAGGCTGCCGCGCTTGAGCGCGCCCTCAACGGCCATCGTGCGCACGGCCTGTACGAACTGCTCGTGGGAGAGTGTGGTGTTGCTCACGTGAGCCTCCTTGCGGGTGGTGGTGGTGGTGTCCATCTGCACGCAAGATACTACGCCAGCGTAGCGGGCGCAAGTGGGTTATCCACAGATTGGTGCGCCCGGGCAACGACTGTGCGTTTACACGCGCAGCCCGATGCGCCGGGCATCTCGGAGCACGTTCTTGTCGACGTGCCAGTCGCCGTCGCGGCCGCTGAGCGTGGTGCTGCGCCCGTCGGGCGCCGTGATCAGCACGTGCATGTCGGCCGTCACCCGGATGCTGTAGCCGGCCCGCAGCGCAGCGCGCACCACGGTGCGCTGCGCCTTCGTCTCGACCACGTCCAGCGGCCCGGGCCGGCTCATGGCACCACCTGCCCGCAGTGGCTGCACGTGGTGCCATGCATCCACACCAGCCACCCGGCGGGCGCGTTCACGTGGTGCGCGCCATCGGGCGAGATGCCGTGGCCGTAGAGCACCATGCTGCGCTGGAACGCCACCTCCCGGTCGAACGCAGCCCGCTGGTGCGGCAGCAGGCCGGCCCGGTAGCGCTCGACCTGCTCCTCGCCGGCCCGGAGCAGGTCGCGCAGGTTGACCCGCTCAGCGGGCATAGCGCACCACCAAGGCGGCCAGCACCACCAGCACCACCACCAGCGCGGCCGGCACGGCGTGCTGCACTAGGTCCGTGAACGCCTGCAGGTCGATGGGCAGGCCGGTCACAGGTTCAGCCCTCGGATGCGCACACGTGGCGCGTCCTTGCCGTAGGTGAGTTGGGCGTCGGCCTTGCCGCCACCCGGGTGGTCGTGGTGGAAGCCGCTGACGCTGTAGTGGCACGGCGTGTGGCGCTCGGTGCAGGCGCAGCGGCCGCCACACCCGGAGCACTGCCACACCGGCGGGTTGCCGATGCCGCCGGCCTTGGCGCTGTGGTCGATGCGGTGCCAGCCGCACGCGCCACAGACCTGCGTCTGGGTTGGCGTGTACTCGGCGCACGGCTCTGGGTTCACGATTCGTACCTCCTGCAGATGCATTGTGAGCAGCCGGTGGTGGTGCGCTGGCCGCCGGACGTGCCGTCGGGCCGCACGTGCTTGGTGACGTAGTGCCAGTCGCGCAGGTGCCGGCAGAACCGGCACACGTGTTGCGTGGTGCCCTTGACGATGGTCTTCACGGCAGCACCTCCACCAGCACTTCCCAGCCGGGCAGCAGGCCGTCGCCCGGGTGGGCCATCCACTCGCTATGCACGGGCTGGCCGAACCGCTGGCCCGGGTACAGGCGCAGCGCCAGCGCCGGCGCCACCTGCAGCGCCGTGGCCTGATCTGGCGTCACCACCAGCACGCTCACGACCTCGGTGCGGTCGCGGCGCTCGGCGGCCAGCGCCATGGCCTCGTCGGCCACCTGCTGGGTCACGTCGGGCGGGGTCATGCCGGCTGCCCAGCCGCGGCCGCCATGGCCGCCTCGGTGCTGGCGTCGGCCACCTCGGCGGCCAGCCGCAGCAGCGTGGCGTAGGTGCGGGCGTCGGCCGCCGGCTTGCTGCCGATGGCGCTCCAGTTCACGGTGGCCGGCGTGTAGGTGGCGCGGCCGTACTCCTTGCGCGGCCCGTACACGTCCACGCTGAACGAGCGGTTCAGCGTCTCGGCCTCCAGATCGGCCACCAGCGCCACCCGGAACGAGCCGTCGTCGCTGGTCTGCACGATGCAGTAGGTGTTCGGGTCGCTGGCCTGTGGCCGGGTGTACACGTAGAGCGTGCCGTACCCGGTGTCGATGGGCACGCCGTAGCGGGCCAAGATGCGGACGTGGTCGATGGTGGTGTTCACGGTGGTGCTCCCTTACTTGGTGGTGCGCTGCGCGGCCAGCGCCTTGCTGGTCGCTAGGTGGCCGGCAGTGGTGGCCGGCGTGCCAACGGGCCACGTGCCCGTAGCCGGGGTCGTGCCCACGGGCCACACGTTGCGGCCGCAGGTGGTGCAATAGGTGTGGCCACGCTCGTCGGTGGCCAGCGTGATGGTGTGGGTGGTGTTGTTCATGGTGCCACCATACGCTACGCCGGCGTAGTGCGCAAGTAGGTTATCCACAATCTTGGTGCTATTTCGCACCGGCCCGCGGATCGCGGCCGGGATACTTGGTGTTGTGGTGGATGGCGTGCGCCTCGGCCCGGAGGCACAGCACGCAGCGGCCGGCGTGGTAGCAGCCGCCACAGGTGGCCGCCGGCGTGGCCACGTAGGCGTGGTGCCGGTCGGCCCGGGTGGCTGTCACCCGGCCGCCTCCAGCGCAGCGAACTGCGCTTCGGTCCACTCGTGGTCGGCGGCCATGCCGGCGCCACCGGCGGGCAGCCCGGCGACGGCCACCTGCCGGGTGATCTCGGCCAGCGCGTCGGCCAGCGTGCCGGCGCCGGCTAGTTCCTGCAGCACGGCGGCCTGCTCCAGCAGTGCCGCGGCCATGGTGGCCTGCTGGGCCGACGTGGTGTCGGCCAGCGCCTTGGTGGTGGCGGTGGTGTTCACTTGGTGGCCTCCTTGCCGATATGGTAGTCGGTGCCGTAGAACGAGGAGCCGTTGGCCACGGCCCACACCCGGTACAGGCTGCCATCCGCGGCCCGGTACACCCACTCGCCAGAGCCGGCGAAACCGTTGCGGATGGTCTCGGCCAGCACGTAGGTGGCCTCGGCCGTGCCGCGCTGCACCTTGGCGTACAGGCGGGCGAACTTGATGGTGTCGGCGTCTGCGTTGTCGGCCACGTATACGTGCCGGCCGCGCTCGATCGTGCTGATGCGGTTCACTAGCGGCCAACCTTCCAGCCGCTGGCCTGATACAGCCGGAAGGAGCCGTCCTTCACCTGCTGCCAGCCAAAGTGGCGGCCCACTAGGTTCCGGAGCACCTTGGCCGTTTCGGCCTGCATCTTGCTGGCGTGCTCAACGGCGGCCAGCGCCTGCTGCATCGCTTCGATGTTGCCGGCCCGGTAGTAGGCGCCGGCGAGGTCCCAAGCCTTGTCCTGCTCGGCGGCGAAGGTGGCCATGTCCTGCAGTGCTTCGCGCACTTCAGTGCGGGCCAGTTGCTGCTGGGTGGGTGTAGCGGTGGCGGTGGTGTTGTTCATGCACGTATACTGCACTACGGCCGCGTAGGATGCAATAGGGTTATCCACAACTTTGGTGCCCAAACGCACCATTTCGCAGAACATCCGTAGGGCTACGCCGGGCTATGTAGCGCTACGTCTCGGGGTCGGTTTCGGTTTCGGATACGGGACGGTTACGAAGACGGTCTCGGGACGTTTAGTCTGAAGTCTTCACTTCGGGCGCCGGCGCGCCAATAGCACGCCCGGCGCCCGTTGGCAATACGCCAGCCCGGTGCATTGCCGGCCCGCCGGCCGGGTGTACTGTGCTCGGTGTGCACCAGCCTGCACCGAAGCCACGCCGGCCCAGAGCACAGGCGCAGCGCCACTCGGGCACTGGCGCCGGCCTAGCCGACAATCGTGGCGTGGCACCGCTTACGCCCGAAAAGTTGGCCAAGGATTTCGTGGCCGACTTCCTGATGACGGCGGCAGCCGTGATCTCGACGCTGCCGGTGGCGTGGTCGTTTGGGCTGCCCACCGATGCGGCCGGCTACTACACCGTGGCGGCCGCGATCTTCGGTGCCTTCATCCGGGCCGGCTACCGGGCCGCCTTGCGCTGGGCGCTGACGCCTTGAGCCACCTGCCCGACCTGCCGCCCAGCGTGTTCCGCGACCGGCGCTGGGTCGAGTTGAACTCGGTTCACCTGCTGAAGCACGAGGGCCGGACGTGGTGCGGCCGGATCATCGCCAACGGCGTGCCCACCACCACACGCCGGCCAGCAGCGGCAATACACACTTGCGAGACCTGCATCTACGTGTTCGGCCTGTACGAGCACAAGAAGTAGGCGGTTGCATTTCGGGCTGGCGCCGGCGTTGCGGGTGGTGTAGCCTGCCGGCCACCAACCCACCACAGCGAGGGACCATGGCCAACCCGTTTCGCGATCCGCGGGTGCTGCCGCAACTGGATGGCAGTGCCACCGCTGGAGCCGACTGCGCCTTCCGCCAAGCACAGGCGGCCATCTTGTGGGTGACCGGCACCTTGGTGGGCATCAAGGCGATGCGCTCGTGGCTGCAGGTGCCGGCAGGCGGCATCGGGATGGCCAGCGTGCGCCGGCTGGTGGAGCACTATGCGCCGGGCGCCACGGTCGCCTACACCACCAGCACGACCGTGGTGTGGCAAGGCTTGGCGCTGGGCGCCTACGTCATCTGCGCCGTGGACTACGGCTGGGTGAACGACAACCTGCCGGCGATCAGCGGCGACCACGCCTTCCGTGACGACCATGCGCTCGGCCTGTTCGGCCGGGAGCCGGTGCGCAAACGCACCTACACCGAGTGGCACGACAGCCTAGGCGACAACCGGCGGGCCAACATCCCGAAGACCAACTCCATGGTGCGCGCTCGAGATGCGAACGGCGCCATGGCCAGCCCAGCCCACGGCGTGCAGGCCGTCATCGTGCAGCGGCCGGCGTAGCATGGGCTACCGTTACAGCCACAGACGCAAGGAGGCCAAAGTGGGCAGCGACGAAACGACCAGCGGCTTCGACCCGCACGACAAGCCGGCCGAGGAGGATCAGGTTGAGGTGCCCGAGGGCACGCCCGGCACGCCGATTGACGAGGACGACGACGGCGACGAGCAGGATGCCGAAGTAGCGGCCGAGGCCATTGACGCGGCCGACGACGCGGAGCCTGACGGGCAACCCGGATGACGATCACGGCTGCCATACAGGCGTTCTTTGCCGACACCGCTGGGCAGGTGGCCGCGGCCGTGCTGCTGGTGGCGATCGTCGACTTGGTGCTGGGCATAGCGGCCGCCATCCGTGACCGCGTGTTCCAGTGGGAGAACGTGGCGGCTTGGCTGCGCAGCACGTTGGCCGGCCGGGTGCTGCCCACGTGGGTGCTGCTGTTCGTGGGCTACTTCGCCCACCTGAACGTGGCCGGCATCGACCTGCTGGGTGCAGCCGGCATAGCCGCCGGCCTGCTGTACGTCGCCGAAACGGTGGGCACGATTGTGCGGCTATGGGGTCCGAACCGCGGCGACCAGAAGGTGCCCGTAGCGTGAGCGACTGGCACCTGTACCGGGCCAAGCGCCGGTGGTGCCCGGAATGGCTGTGGCGCTTGGTGCGGCCGCTCGTGCTGTGGGAGCCGCTGCTGTCGCTGTTCACGGAGCCGCCGGCCGAGGAGGATTGGGGCAAGTGAGCGGATGCCGCCGGCATGGTGGCCGGCACAACCGGCAGCACTGACCATGGTGCCGCTGCTGCTGGCGTTGGGCACGTGGCTCACGGTCACGGGCCTCGTGCTGCTGATCTACGACTACGGCCGCCGGTCACGATGACCCCGGACATATCGCCGGACATATCGCCGGACATATCGCCGGACATATCGCCGGACATATCGCCGGACATATCGGGCGTGCCGCTGGCCGACCCAACGGCGCCCATCCATATCGGCGACTGGGTCTACCGTGCCGGCCTGCTAACGGCGCACAAGGTGGAGAGCCTAGTGGCCGACCGGGTGGTGCTCAAGTGTGGTCGCGAACCGCGTTTACACGCAAGCCGCGGCGCGCTGAACAAGGTGCAGCCCGGGTACGCCTACCACACCTGCCTCGACTGCGGTGGGATGCGTGGCAAGCCACGGTTGCAGGACCTCATCGATGGGGAGGGGTAACGGGTACGACCCACGGGCCACCCGCCGGATGGCCAAGGTGCGCAGGCTGGTGCTGGAGCGCGACCTGTGGCGCTGCCATTGGTGCGGTGGGCAGGCCACGCAGGTGGACCACCTCATACGGGTAGCCGACGACGATCGGCCGGGTACGGTCTACGACCCAGCCAACTGCGTAGCCGCCTGTGGCGACTGCAACAAACGACGCAACCGGGCGGGCTGGGTGCCACCTAGGGAGCGGGTGATGGTGCCGGGCACAGGTGCGCCGGCGTACAGGCCACGCGACTACGCTGCGCCACGCCATGGGCGGCCCACCACCAGCGCCCAGCGTCAGCCCGACACAGCCACGCTGTCGCCCGCTGCACCCACGGCCGCTGCATGGCCACGCGCAGCCCAGCCGAAGGCGACAGCGACCGTCAGTCGCGGCCGGTTTTTCAGCAGCGCGGCAATACGACCAG
>Ga0310813_10000804_pt1 | contig 19196 bp, 17 predicted proteins | sample YN3metagenome_FD_203086 | JGI IMG/M metagenome (GOLD analysis project Ga0310813, IMG submission 203086) | Soil microbial communities from experimental microcosm in Duke University, North Carolina, United States - YN3 | ecosystem: Engineered > Artificial ecosystem > Soil microcosm > Unclassified...
TCGGTGTAACCGAGCCGCGACCGTGAGGGAGCGTCACATGAATCTGATAAAAGATGGTGTATAACAGTGCAACATTTTAACCACTTAATATCATAAAGTAAGAAATTTCAGCTAAAAGTTATAGCACAGTGACGCTCCCTCACGGTCGCGGCTCGGTTACACCGAGTGTCTCCCAGAGTATCTCTGATTTATTCAACAACGCCCCCAAAGGAGAAGACATGCGTTGTTCGCACAGAAGAAGTAACGATTTATCTCTGAAGCCTTGTCTCGCATGCCTTCTCCTTCGGGAGAAGGTCCGACCGGCGGATGAGGGCGGGGGATATTTATTTTTACTAGCGCTGCCCCATCCTTGGGGTCGCATCTTGTCCATGCACAATGACTGGCGGATAGTCCTGTTTCTCAACGCAGGCTATTATAGCTGCTAATAATGCACTAGGCGTATTGTTTGCGACAATAGAGACATCCGATGGATTGAATTGATAGAAAGCTTTAACTTGCTCTGCGGCCAGTTGTTCTATCGCATCCGGTGTGGCATCCTCTAAGTTATCAGGAAGATGAAGTTTTGTCTCTATCCCGGTATCACATTTGTGATACTCAGAAAATACCCTGATACGGGGGTCTGCTTCTTTTAATGATTCAAGATCACTAAATGCCAGAATCGCGCTGTTAAGCGGGTCTAATGTTAATTTTAATACGGCTATTAATGGTTCATCTTCTCCCAAGTAAGGATTGTCTCTATACGCTTTTGCCTGTAATGCTAGACTTCTTACAGACCGTTCAGTTGCATCTTCAATTGATCTTCTCTTCTCAATGAAAGCATTAATTTGATTATCAGGCACTGAGCCGTCAGGATTTCCCGCGATGAAGTGTCCTCTAAAGCTACCTAAATCACCGAAATCTAAATTATCTTCTTGCACATGCTGTTCAGTTTCTTCCGGTGCCGCATTTTTTTTCTCTTCTGCTTCAAGTCTTTCAAAGGTATGAGGCTTATTAAGTGACGCCATTCTAGATGAATATCGATAAGAGAGTCCTAATGCATCCGCGATATCGCCACAAATAATATCAGTACCAATCAAAAGGTGATCTTTATCTTTTATACCGAAGGATCCTGGTGTATTAGCAGCCGCAGACTCTTGCATTTTCATAGAGCGATGGAGCTGTACCATAATCTCAACGAATTTTTTTCTGTCTTCTTTGTCATCAAAATAGTCAGGGAATTTTCCATATCGATTAAAATAAATATAAAAAGCAGATACATACAACCCATGTACGCCCGTACGGTCTTTTCCGCTCTTGCAGTTACTTGCAACAATGCCATCTGATTGTTCAGCTAAGATATCAAGATAGGCTGCTTCAAATGCCTGTTTATTTCTGCCAGATGTTTTTATTTTGCTTAACGGATTCTTGTCTGGCTGCTGTAATCTGTTGAATTTAGCGAGTGCGTTATTAATTAAATCTCGCGTTTTCTGAGACGCCGTATCGTTATGTTGCGCTAATGCCGCAAGTTTCAGATGAATCTTAGCCTTTATTTTTTCATGAACCTCAGCTTGTCCTTGATGTTCGCTTATTTTTCTAAAGATATTAACGTGATTGTTGACTGCGTATATATCATACTGTTCAGTATGTGTTTCTCCAATTGTTCTGATAGCGCTGGATTGCCCATCAATGAGTTTTTTATCCGCTTTAGTCGCGGCTTTTATTGTTGCATCTGCTAATAGAGAGTGGAAAAGAACGGTTGGTTTGTTTAAGGTACCTGTTTGTGATGGCGGCACAGACTGTGCTAATACTTCCATTTGTTGTTCGATATTAAGCGCAGTCAATCGTTCGCGTTCTTCTTGATCTCGTACTTCATAAGGAACAGGGCTTGCTGACTTTGCGCTTCTAGAGAGCAAGATGGGAGGAGTTTCTTGACCTGCTACCGGCTCTACTAAGAGATAATCCATACGTGCATTTTTCAGCCCAGGCAGATTCTGCATAGCAGAAGACTGGAAAATTTTCTCAAAATTTTCCCATGCAATATTATCTGCCACGTTTTGCCGAGGGACACGTTCTATTAGCCAATCTTTCTCCCACTCTGTTAAAGTGTTAAACCATTTTGGTTTGTTATCACCATGTATCTTAAAATACTCTTCTCTCTGTGCGGCTGTTAACCTGTTACCATAAGGAATTTCTATTTGTATATAATTTTCTGATATTTCTTTTCCATGACCTGTGCTGTCCATCTGAAATTCTTGCATTAAAATGCGTTCTGCATTGAGATCCGCAACGAAATATTTTTCCATTTTTCTTATTTCATTCAGTATCTGATCATCGCTTTTTGTTGCGTTATCGCCAGATCCAACGCCAGCACCTGCATCTTGTTTCATTATACTAAGCAGGTCATTTGTAATGAAATCATCAAATGTTTTTTTAGGATTTTTTAACGTAGGATATTCTACAGTAACATTGTATTCTCTTATTTCCGCAATAATCGCGTTTGCTAGTTCGATTAAATGCTTTGTTTTTTCCTGATCTACTGAGCTAAGATTTAATATCCCACCAATAATGCTGAGTTTTCTCAAGTGTAAAGCGATGGCAGCTGTTCTGTCTAATTGTGATTTTCTGAGCGCGTCCGTATCTTTTGTAGCATTGTACCTGACATGCAAGACAGACACTTCTTTATTATCTAATGTAATTTGAATTTGCTGAGAAGCATAAGGTGGGTTTGTATACTTTAGTTTTTCGCACACATGCATCGCATTTTTAATGTTTTCTAGTAATGTCTCTTTATCTTGATTTTCTGGCAAGAGATTTGGTAAGTCGCGATTTTTTTTTCGAGTTCTTCCATGATGTATAGTTTTATGCGGCTCTAGCTCACCTCTTATTCTTTCCAAAACCAGAAGAACATCGGCTTGTTCTGACCTATTGTGCATAGTCTTTTCCTCGTCTTATCTCTCTCGCTTTATGTTTCATTATATCACAGGATTGCTTAACTATTGCTTAAATAAGGCAATTGATGGGCATATCTATTTTTATTTTAGACAGAATTTAAAAAGACATTATAAAATAACAGGTTAGACGTACGCAGGTTCCTTGCAGCTGAGAACTGTTAATAAAACCTTAAGCATGTTCACCAATTTTAGCCAGCAACTGGTCCAGCTCTCGCAGGGTGCGATAGTGAATAACAACTTTTCCCTTGCCTTTTGCATTGCAGGCAACGGACACGCGCATATTGAGTTGTCGTGACAGCTTTTCTTGTAAATGCACAATATCGGGATCCGCAGGTTTATTTTCTGAGGGTTTTTTAGGGTTTTGCAGATGGCGAATCACATTCTCCGTTTCACGCACGGAGAGCTCTTGCGCCACAATGCGCTGCGCAACTTCCAATTGCTGGTGGGCAGGAAGTGTAATCAGCGTGCGGGCATGTCCCATCTCAATTAGCCCATTGGCAATCATCTCTTTAATGGTGTCTGGCAATGCGCGTAACCGTAATAGGTTTGTTACCGCAGTCCGGGATTTACCAACAGCATCGGCCACTTCTTGGTGAGTCATACCAAATTCACGAATCAGCCTTTCCAAAGCCTCTGCTTCTTCAATAGGATTAAGATTTTCTCGTTGGATATTTTCAATCAGCCCGATGGCCATCGCTGTTTTATCAGGGATGTGTCGCACAATGACGGGTACAGAGGAGAGCCCTGCCAGTTTGGCAGCTTGCCAGCGCCTTTCTCCAGCGATGATCTCATATTTGTTCTTCCCCGCTTCCTTGGAAGGACGGGCGATCAGCGGCTGAATAACGCCCTGGTGGCGAATGGAATGCGCTAATTCCTCTAAGCTTTGTGGATCCATGTTGCGTCTGGGCTGGTATTTGCCGCGTGTCAGCAAATCGACGTGTATCTCTTGTAGTGTTTCTTGAGCAGGACTGTTATTTTTGCTTAAAATTTCTACAGATTGGCGTGTTTCTGCATTAGGATAAGAAAGTAATGCATCTAGTGACTTACCTAAACCGCGTTTTTTAACCATAGTGAGTAGAATCCTATTGTTGCGCCTGCTTTCAATTTATACAGGAATGTTGACTGTTGTTATCAAGCTTAATCAAACAACTGGTGAAATGGAATAGGGACTGTTGATTTTGCGTTAATTTTGCTACAGTAGGTCTTTTCCAAAGGCCTGAAAAAGGTAAGCGATGAAAAATCCTTTTCACGTGATAAAAGACCCCGTACACGGGACCATGCAGTTTACTTCTACGGAAGATGCCTGGGTCAAACCCTTCATGGATAGTCCGAATTTTCAACGACTTCGGCATATCAAACAATTGGGGCTGGGTGACTTTATCTTCCCAGGTGCCGTGCACACGCGGTTTAACCATTGCCTGGGCAGCTGTTATGTTGCCAGCCAAATTGCACATAAAATTGGTTTGGTTGACGAAGAACGGCAGCTGGTGATGATTGCTGCCTTATTGCACGATATTGGTCACGGTCCCTTCTCGCATGCTTTTGAAGGTATCTTTAAAGACAAACTTATTCGGCATGAAGATTGGACGCCTTATTTTTTAGCAGATTATGGAACGCAAGCTTTTTTCTCACACTATAACCGTTTGAATCCGCGTTACCATCTCACAGAAGAAAAATTTCGTGAAATAGCGAAAATGATTATGCACCAGCCTGTTGAAAAACAAGTATTGGCGGATGTGGTCTCTTCACAGTTGGATGCGGATCGCCTGGATTATTTATTGCGGGACAGTCATTTTTGTGGTGTACGCTACGGTGAATTTGATTTTCATTGGATGCTGCATTGCATGGCGATCGTGCAATCTCATCAAGGTGAGCGCTTAGGGATTACTTATAAAGGCGTGGGTGCTGTTGAACATTATTTAATGGCAAGACGTTTGATGACGCGCAACATCTATCATTTGCAGAAAAAATTGGGCTTAGAAGCTTTATTGGTGGAATGGTTGGTTGCGCTTGCTAAAAGCCTAGCCCATTACCAACCTTATACAGCGATTAAAGCCACTCAGCTAGGACAGTTTCTGATAGCAGCTGAGGCATTTAATGCGGAAATTGTTTCTGCAAAAGATCCACATCATACTAAAAAACAGTTTTTAGAAACTTACTATCAGCATTATAAAGCGCTTTGTGATTACGATATTTTTGCGTTGATTCGTCAGTTGGCCGAATTAGATGATGATGCGCCAGCTACGCAAATGGCTAAAAGATTGCAATCACGCGAGATGCCAGCTACGCGACGCTTAAATTTTTCTGATATCGCCCTGATAAGAAATAAAGTAGATGCGTTTAAATCGCAACATAAAAACGCTTTCCAAGATTGGCAGATGCTGCTGATTGAAACACCGCATCAATCTTATAGCGATGAAGATGATCCTATTTTAATGATAACTGAACAGGGTGATGTGCAAAGTATTACGCATTCTTCGCTGATGATTAATGCGATTTCAGATCGTTTAGAACATGTGGTTTTTCTGTGTGTGGACGCGGCGATGATGTCTGATCGACGTGTGATTGATTTTATACAGACTTTAGAGAGATAGTTATGTCACTACAAATCGTTGTGTTGGCTGCGGGCAAAGGCCAGCGTATGCATTCAGCGTTGCCTAAGGTACTGCATTTATTAGCAGGAAAACCTTTATTAGCGCACGTGCTTGAAACGGCATTAGCTGTTTCAACGGATCGTCACCCCATTGTGATTTACGGTCACTTAGGTGATCAAGTGAAAGCAGTGTTGTCACATTTTTCTGTGCAATGGGTTGAACAAACTGAACAATATGGTACAGGGCATGCTTTACTGCAAGCATTGCCGTATATTAATGATGCTGATCAGGTGTTGGTTTTGTCTGGTGACGTGCCTTTGATGCGCGCAGAAACAGTAAAAGCACTGATTGAAGAAACACCTGCTGGTGCAGTGGGTATGTTAACAGCGGTGTTAGACAATCCTAAAGGTTACGGTCGCGTGGTGCGGCATGCGTCCGGTGTGGTTCAACGTGTTGTTGAAGAGAAAGATGCAAATGAAGCAGAGCGACTCATACAAGAAATCAATGCAGGGGTTTATTTGGCGCCGGCTGCATTTCTAAAAACGTGTTTGCCTCTCTTGAATAAAGATAATGCGCAAGGGGAGTATTATTTACCAGATATGATTGTGGCAGCGATCAAAGAAAAAATGACCATAGTGACGGTGCAGCCTGCTTGTGTGTCGGAAATAAAAGGGGTAAATGATCGTGTGCAATTATCAGCGTGTGAGCGTCTTTATCAGCGACAATTGGCTGTTAGCTTGATGAAGCAAGGTGTGAGTATTGCTGATCCTGATCGTATAGATATTCGTGGAGAGGTAGAGATAGCGTCTGATGTTTATATTGACGTGAATGTGGTTTTAGAAGGCAATGTGAGGATTGGTACAGGATGTCATATTGGCGCGCATAGTGTGATACGCGAGAGTGTGCTTGCTCAGGATGTGGCAGTGCGATCGCATAGTGTGATTGAGGGTGCAGAGATTGGCGCAGCTTGTGTGATTGGTCCTTTTGCACGTATTCGTCCAGGGACAGTGCTCGCAGCAGAGGTGCATATTGGTAATTTTGTGGAGATTAAACAAAGCCAGATTGGTTTGGGTAGTAAGGTGAATCATCTCAGTTATATTGGCGATAGTGACGTTGGCTGTGCTGTGAATATTGGGGCGGGCACGATTACGTGTAATTATGATGGTGCTCATAAACATAAAACAGTGATTGGTGATAAGGTGCATATTGGCTCGGGCACGCAGCTTGTTGCGCCGATTATGGTTGGTGAAGGTGCGACAATTGGCGCAGGGTCAACGCTTGTTGTCGATGCACCTGCATATGCTTTAACACTCACGCATCAATTATCACAACGTAGTATTGAGGGTTGGGTGCGACCACGGAAAAAGTGATAGCTTCAGCGTCAGCGCTAGTCAATATCGCTGAGCCCACCACCCTCACTGGACAGGCTGGGTCTTCTTGGGGTTGTCCCTGTTGGTTCTGTTTGCTGTTTTACTTCGTTTTTTTGTTCGCCGACGAATGATAATCTTCTTAAAGGGGACGGCTGCACAGGGCTGCTTGAGCCTGAACCTGAGTGTGTCAGTGAGTTTGATCGTTCAGGTCTTGGTGTTCCAGAAGAACGCTCAGACCCTACGCTACTGCCAAGCTTTGCGGTGCTGCTTTCTTCCATTTCGACAGATTCTTTTTTCGACGCAGGCTTTGTTATGCCAAGGAACCTTGCTACTTCAATAGTAGCGTTCAGATAAGTCAAATAGATTGTTCTTTTTAATCCTATTTCTTTTATTGTGTTATATTTTAGTATCATATTCTCAATGATTTCTGCAATGAAAGTTACAACTCTGATGGGTGCTAACACAATTGCTTTTACTAACTGGTAAGAAGATAGTATTGGTATCGCTATTATTGTTGCTAATGCTACAAGGTAAAATCCAAGTGCTTTTTTTAAAAAACTTGTCTCTTGCAAGTATTTTTCGGCTTTAGCAATAAATTCTTCAATATTTTCGATCTTTTCTTGATCGCTTTTCATCGCTGGGTTTTTCATCACTGGTTCTTTAAGACCTTCTTTAGCCTTTCTTATAGTCCATTTTACAAATATGTCCATTCCAATATTGGGAAACAGTATTGCGGAAACCACTATTAAGGGGATAAGTAAAAGTTGTAGAACAGGAAGAACAATAGGCCACACGATATTTTTGATAAAAACAAACGGAATAAACAGAAATGGTACAAAAAGTATGTATGTTACTGCTAATATCTTGGCTAAGGGTGCAAGGTAACCTTCTAATCTGGCATATGTATCGCGATAGTGTTCATAATCTTTTATATCATAGCGTCTTAATTTTTTCTGTGAGTCAGAAAGTGCTTTATCGTATGCCGCGCGAGTGATAGGGTCAAATAAAATGTCATAAGCTTTCTTAGCATTATTAAATTCTTCTGCTGCTACTGCTTCAGCCTTTTTACTTTTATCAGGATGTACATACGTAGATCGCTTTTTGTATGCATAGCTAATGTCCACTTGTGTGATGCCGGCAAGTTTTTCTGGCGTTACTCTTCCGTCGATGAGCCCTAGCTCTTGGTAAAAATGGCTGTTTCTTGTTGTTCTTGATGTGGTCATAAAAAAGCGCCTCGTCCATCTATATAAAAATTTTACCTATTGTACACGGAAAATCCACGTAATGCAAGCCTGTTTAAATTTAAATCCCCTCATCTGCCCTGTCGGGCATCTTCTCCCGGAGGGAGAAGACATGCGAGGCTCGGCTTCAGAGGTGAACGACTACAATATTTTGTGGGATAACCCAGCGCGACCATGAGGGAGCGTCACGGTCGCGGTTCGGTAATGCGCTCTCGCGCGATGCGGATAGCGATCGCGTTGGGGTCTACATTTTCTTTGGCGGCACGTTCAAACACATCGTAAGCTGTCTCATAAATGTTGCTAATCTGTGCGTGAGATTCTTCAGTCGTTTTATGCGCATACATGGCCGCCACGTGAATCAATCCACCTGCGTTAATTAAGAAATCAGGCGCATACAAAATACCCCGTTCCTGCAAAAGCGAGCTATAACGATAGTGCGCTAATTGGTTATTCGCACTCCCAGCTACAATCGATACCTGCAATGCGCCTATTGTCGATAAATTCAGAACAGCACCCAGCGCGCAAGGTGCGAATACATCGGCTTTTACCTGATAAATTTCATCAGGACGACAAATCTCGGCATCAAATTCTTCAACACAGCGTTTTAACAGCTGTGGATTGATATCAGTCATCATTATTTTTGCGCCTAGCGCATGCATTTCTTTCGCTAAATAATAGCCCACGTGTCCCGCACCTTGAATCGCAACCCGTATACCCTCTACAGATGCTCTATTTAGCTTGAATTTAACAGCGGCTTCTATACCACGCTTGACACCTATTGCCGTTACCAAAGAAGGATCATTATCCAGCCCTGACGATGTGCAAGTCACAAAAGAGGTGCGTGTTGCAACCACATCCATATCCGGTGCATCTGTACCACTATCGACAGCAGTGATATAACGACCACCTAACTCATTCACAAAATCGCCGTAGCTTTCAAAATACGCTTTTCTATCTTTGATTTCTGCAGGTTTCATTAAAACAGCTTTAGCGCCACCATGCGGTAAATTGCTGATGGCTGCTTTATAACTCATCATATAACCTAAACGGAGCGCATCTTCCAAGGCATTTGCTGCCGAGTGATAAGGTACACAACGACAGCCGCCAATAGCAGGGCCACGTGTGGTACTATGAATCGCGACAAAAGCCTGTAATCCTGTTTTTTTATCAATTTTAGTATGTATTTGCCCATAACCCAGGGAGGTTGCATAGCGCATTAAGCTATCAAGTATGGTTTGTTTTTTGTGTGATTTCATCACGACATTCTCATTAAAAACTATTGCTTCTTAAACCGTTTAAACCGTCTGGCAACTTGAATTTGCGCAGCTGCTTCTGCTAATTCTGCCATTGCTCGTGCAACATCAATGCGAGTAGCTTTGCCAGATAATATTTTTTGCGCCTCTTCCTGAGCACGCAACGCTTTTTCTTCATCCAGATCATCGGCACGCATCGCGCTATCTGCTAAAACAGAAACAATATAAGGCTGCACTTCTAACAAGCCACCTGAAATATAAAACACATTCTCTTCTTGGTTCGTAGAAACAAGACGTACATAGCCAGGCTTTAATCGCGTTAACAGCTGAGAATGCCCAGGTGCAATGCCGAGTTCACCTTCCTCTCCTGTCACAAATACCATTGCAATCTCGCCAGAGAAGATTTTTTTCTCCGCGCTCACGATGTCTAAGCGAAACACATCAGGCTTCATAAGCTCCCTGCCTTCTCCACAGCTTCATCTATTGTACCAACCATATAGAAAGCCTGTTCAGGTAAATGATCGTAGTCACCATTTAAAATACCTTTAAAGCCACGCAAGGTTTCTTTAATTGGTACATAACGACCCTTCGTGCCGGTGAAAACCTCTGCAACAAAGAAAGGTTGTGATAAAAAGCGCATGATTTTACGTGCACGTGACACGGTCAAGCGATCCTCTTCAGATAGCTCATCCATACCTAAGATAGAAATAATATCTTTGAGTTCTTTATAACGTTGCAGCGTTTTCTGCACGGACAAAGCAATATCATAATGTTCTTGTCCAACAACAAGCGGATCTAACTGACGACTGGTTGAATCCAGCGGATCAATCGCAGGGTAAATACCTAATTCTGCAATTTGTCGTGATAACACAACAGTCGCATCCAAGTGCGCAAAGGTTGTTGCAGGCGAAGGATCTGTTAAATCGTCCGCAGGGACATAAACCGCTTGCACAGACGTAATAGAACCCGTTTTGGTAGAGGTGATACGCTCTTGCAATACACCCATTTCCTCTGCCAATGTAGGTTGGTAACCAACAGCAGAAGGAATACGACCGAGCAATGCAGATACTTCCACACCCGACAAGGTGTAACGGAAAATATTGTCCACAAAGAACAAGACATCTCGACCTTCATCACGGAAACCTTCCGCAATGGTCAATCCTGTGAGTGCAACACGCAAGCGGTTGCCAGGTGGTTCATTCATCTGACCATAAACCAACGCAACTTTGCCCAATACATCGGAATCTTTCATTTCGTGATAGAAATCGTTACCTTCACGCGTACGCTCACCCACACCGGCAAAGACAGACAATCCCGCATGTTCTTTTGCAATATTATTAATGAGTTCCATCATATTAACGGTCTTACCCACACCCGCACCGCCAAAGAGTCCTACTTTTCCACCTTTTGCAAAAGGTGCAACCAAATCAATGACCTTAATACCTGTTTCTAGAATCTCTTGTGATGCAGCCAATTCATCGAAAGCAGGCGCTTTACGGTGTATAGGCATATGTTGAGTGGTGTTAATAGGACCGCAGTTATCAATTTCTTCGCCCAACACATTCATAATACGACCCAAAGTCGGATGACCCACAGGCACGGTGATTGGCTTGCCTGTATTCATCACAGGCAATCCTCGGCACAAGCCATCTGTGGAACCCATCGCAATCGTACGCACCACATTGCCACCAATTTGTTGCTGTACTTCTAACACGCGTCTGATATTTTTTTCCGTATCTTCCGCAACAAGCGCATCGTAAATGCGTGGCACTTCACGTGCTGGGAATTCGACATCCACAATCGCGCCAATAATTGCAATAATCTTACCAACTTTTTCTGAATTCATTTGTCTGACTTCACTCATTTTACCACCTCAATACTTAAATGACCGACGCACCAGCGACGATTTCCGATAATTCCCGCGTAATACCTGCCTGACGTATCTTGTTATGAACTAATTCTAAATCGGAGATCAATTCATCTGCATTATCCCCTGCGTTTTTCATCGCAATCATACGCGCAGCTTGCTCACTTGCAATATTTTCTGTGACACCGCTATACACTTGCGATTCAATATAACGCGTGAGCAAGAAATCTAGCAATAAAGGTGCATTATCCGGCTCGTAAATATAATCCCAAGCATATTTAATTTCCCTATCTTCTGAAGGAATCAAGGGTAGCAACTGTTGCACTCTCGGCTGTTGGCGCATGGTGTTGATAAATTGATTTGAACAAAGATATAAGGCATCAATGCGCTTTTCGCGATAAGCATCCAGCATTACTTTCACAACGCCAATAAAATCAGCCAACACAGGCGCATCACCCAAGTCGCGTTGATGTGCAACAACGTGCCCACCAATACGTTTGAAAAACCCCATTGCTTTGTTGCCAATCAAGCTCAAATCTATTTCGACACCACTACTTAGTTCGCGTTCAACAGAACGCATCACCAATTTCAAGAGATTTGTATTTAAACCACCGCATAAGCCACGGTCTGTTGAAACAACAAGATAGCCCGATCGCTTAACAGGACGAATTTGCATATAAGGAGAAACGTATTCTGGATTACCCGCTGCAATATGCCTGATCACATTCAATATTTTCTCTGCATAAGGCAAAGCAGCCGCCATCCGATCCTGCGTTTTACGCATTTTACTGGCTGCAACCATCTCCATTGCCTTAGCAATTTTCTTCGTGTTTTTCACACTACGAATTTTCTGACGCAGCTCTTTAGCGGTAGCCATAAAAAATTCCTATTGATCCCAGGATTGATTTGCTTTGAATGATTCTAAGATGGTTCGCAGTGTTTGCGTCACCTCATCATTTAAAGCGCCTGTTTCATTAATGCGATTTTCAAAATCGCTGTAGTCTGAACGTAAATAATCCATTAATTCTTGTTCAAACATAGCGATACGATTTAAAGGCACATCATCCAAATAGCCCTGATCAGCTGCGAACAAGATGGTGGCTTGTTGGGCAATGGAAAGTGGCAGGTATTGTTTTTGCTTCATTAATTCAGTAATACGTTGGCCACGCTCTAACTGTTTGCGTGTTGCCTCATCTAAATCAGACAAGAATTGCGAGAAGGCAGCCAATTCACGGTATTGTGCGAGCGCTAACCGTACACCACCCGCATATTTCTTAATCACCTTCGTTTGCGCTGCACCACCCACACGAGAGACAGATAAACCCGCGTTAATAGCAGGGCGTATGCCGGCATTGAATAAGTCTGTTTCTAAGAAAATCTGACCGTCTGTAATGGAGATCACATTGGTTGGTATGAAAGCGGAGACGTCACCAGCTTGTGTTTCAATAATGGGGAGCGCTGTGAGTGATCCTGTTTTACCTGTTACGCGACCTTCTGTTACTTTCTCAATGTACTCTGCGCTCACACGTGCTGCACGCTCCAACAAACGTGAATGTAAGTAGAACACATCTCCTGGATAGGCTTCGCGACCAGGTGGACGGCGTAATAATAAAGAGATTTGTCTATAAGCCCAGGCATGTTTTGTAAGATCGTCGTAGATGATCAACGCATCTTCGCCCTTGTCACGGAAATATTCTCCCATGGTGCAACCAGTATACGCTGCAATATATAACATCGCAGCAGGATCGGAAGCTGTTGCAGCCACAACAATAGTATTTTCTAATGCACCGTGCTCCTCTAGTTTACGAACAACATCTGCAATAGAAGAAGCTTTCTGTCCAATAGCAACATAAACACATTTCACACCCGTGTTACGTTGGTTGATAATGGTATCAATCGCAATAGCGGTTTTACCTGTTTGCCTATCACCAATGATTAATTCGCGCTGTCCGCGACCAATTGGCACCATGGCGTCAATGGCTTTTAATCCGGTTTGTAATGGTTGCGAAACAGCGTGGCGGTAAATCACACCAGGTGCCACGGTTTCAATCGGCATAAATTTATCAGCCTTAATAGGCCCTTTACCGTCTATAGGATTACCAAGCGCATCGACAACGCGACCTAATAGGGCTTCACCCACAGGCGTTTCTAAAACGCGTCCGGTACATTTTACCACTTGGCCTTCGGATAAGCCGTCGATTCCTTCTGTGCTACCCAGCACGACGATACCAACCGCATCGGTACCTAAGTTTAAAGCCAGGCCGCGTGTGCCATTGGAGAATTCAACCTGTTCTCCCTGCACCACTTTATCCAAGCCACAAGCAGTCACAATACCATCTCTGACATCCAGTATTTTACCTTGTGTTCTAAACTCCGGACCCGGATCCAATGCATGAATACGTTCTTTCAGTAACTCACTGATTTCTGTAGGACTCAACTGTTTTACTTGCATAATTAATTACCTTTTAACGAGATAGACTTTCAAATAAACGCGCAAGTTTGCCACGCACAGAAGCATCAATCACACTGTCACCCATATAGATGACAGCGCCAGCGATAATAGCCGGATCAATCTCTGTTTGTAGCACCACTTCTTGTTGCACACGTTTTGTGAGTAGGGATGTTAACTTACGACGATAATCTTCTGTCATTTCGACCGCTGTGACGACACGTGCTGTTTTCATTTTCTCAAAATCAGCACAGTAACGATCGAACAATTCGACAACTTCTTTTAATAAGTTGAGCCGCTTATTTTTAGCGAGTAGTAAGAGAAAGTTCTTTTGCAAAGCATCAACGTACTGATCCAATACCTCTAAAAATAAACTGGCTATTTTCTCATAAGACACATCGTAGCCATTTAACAATTTTACCACTTCAGGTTGGTTTGCCATATAAACTGCAAGCTTCAGGAATTTCTTCCATGCGGCTAACTGCTGTTGATCGCGCGCACTTTCAAATGCCGCAACAGCGTAAGGTCTTGCAATAGAATAAGCATTTACCATACTGATTAGATCTCTTCTGCTAATTGGTTCAGTAAGTCAGTATGTGCAGCAGAATCGACTCGTAAACGAATCACTTTTTCTGCACCTGTGACAACCAAATCCGCTAACTGTGATTTTAGCGCTGCTTTCGCTTGTGCTACTTCACGCGTAATGTCACCTTGCGCCATTTCAATAATGCGCGCACCTTCGATTTTAGCCTGTGACTTAGCTTCTTCTATTAAGCTCATGCCATGTGCGTGTGCTTTGTCGACAATGCTGGTTGCCTCTTGCCTTGCTTGGTGAACAATGGAAGCAGACTGATCCGCTGCCAATGCCAGCTGACGTTTGCTCTCTTCTGCTGCAGCTAAGCCCGCAGCAATTTTCTTTTCACGTTCATGCATTGCTTTAGTGATCGGCGGCCACACATATTTCATGCTAAACCAAACCAAAATCGCAAACGTGATGAACTGTCCAATAATCGTGGCATTAATATCCATGACTACTCCTCACCTTAAGCACCCGTCGTTGTTTTAGCAGCTTCTGTAATCGCAGCAACAAAAGGGTTGCTTGCAAAGAACAAGAATAATCCCATCACGATAGAGATGGCGGCAAACGCGTCGAGTAAGCCTGCTACGATAAACATACGAATCATTAACATGGGTCCAAGTTCTGGTTGGCGTGCCACACCTTCCAAAAACTTACCACCTAATAAGCCGAAGCCAATACCCGTACCAAGCGCAGCTAAGCTAATCAGCAATCCTGCTGCTAATACGCTAAATCCTTCTACTTGACCAATAATACTAATGATTTCCATGGAACCTCCTCAAATTAACGTGTAACAAAAAAAATCTAATGCGCATCATGCGCCATGCTAATATAAATAATAGTTAGCATCATAAATAAGAACGCTTGTAGCGTGATAATCAAAATGTGGAAAATGGCCCAGATAGCACCTGGTGGCCACTGCGCCCACCAAGGCATCACAGCAATCAAAATAAAGATGAGTTCGCCTGCAAACATGTTGCCGAAAAGTCGCAAGGCCAGCGAAATGGGTTTCACGCACTCTTCTACTAAGCGAAATGCCACATTTAAAGGGAATAGATAAGGGCCAAAGGGAAAGGTTAGCATCTCTTTTGCCAAACGGTGTTTCTTAGCTTTTAGATTAAACAAGACAATCAGGAAGAAAACAGTAAACGACATCGCAAACGTTGTATTTGGGTCTGCGGTGGGGACTGCTTTAAAGTGTTCGAAGCCAAAATGTGCTGCGATTTTAGGTAGCAAATCGACAGGCAGCAGGTCCATCGCATTCATAAAAAAGACCCACACAAAAATGGTCAGTGCGAGGGAGGGTAAGAAGACGGTCTTGTGATGAAAAATTTCATGAACAGAATTGTTAACAAATTCAATGATAATCTCGACGGCATTCTGTAACTTGCCTGTTGGTGTTTCCTGCATGCGTGTGGCAACGAAGCGCATGGAAGCGAATGCCAGCACAGCAACGACTAAGGAGACAAGCATCGTGTCGATGTTCAGCGTCCAAAAACCCCCGCCCGAGCCAATATGCAGCGTTTTCAAATTGAGCGTTAAATGCTCAAGATGATGCTGAATATATTGTGCAGGGTTAATGTTACTGGCTTCTGCCATTTGCTACCTCTGTTAAAAGCTTGCGCAGACTACTTTCTTAAAAAATGTACAATACAGGCTATCCAAAAAGAAATGATCGCGCCTACAAATCCGACGAGCACGGATAATAAACTAACTGGTAAGTATTTAACAATATATAAAAACAAAATTCCGCTTAAAAAAAGTTTAATTGCCTCTCCGGCAAAAAAAGCAGCAACAAATTTGTTCATTTGGTGGGCACCTGTATATCTAAATACCCAAAACACGAAAAAGAGATTAGGGAGTACGTACGCCAACCCACCGGCCAGTACAGAGCCGCCGATACGTAAATCTTTTAATAAGATGGCAGCCAGCGTGAGTAATAAAACACCCATAATTTGATTTATTACTATACTAAAAGCTTCTTTTTGTATTATTTTTTTTAGTCTTGGGGCGGGCATCGGGAAAATCCTTCAATAAAAACAACGAGTCGTGATCTTAGAGGAAGGGAATATCTTGGTCAACGACCAGCTTTGAAATGTGACAATATTCGGGGTACAATACGCCAACTTTAGAAGGAATATGATGAGATGTGCGGTATTGTAGGTGCAATTGCGGAGCGACCCGTTGCAACGCTGTTAATAGATGGATTGAAGAAACTGGAGTATCGAGGCTACGACTCTGCCGGTATTGCGACCATCAACAATTGCGCTTTTGGTCGAGTGAGAGTCAGCGGTAAAGTTGATGAATTGCACGGCGCCATCTCCGCCAATCCTGCAGAGGTTAATGGGAATGTCGGTGTAGCACACACACGCTGGGCGACCCACGGTGTGCCTAACGAAGAAAATGCGCACCCCTTTATTTCTCATGATACATTCGCTTTAGTACACAATGGCATTGTTGAGAACCATGCTGATATTCGTAAAAAGCTAGAACAAGTTGGGTATACTTTTTTATCAGGGACAGATACGGAAGCGGTTGTGCATCTGATCCACTATCATTTTTCAACAACACAAGATTTACTGGCAGCTGTGACAAATGCTGTCAAAGAGTTAAAAGGTGCTTATGCACTCGGTATTCTTTCTAAAGCGCATGCAGATCGCTTGATTGCTGTGCGTCAGGGTTGTCCTTTAGTGATTGGTAAGGGCAAGAATGAAAACTTTATCGCATCGGATCCCTTAGCGTTACTTGCGCTTACGAAGGAGTTTATCTACCTCGAAGATAATGATATTGCAGATATTTCTCTTAACGATATCAGCATCTATGATTTAGACAAAAAACGTATTCATCGAGAGCACTATACGCTTTCTATTTCACAAGATATGGTGTCGCGTGGTCAGTACAGACATTACATGAAAAAAGAAATCATGGAGCAACCTGCTGCCGTGCAGGCTTGTTTGGAAGATCGCATCACATCGGATCACACATTGCCCGGCATTTTTGGACCAGAAGCAGAAGCTGCTTTTGCAAAAGCGGCGCATATACAACTTGTTGCTTGCGGTACCAGTTATCATGCTGCACTGATTGCGGCTTATTGGATTGAATCGATTGCGGGTATTCCTTGTTCCGTTGAAATTGCGAGTGAGTTTCGTTACCGCGATATTGCACCGCAGCAAAATAGTTTATTTGTCACGTTATCGCAATCAGGGGAAACGGCTGATACGCTTGCTGCATTGCGGTTAGCGAAGAAAATGTCTTTTATCAACACGCTTGTGATTTGCAATGTGTTTGGTAGTACGATGTTGCGTGAGGCTGGGTTGCGTTTCCTAACGCGAGCAGGCATAGAAATTGGTGTTGCTTCAACAAAAGCATTTACTACGCAGCTCGCTGCATTGTTTTTGTTAGCGCTGCGTTTGGGCGAACATCACGCAAAGAATAGTGATTTAGAAGGCGTGCTTGTCAAAGCATTACATGAATTGCCTGCTTTAATACAAGCCGTGTTAGCACAGGATGATGCGATTGCACAGCTGGCGAAGTCTTTCACGCATAAAGAGCATGCGATCTTTTTGGGTCGTGGGATGTTATATCCTATTGCGCTAGAAGGCGCGTTGAAGATGAAAGAAATCTCTTATATTCATGCAGAAGGCTATCCAGCAGGAGAATTAAAGCACGGTCCTTTAGCGTTGGTAGATAAGAATATGCCTGTGATTGCAATGGTGCCAACCAATGCGTTGCTAGAGAAGAACTTATCTAATTTGCAGGAAATTCGTGCGCGTGGTGGCAAGTTGGTTATCTTTACGGATCAGGTAGCGTTGACTGAGCAAGCGGCTTTTGCTGAGGCGCAAGTGATTCAAATGCCAACAACGCATGCGTTGTTGAATCCTATTTTGTATGCAATAGCGATGCAGTTGCTGGCATACCATGTTGCTGTATTGAAAGGGACGGATGTGGATCAGCCACGTAATTTAGCAAAATCAGTGACTGTAGAGTGATGGTGTTTTTGTTTAAAACCTGGTGCAGGATCGCATCAGTTTAAAAATAAGGAGATCGTGATGAAAGTAGAGAATGTAGGTGGTTTATCTCAAGCATTTCTTGATGAAGCGCCAGAGAAAATCAAAGAAATCGTTCAGTTTGTGTTAAAACCAAATAATAAAATCCCTGTAGATAAATTGAGAGCAATGGCAAATTTTTTGAGTGCCAATCTAAAGGTGGTATGGTTGTATCCTGATGCCTTGGTTGCGCTAGGGTTGGTTTATGAGAAGTTAGGGGATACGAAGCTTGCGCATGAAACATATCAAATGGCACGCCAGCGTCACCCAGAGCAACAAGAAGCTTATTTTCGTGCAGCAGCGTTGTGTTTAGAGGAGAAGAGATATATGAATTGCCGTGAGATATTAAATCGTCTGAAAAAATATGTTCCTGCTGCGGGCACTTCTCCCCGATACAATGCATTAATGCAAAGTGCTGAGGAAGGCATTAAGAAATTCTCTGATGCGAAAACTGCTTCAGAGGCACCTTTGGCGTTTGTTCATGAATACGATGTGTTGTTGCGCGCGATGGAAAATGGTGGTGCGATTAATCCTGCGTCGTTGTTTGGTAATCTAGCAGGTCTGAATTTAGCGAAAGCGGGTTTGTTTGGGGCTGCTAAGCAACCTGGGCAGGATAATCGTCGCCTTAGGCCAGTTAAGCAGCGGTAGTTTTGCAGCAAAAATAAATATCCCCTCATCCGCGCGGTCGGATCTTCTCCCGGAGGGGCTTTGTTGAATAAATCGGAGACGCTTTTGGAGGCACTCGGTGTAACCGAGCCGCGACCGTGAGGGAGCGTCACATGAATCTGATAAAAGATGGTGTATAACAGTGCAACATTTTAACCACTTAATATCATAAAGTAAGAAATTTCAGCTAAAAGTTATAGCAC
>Ga0310813_10000805_pt1 | contig 19192 bp, 15 predicted proteins | sample YN3metagenome_FD_203086 | JGI IMG/M metagenome (GOLD analysis project Ga0310813, IMG submission 203086) | Soil microbial communities from experimental microcosm in Duke University, North Carolina, United States - YN3 | ecosystem: Engineered > Artificial ecosystem > Soil microcosm > Unclassified...
AAACATTGCCGTAAGCATAATGCGCTTGTGCAAAAGGTAGAGTTTTGTCTTGACGGCAGTTAACCCGCACAATAGCAATACGACGACAATCGAGTTAATAACAGCGTTGACCCTGGCAAAAATATGCGGATCAAATCCCAGGTCAACGTGAAGGGTTACTCTTCCCAATATTGAAACGGCGATAAAAATAATAACGGAAAAAAGTACAATGATAATCGTTGCTTTTCTGTCATTCTTTTTCCAGGCGGCAGGGAGCATAGTCAATGTTGGGCGAATCTTTTTCTGTAAAGGAATAAAAACAATGCCACGAGCACAAAGGCAATCAGCATTGAAACGGCTATGGTCGTAAGTTGTCCTTCAAAAAAACTTTTCTTCTTACGATCTTTTTCCAATGAAAGCAATACGATATCCTCCGACAAATTAGCAATTGATGTGGAATCGAGCCCATGATATAGAAGCGGGTTCCCATCTTTATCTCTCCTGACCCGAACAACACCATTTTTATCGATCAAAACAAAAATATCTGTGTGAGGAAATGAGGAATCAATTTGCGGATCCTGTACAGCAAGGTTCATTTGTTTCAGCGACAGATCATAAATCGTTTGCTTATCCCCCGTAAGCAGCCACCAGTTGGAAGGATCGATCTGAAAACGATCGGCCCATCTTTTTAACGCTGCTACCGAATCTCTTCCGGGGTCAATGGTAAAGGAGATAAACTGCACCAGTTGCGTCGTTCGTCCATCAACATCTACTGCCGTTTTCACCGTGTTTTGTAGCCTCTTCATATTTCTCGTCATAACTGGGCAGATGGTAGGGCAATGAGTATAAAAGAAGTCAGCTACAATCACTCTTCTATTTGTATCCTTATCATTGACCGTAGAAAGGTTTTTTAAGGAAACAGGTTGTCCAAGCTGATTCGTTAATGTAAAATCAGGGATACGATGCCAGGATGTATCATGTACCTGTTTACCATTCTTTATCACAGAACTTACACTATCGTAAAATATAGGCTTAGGTATGGCTGCCTTGGGAAGAGAGTTTACGTACAAAAAGATCAGCAGGGGCACGATCAATGCAATAAGGATAGAGTATATTGCTTTTTTGTTCACGTTCACAAAATTAAAAACCACTGCAAAGGTGCAGCGGTTTGAATTGAGATTGAAAAAATTTATTGCAATAATCTCCTAATCTTTTCCCCCGATCTTCTCGGGATGACTTTCACTTTTCAATTGCTTCTCTTGTAATGTTCTTTCTTTGTAGTACGGATCGTATTTATTTCTAAGATTCTTATATGAATTACCATCACCGAGGAAAGCGAGTATAAACCAGATAAACAGCATCAGGGGAACAACAATTGTCATGATCATATTGCGAATCTCATCCCCAAGGTGCATAAAGTAAGAAACTATGTAATAGGCCTTTGCCAGTGATAAAATAATGATCACTCCCTTTATCAAATGCATTCTCAAGCCTTCGGGAAGGTTCAATGCGTATAGCGACAAACCTAATCCCAACTCAATCAATGTAATGACAAGTAATATCCAGAATACTTTCCAGATCCTCTTTGTACTGGAAGAAGGTTCGTGATGAATGGTTACTTCAGTTGCTGGTGCATGCTCCATTTCTAATTCGTTTATTTTAAAATTTTAGACCAAATAAAAACAAAGGAAAACAAATACCCAAACCAGATCCACAAAATGCCAGTACAAACCGGCTTTTTCAATCATTAGGTAATGTCCTCTTCTTTCAAAAACTCCGGTTTGTGCCATGACGAGCATAATGATATTGATCACCACGCCTGAAAAAACGTGGAAGCCGTGAAATCCGGTTATACCAAAAAAATATCCGCCAAACGCAACAGGTCCCGGTGTAAAGACGTGTTCTCCCTCAGGAACACTGACTCCTAATTTTTGCAAATCTTCATGTGGCACAAGGGGTCCCCATGGATTGTGACTCATGCTTTGTCCCCATTGTTCTATTTTACCATCCACAAGAACATTATGTGCACCTGTGATCAGGTGATGCCATTCCCACGCCTGGCAACTCAAAAAAGCAAAGCCCCCAACAATTGTCCATGCCAGCCACTTCACAACGCCTTTTCGATTTCCATGGTGCCCTTCATGTACAGCCAGCACCATCGTTACCGAACTCATGATCAAAATAAATGTCATCAAACTCACGAAGGCAAGAGGGAGATTAGTATGGCCTGCACCCGGAAATGTATTGAATACAAAACTTGGACTCGGCCAATAATTCTGACTAAACCGTATTGTTCCATACGAGATCAAAAATGCACCAAATGTAAAGGAGTCACTCATCAAGAAATACCACATCATCAACTTGCCGTATTCAATATTGAACGGACTCTTTCCACCGCTCCACCATTTTGTTTGATGCTGACTAACTGCCGTCGTTGCCATTTATTCGAATTTTATTTTTTGTTTTACGATCGCTCCGATATGCTACCATTCGCCTATCCTATCCACATAAAAAACACCAGCAAATAGATCCAAAGAAAATCCACAAAATGCCAATAAGTGGCCATCACCTCGACTGGAACGCTCCCATACAGTTTCGTTCTTCCCAGGAATGCCTTTATAAACATAACCATTAAGGCAACCACACCGCCCAAAACATGCAAAGCATGAAGACCTGCGATCACGTAAAGAAATTGTCCGCTGCCCGATGATCCCTTGAACTGTACACCGCTATTCCATAGTTGCTGAAATCCTATCGATTGCAGAATCACAAATGTTACTCCCAATAGAAACGTTCCCGCGATCAGCAAACGGTAATGGTTCATTTCCCTTTGCTTAAAAGATCTTAGTGCCATTTGCATCACAAGGCTGCTGACTAAAATTGTAACCGTTGAATACCAAAATACTTTCGGTATCTCTATCGCCTGCCAACCTGCCTGGTTTCTTTTTACTATGTATGCACTGGTTAAACCGGCAAACATCATTATGATACTTCCTATGGCAACCCACAAAGTGAATTTGTGGGGGTGAATTTTTTTACCCCTACTTCCTAACGGCGAATTTTGATCCTGTTTCAATTTTATTTCACTCAACATTTATCGCAATCTATCTTCTATGAAGGTCAAAAATTATTTTGCGTCCACTAAACCTTTAAAAAAGAGGCTTACAATTTGTCAGCCAGCAACGCCAATAAAACCACTGGCAGATAAATATAACTGCTGAACATAACTCTCCGGGCGCTCGGCACATCCATGTTTCTATATAATTGAACACATCTCCAGACCATAAAAACATTTGCAAGCGCTACAATCACTAAACTTATTGCCCCACTCATCCCGATGAAATACGGGATAACACCAACCGGGATCAGCAACAACGAATAAATGATCGTTTGTATTGCCGTATATTTTGTTGGTCCAAGTTCACTAGGTAATAGTTTGAATCCTGCTTTCGAATAGTCTTTATGTGCAATCCAGGCAATCGCCCAAAAATGAGGAAACTGCCACATGAACTGCAATAGGAACAATACCCAACCACCTGATGATAATGCATCATTACCAGCTGCCCAACCGATGAGGCAAGGCAACGCCCCTGGCACCGCACCTACAAGAACAGAAATCGAGCTCACTTTTTTTAGTGGGGTATAAATGAATGCATACAAAAACAAACTAAACACAGCAATACCCGCAGATAACCAGTTAAAAAAATTTCCCAGCATGAAAACTCCGATCACTCCCGTGATAACTGCGAAAGCCCATCCTTCTCCAGCAGTCATTCTTCCTGCTGCAACAGGCCGTTTGGATGTGCGTTTCATCATTGCATCCGTGTCCTTTTCTACAACCTGGTTAATAGCATTCGCACTGCCGGTAACTAATAACCCGGCCGCAAAGAGCAACGCTATCATTTTCCAATCATACTCTACAACTTTTGGAGCCAGCAAATAACTGAACACACTGCTGAACACCACCATAATGCTAAGTGAAGGTTTAATAAGCTGAGCATAGTCCTTCAACTTACTGATCAAAACTCTCTCACTCTTGTATGTGTTAATAACTATATCCTTCATAATCTTTACTCTTAGTGATGGCTTTCACTTTTTCCTATCGGCTCGGTTTGAGGAATAAATTCTCTTCCATCTTTACCGTAGTCATATGCCCAGCGATGTACTTCAGGAATTTCGCCTGTCCAGTTGCCATGACCCGGGCGAATCGGTGTTGTCCAATCAAGAGTTGTTGCCCCCCATGGATTTTGATGTCTTACTTTTCTTCCTTTGAAAATGGAATAGAAGAAATTAAAAATAAACATCAGCTGCACCGCAAATACAATTATCGAGACTACAGTGATCATTTTATTCAACTCGCCAAAATGATTAAAATTATGCCAGCCACTAAGGTCAAGATAGCGACGGGGTACACCGGCCAATCCTTCATAGTGCATAGGCCAGAATATGAGGTAAGCGCCGATTATTGTCACCCAAAAATGGATGAACCCAAGCGTATTGTTTAAATAACGGCCAAACATCTTCGGGAACCAATGATATACGCCCGCAAACATTCCAAAGAATGATGCAACTCCCATTACAATGTGAAAGTGCGCAACAATAAATTTCGTGTCATGCAAATGAATATCTATAGTTGAATTGCCAAGAAAAACACCCGTTAAACCGCCGGAAATAAACAGACTTACAAAGCCAATGGAAAAAAGAGTAGCGGGCGTTAGCCGGATATTTCCCCGCCACAATGTGGTGAGCCAGTTAAATACTTTGATAGCCGATGGCACCGCTATCAGCAGGGTTAACAACACAAAAATGGATCCGAGGAAAGGGTTTAATCCCGTCACAAACATATGGTGCGCCCACACCAGAAATGCAAGAATAGTGATCGCGAATAATGAACCCACCATCGCCATGTAACCAAAAATGGGTTTACGCGAATTCACTGCCAAGACCTCTGAAACAATTCCCATGGATGGCAGGATGATAATGTATACCTCCGGGTGACCAAGGAACCAGAATAAGTGCTGATACAAAATAGCACTTCCTCCCTCGTTAGCTAATGCCTGACCTGTCTGTGAAACGAAAATATCACTCAGGTAAAAACTTGTTCCGAGATTACGGTCAAATAACAAAAGGATAAACCCGGAAAGCAACACAGGGAATGACAACACCCCTAGTATCGCCGTAAAGAATAAAGCCCAAATCGTTAACGGCAATCTCGTCATGCTCATACCTTTTGTACGCATGTTGAGAATCGTAGAAATATAATTCAAGCCACCCAGCAATGATGACACAACAAACAATGCCATTGCGACCAACCACAGATCGGTTCCTAGTTTTGATCCCTGGTTTGCATCGCCCAGGGCACTTAATGGTGGATACATTGTCCATCCTCCACTCGCAGGACCAGTGCTCACAAATAGTGATGAGATCATTACTACGCTGGCCAAAAAGAAAAACCAATACGAAAGCATATTCAAGAACGGCGAAGCCATATCTCTTGCGCCGCACTGAAGTGGAATGAGAAGATTGGCGAAGGTCCCACTAAGACCTGCTGTCAATACAAAAAATACCAGCACTGTCCCATGCATGGTTATTAATGCATAATAAAACTCTGGCTGAATTTGGCCGCCCTTTGCATAACGACCGAAAAAAGTTTCGAGAATAGGAAAAGTTTGATCAGGAAACCCTAATTGCAGACGAAACAGCACAGAGAATAGACCACCAATTACGGCCCAGGCGATACCTGTAATTAAAAATTGTTTGCCGATGGTTTTGTGATCCTGGCTGAAAATATATTTCGTGATAAAAGTTTCCTTATGATGATGCACATGGTGCTCGTCATGATGTACTTCATGAGTCGTCACAATTTCCGTATGACCATGTAGGTTTGATTCGTTGCTCATAATTCTTTTATTTTAAAAGGGCCCTGCCCTAAAAATTATCTATTCAAATTGACAGCTGCCACCTTTGTTGTGTCAGCCGGTTGTGATTTTTGAGGAGCTTGTTCGGGGTGGGCCACCGAGTATTGCGATTTCTGTGAAATGATCCACCTGTCATACTCCTCCTGCGTTTCTACAATTACTACTCCTCTCATTCCATAATGCCCTTTCCCGCACATTTGATCACATGATAGTTCATAAACGAAATCCGGATCACCTGATTTTTCTACCATTTGTTTTGTCGTGTATTTTGGCGTAAACCACATGGTAGTTGGTGTACCCGGTACCGCATCCATCTTCATCCTGAACTGAGTCAATCCTACATCATGGATCACATCCTTTGAACCGATTATTAAGTGTACCGGTTTATTTACTACAAGATGTAATTCGTTTGTAATAACATCGTCATGGTTATAGGGATCATCCCATATCTGGCCAAGCGGGTTATTCTTTTCAGGGCTAATTTCCTTGTAGAACTTTTTCCCAAATACACCATCTCTTCCCGGATATCTGAACTCCCACTTGAATTGACTTCCGGTTACTTCCACCTGCATCGCATTCTGCGGTGCATCACCCGTTATTTTAAACCAATAATAAATTCCAAATCCCACCAGGGCTGTTAAGGCGATCGCAGGAATGACGGTCCAGATAATTTCCAACTTATTGTTGTGGGGATAATAATGAGCTTTTCTTTTATCCGATTCCTGGTATTTGTAAGCAAACCAGAACAATAAAATTTGAGTGATAAAAAAGACAACACCCGTAATAGCAAGGGTAATATAGAGCATCGTATCGATCTTGTCTCCCTGCACAGAAGCCGATTCACCCAGGATTTTTCCCTTCAAACGTTCGTTGCAATAGTAGACACCGATGAGTCCAATGACCAGGAATGCCAACAGCAAAAATGCATTGATACGATTGGTCTGCTTCCTTGCCTTTTCCTCGCCACGCAAAACCGAAACATATTCACTGGCCTTTGCGATCTGAAAAGTGATCAAAAACCCGAATGCTAAAATCAATATGATGAAAAAGGTTTGCATACTCTATCGTCTCTTTTTTAACTAAGTGTGATGTATAATACTTTCTTTAATAAACGGATGATTTTTTATGATCAACGGAGCCTTGCTTAATGCCCTTCCTGTTATAAACATGATAAGCCCTACAAATCCTAACCCAACTCCAAAGTCAAACAACATAAACGGAACATGTGTTTTGCCTGTCACGGGATCTTTCATTGGCCCGGGGAAAACCATCTGGAAAAAATCCAGCCAATGACCAAACAAGAGTAAAACGCACATGAAGGTCATGGTTGTATAGTTGCGCTTAGATCCTCTTCTCATCAATATTAATATAGGTGCAACGAAATTGATGATCAGGTTTAAAAAGAAAATGCCTTTGTAAGGACTTGGGTTTCCCCTGCTGCCAAGCCTATTAATGAAATAAATAGTTTCTTCTGGCTGATTACTGTACCATATCAGCATGTACTGCGAGAACCACAGATAAGTCCAAAAAATAGAAAACGCAAAAATGAATTTACCCAGATCATGTAAATGCTCATCATTTGTCAACTCAAGGTATCCGTTATTTTTTAAGTAGATAACAAACAAACTGAGCAACGCTACTCCGGGAACAAATGTACTGGCCCACGTATACCAACTATACATAGTAGAATACCAGTGTGAATCGATACTCATCAGCCAAAGCCAGGGAATGGTCGACATCACTGTCAGGGCAAACACAAATAAATAGATAGCAGACCACACAGTATTTGTCCAGATAAAACTTTTTCCGTCCTCGACGGTCATCGCCTTGTTATCGATGTCGCGTGTAAGGCGGCGTGTTTTCATTCCGATAAGCGACCACAATGCAACTGTCAACAAAGTCCACACAACAAAAAAACCTTTGTTAAGGAAGGGAGATTTTGTTTGCAATGCATGGCTCTCTTTTACTTTTGCCGGATCAGCCCATTGATAAATAACATGATTATTGCCAAACACAAGAACAAACATGATAATAATTGAAATAACTCCTATCACCGGCACTGCAGTTGAAACCGCTTCGGAGACCCGGCGAAAACTCAATGCCCATCCGCCCCATGCAAGTGTAGTGGCACAAATAAAAAACATCACAGCATTTGTAACCAGCAAAAAATAAACACTGTTCTGTAAAAGGCTTCCCCAAAACCTGGCCTGCTCACGTTCATCAGATTTGGCGCCGTGTGTTATAAATAAGATGATAATAGATAAAATGCCCACCGCCATCAATCCCAGCGACCACGCATTGAATCTTTTTGGAATTACAAATTGTTCTTTCAGTGTCATATCGTTTAGCTTTGAGCTGTAACTTTTAAATTACCTACTTCGCCTTTGCTGTGCTGTCAGTTTTTGCCTTTGCACCAGTGCTGTCACTTGCAGCAGGCTTTGCTGACGCATTTTTCGTTGACTGCTGGGCTTTGATATAATGAATCACCATCCAACGCTGCCTATCAGTTATCTGGGACGCATAACTACCCATCATGTTCTTGCCATAGGTGATTGAATAAAACATTTGGCCCTCTGGCATATCCAGTGTCATTAAATTTTTAGGCGCAGAAGTGAAAGGACCGCTTCCGTCTTTCCACAGAGGACCATTACCATCCAATTTTGGTCCATGGCAAATAGCGCAATTCACCAGGTACAGCCTTTCTGCCTCTTTCATTTGCCCTGCATCGAGTGCCGGCAAAGGATTTATTACTTGTTTCGAGGCAATGTAGTTTGTTGTATCTCCTGGTTTATCGATTGCATATGCAAAAGGTAATTCATCGCCCCGTGCCATTGCCCCCGCAACAGGATATGCAGTATAGTAGATTTTCCCCTCACCTTTTTCCGCCGGATTATTTGTGAATTTTGCTGAATCCAGTTTTGCATAAGTTTCGAGTGCCCTGCTGTAAGCCATATCCGGCATATACACTCTTCCTGAATTTCTGCGTACGTCGTTGCAAGAAATAATGATTAATGCCGTTAAAAAAATGATCGTTATACTAACAAATTTCTTCATCATGGTTTATTAATGATTTTATACAGCAGCCTCTGGTTCCTTCATTCCAAACATTTTTGTTTCCTTATCATATCGCCCCAGCCACCATTTTGTTTCTTTCCTGTCCACTTTTACATCCTTGGCTCCAGCGCTTTGAAGAAAGGCAACTGCCTCTGCTTCATTTGTTTTTTCCGTTATCTCGATCGCCATCACAAACAGATCATCCGTAGACCGCAGGTTAAAATGATCCTTTTTTACAAATGGAGCCATTTGGCAGAGATAACAAAATGTCAATGTCATCCCTACTGCTGAAAAAAGAACTGTTAACTCAAATGTGATCGGTATCCACGCAGGTAATGAAAAATGTGGCTTGCCGCCGATATTCAATGGCCAGTCAGCGGTAAATATCCAGGAAATAAATCCCAATGCCGTTGCTGTTCCCGTGATGCCATAAATAAATCCTGCGGTATCCAGGTCCGTATCCTTCAAACCCATCGCTTTATCCAAGCCATGAATAGGAAAAGGAGTGTATACCTCGTGAATTTTATAGCCCGCTCGGCGAACCTTCTTCACTGCAGGAAATAAGACGGCCTCATCGTCGAAACAACCAACAACAAATTTTTTAATTGCCATACCTAAATCCCTAAAGGGACTTTTAGACTCCGAATTTTGTAAAGCTTTGTCTTTAGAATTTCAGAGTTGTTTAAAAATATTTTTCGAACAATCTTGTCTCCAATCATTGAAAGAACTTCTCGGTCCAGGTTTCCCTTTAAGGGGAGACGGGCTTATGCTCCATGATCATGCGCATGCCTTTCGGTAAACTCCTCTACGGACTCATGTTCTATAACATCCATCTTTTGCTTAAAATTCTCACCACTGCGCTTCAATATATGTTTGATCTCTGCCACCGCGATCACCGGGAAGAATTTGGCAAAAAGGAAATAACAGGTAAAAAACAATCCAAATGTTCCCATGTAAAATCCTACCTCCCAAATCGATGGCCGGTAATACGTACTCCATGCCGATGGCAGGTAATCACGATACACAGAGGTAACAATGATCACAAAACGTTCGAACCACATCCCGATATTTACCAGGATACTCATGAAGAACGTTACCAGTAGGTTGCGTCTCATTTTTCTTACCCAGAAAATCTGTGGTGAAAGAACGTTACAACCCATCATGATATAATAGGCCCAGCCGTATGGGCTTGAAAGATTGACCCTGTTCTGGGCAAACGCAAAACTTTCATACGGATTAGCCCCGTACCAGGAAATAAATAATTCGGTCAGGTAAGCAATTCCCACGATGGAACCTGTAAGCACAATAATCTTGTTCATCACATCTATATGCTCGATGGTGATGTATTGTTCCAGTCCCAACACCTTTCTTGTAACAACCAACAATGTTTGCACCATGGCAAATCCGGAGAAGATGGCTCCTGCGACGAAATAGGGTGGAAAGATCGTCGTATGCCAGCCCGGAACTACCGATGTAGCGAAGTCGAAGGATACGATGGTATGCACAGACAACACAAGGGGTGTACTCAAACCGGCTAAGACCAAGGCAAGTGTTTCAAATCTCTGCCAGGTTTTAGTAGACCCTGTCCACCCAAATGCAGCCACGCCGTAAAAGAATTTTCTCCATTTCAATTTTGCACGGTCACGAAGAGTGGCCAGGTCAGGAAGCAAACCGCTATACCAGAATAAAAGCGAAACGGTGAAGTATGTTGAGATCGCAAATACATCCCATAACAAGGCAGAGTTAAAATTCGGCCACAACACGCCGCGGGTATTCGGATACGGCAACACAAAGAATGCTAACCAAACACGACCCATGTGCCAAATCGGAAATTGCCCGGCACAGATCACAGCAAAAATTGTCATGGCCTCAGCAGCGCGGTTCACACCTGTTCTCCAACCTTGTCTGAATAACAACAAGATCGCAGAGATCAATGTACCCGCGTGACCAATCCCGATCCACCATACGAAGTTGGTGATGTCCCAACCCCAGCCTACCGTTTTATTCAGGTTCCACTGACCGACCCCATAGATCACTTCCATAGTAACCGAAACAATACCGAAACAAAGAAGTAGAACGGAAACGCTAAAACCGATCCACCACAAACGCGTTGGTCTTGCTTCCACTGGTCTGCAAATGTCTACAGTGACCTGATGATAATCTTTATTATCTTCTATCAGCGGTGCTCTAACCTGTGATTCGTACCGGAGTAATGCCATATTTTTCAAGCTTTAAGCCGCGAGCTATTGCTGCAAGCTTTTTATCTATTAACTATTAACTTTTATCTATTATCTGATCAACCTTCATGCTTCGGTTCAATGATTTCATCTGTATTTCTAATCCTTGCCAGGTAATTAATATTTGGTAGCGTATGTACTTGCTCGATCACATAGAAAGTTCTTAATTCATTTTCCTCTCTCGTCTTTGACACCCTGCTTTCTTTATCGCCCAGATTACCAAAAACAATGGCATCTGTTGGACAGGCCTGCATACAAGCTGTCTTTGCTTCACCATCCCTTAATACACGATCTTCTTTTTTAGCAGTTAGTTTTGCATCCTGCATACGTTGAATGCAGAATGAACATTTTTCCATCACACCACGGCTGCGAACAGTGACATCCGGATTTAATACCATGCGAGTGAGATCATCCATCATCTGTTCAGTCACCACTTCGTCCAGCTTACCAACTATCCATTGATCCTGGTTGTGTGGGAAGCTGTCGGCACCTGTATAATCAGCCCAGTTAAACCTGCGCACTTTGTAAGGACAGTTGTTGGCACAATACCTCGTACCGATGCAGCGATTGTAAGCCATTTGGTTAATTCCTTCACTGCTATGGTTTGTGGCTGATACCGGGCAAACATTTTCGCAAGGGGCATTGTCACAATGCTGGCAAAGCATCGGCTGGAAAACCACCGCTTCCAGTTCATCAGGATTTTTTTCATTGCTTACAAAATACCGGTCAATACGCAACCAATGCATATCATGATAGCGAAGGACCTCTCTTTTTCCTACGACGGGTACATTGTTTTCAGCATGACAAGCAACGACACAAGCATTGCAACCAGTGCAGCTATTCATGTCAATGCTCATTCCCCATTTCAGACCCGGCTTGTCATAATCCGGGTAAATCGTTCCTTCTTTTCTATAATCCTTAGTAATGGGTGCGAATTCCCTTACAAGCTCTTCTCGGTATTCTTTGTATTGTTCCGGATATTTTTTAAATGATGCCAGTGTGGTTTCCCTTACTACTTCTTCACGACCCGCATAAGAATTCTGGATCTGCATTTGGGCGACCTTCATGGTGTCGCCGGTTTTAGAAATCGCTACATCCGTTGAAGAGTAAAGAACATTGGTACCATTGAATGTGGCAAACGGATAAGCATTTTGACCAACACCTTCTGCCGCTTTCCCCAATGTTTTTGTTCTGCCATAACCAACTGCAACGGCAATAGTATTTTCATTCATTCCAGGAATAACTAGAACGGGAAGCTTTAATTCTTTATTACCAGCCTTGATAGTGATCACTGGTTTTGACGGATAGTACTCATAGTCTACACTATCAAAATCAATATTTAGTTCTTTTGCCTTCGCAATCGAGATCAATGCATAGTTGTCCCACGTGGCCTTGGAAATAGGGTCAGGTAATTCCTGCAACCACGGGTTACCAGCTTGCTTTCCTGTTCCAAGAGAGACCTTTTGATATAAAATCAATTCGTCTTTGCCGCCTTTTTTAGCAGCCCCAATGGCGGCAGATGCGGCGGAAACTGAGCCACCATTAAATGTACCTGCAGTAACTGCGACAGGTGCAGACTCTATCACACCATTTTGCAATACCACGTCAAAGGCATTTTCGCCACCAAGTTTTGTCGTCCAGTAATTTTTAAAATAGGTTTCGTAATCCGGAGTCGCATTGCCACTCCATTTGAGCAATGAAGTTTGAAAATATCTTGTTTTGAAAAGAGGATAGATAGTAGGCTGAATAAAACTCGTATATCCTGCTTTGGGTTCGGCATCGCCCCAACTTTCTAAGTAATGGTGACTGGGAACAAGATATTGGCAGAGCTCAGAAGTCTCGTCAATTTTCTCTGTAAATGAAACGCTCAGCTTTACTTTTTTCAATCCGGCTTTAAATGCTTCGGCATTGTAATGGTCATAGACAGGATTCGCGCCATAAACTAACAGCGCACCAACCTGTCCATTTTGCATCGCAGTTACCAGGTCATTGATATCCTTATCAACACCCTGGCGGTAATTTACAGAGACAGACCAATCAATTGTTTTTCCATAAGCACCTATTTGCTGGTTGATCGCATTGATAATGGTCTGAACATTCACATCGTTGCTTCTCGCAACAACCAGGGCTGCCCCATTTGCATTTTTAAGATCTGCTGCAACTTTATTAATGGCTTGTTGAAGTTTGCCATTTAATTGTGGAGCCGAAGCGCTTCCGCCCAAGGCAGCATAAAGAGCCAGTATCACTGAGCTCGTTTCGGATGGACGATGAGTGAAGCGTTCATCGGCATTGGCACCCGTCATACTCAGGAAACTTTCAAACTGATAGTGTTTGCTCATTGATGGATTCTTCTCATCAATCTTGCGACCGTAAGAATATCCCCGCGCAAATTCAACGGGGCTTAACCATGTCCCCAAAAAATCTGCACCAAAACTCACAATCACTTTCGCGGCCTGAAAATTATAAGAAGGAATGGCTCGACTTCCAAAAGTCGCTTCATTAGCTTGCAGCATACCGCTGTATGAAACAGCGTCATACTGCACATGCTTGCCGCCGGGATATTTTGCTAAGAATTCAGCAATGACTTGTTTAGTAGTTGGTGAAGTAACGGTGCTTGTAAGCAAGACTACCGGCGCACCACCCAAACCGGCCATCGCATCACCTACCATTTTATCAAGCTGATCAAAAGTGGGGATCTCTTGAAATTGATCGCCTACTTTTCTTTTTGGATGCGGCAGGCGATACATATCATACAGATCAAGAACGGAAGCTTGTGCTCTTGGTGAGGTTCCTCCTTTTGTAAATGAGCAGAGGTCATTTCCTTCTATTTTGATGGGGCGTCCATCTCTTACTTTGGCGATCACCGGCAACACGTCACCATCCTGCACATAAGTAGTAGCATAATATTTTGCAACACCAGGAAAAACGTCTGCAGGTTTATTAGCAAAGGGAACAACCTTGCGTGAAGGGATTTTACAACTGGCAGCGAGAGCGGCAGCGGCGGTACTAAAGCCAAGATATTTCAAAAAATCTCGGCGCGGCGTAGCGGCATCCATCACGCCACCATCAATATCTTCAAAAGGTAATTCTTCCCTAAACTCATCTTCCCCTAATTTCCCTGCCTGACCGGCAGGCAAGTTAACGGCTTCTTCGTTAGTCAGCTCACCAAACTTTTGCCAAATTTTTTTTGCCATAATACCCCCACCCCTAAAGGGGAGTTTTGATGCTCTCCGTTAACCGAAGAGGGTTTATTAATTGTAAAATATAGAACTATCAGCAGAAGTGGACGACGCAATAAAGTTTAATCAAAGCGAAATCGCTGGTACCACACCAATAAGTCTGCCGCTGGAAAAATCGAAAAAAATAAAAGAACTTATCCACCTTCGTCCTTCCTTCAGGAAGAACAGAGGGTTTTAATAATGACATTTCTGACATTCGATTCCACCAATATCTCTGACCCTTACACTATCCATTTTCCCGGATTTGAAATCATTATGGAATTTTTCATAGATGCTGTAAAATTTATTGCCTGTGCTGTCATTATAATTGAAATTCACTTTTGTTTCGCGGTGACAATTGATACACCAGCTCATGCTCAGCTCAGCAAACTGTTTTACTTCATCCATTTCTGTGATCGAGCCATGGCATGTTTGACATTGCACTTTTCCTGCACGAATGTGCTGGGCATGACTGAAGAACACGTGGTCAGGAAGATTGTGGATCTTTGTCCATTCCACCGGCTGTTTTATCATTGATGGGGTCCATTTTGTTGCGTTGGCCGGATCAAATCCCGCATATTTATACAGTTTCTGAATCTCCATCGTTCCATTTATCTCATTACCGGCTTCATCATAAAGCTTCGGACCTTTTTCATAGCTCTGGATCGCTTTGTGACAATTCATACAAACGTTCACTGAAGGAATAGCTGCGTGCCGACTTTCCCACGCATTGCCGTGACAGTATAAGCAACTAATTTGGTTGATACCCGCGTGTACTTTGTGAGAATAATAAATAGGTTGTTTTGGTTCATAAGCCTTCTGGCGGCCCAGCCCGATTGCCCCTTTTGTAATATAGAACCCACACACAATAAATATTATAATAGTAAGAAGAGAAATGTAAACTTTGTTTTTGTAAAAGGGAACAGGCTCAGGGCGAAGAATGCCTTCCCTGTCATCCGAAAGTTTTTTCAGATTATTATTTACCTGCATTAAAATCAGGGCAATGATTGCCATGATAAGTGAAATGATACCAAAGATGATCCAGGTTCTGTCTCCCGTTGGAGTTGCGGTGGGTGTGCCCGGCGTAGGAGCAGCTACTGGTGTGCTGACATACTTAACAATCGCCTCGATATCCTTATCAGGCATGGCAGGGAAAGCAGTCATTTGCGTACCGAACTGCGCCTTAAGAGCTTTATAATAGGGATCAGTGTTTGTGAGTTTATCTGCGTTATGAACCCAGTGAAGTACTTTGTTAACATCTCCATTGTAAGGATCCCTCTCCAAAAGTCCACCTAATTTAGGACCCGTCATGTCCTTTGTTAAACTATGACAACTTGCACAATTATTATTAAAAAGCTGCCGACCGTCTTGCGCAGATATTTTTGAAAAACAAAACAAAGAGAGAGCAAAAACTATCAGAGCAATTTTCCTGTTGATTGGGTTACCTGGAATCATAGTCTCGGTTAAGCTAATGTGGATAAATCTCCAATTGGCTGCAAAAATAAGTCAGTAGCACTATAAAAAAACATTGATAATAAAATTTTTTTAAGCCTTTACCAGTATGCATTTCAAAGAATTATTCAAAAAAAAAATCTATTTGTTTGTCCGTGTCATTTCTTGGTCAATCAAGCTTTGAAATGTTTGCAACTGAACATTTTTCCAGTTTCATTTCACCGATATTTGAACCCTCATTTAAGGTGCCAATCACTAAAAATGTTTGAAAAACTGCAGCAAAAATGGAAAGTTGGGCCTCTTCAAATTGTGCTGATCATTATTTGTTTTGCCCTGGGTGGAAGTTTGACGGGCTACACAGCCAAAAAGATCGTGGATATGCTTCCAGTTGAAAAAGATTGGCTCTGGACCATTGTATATATTTTATTAGTTACCGCAATTTGGCCGCTGGCAGTGCTTACGGTCAGTATTTTTTTCGGCCAATTCAGTTTTTTTAGAGGTTACGTGACAAGACTTGGACAAAAAATAGGAATAGTTGGCAGTTCCCGGCTGGCAGTTCAGAGTTCTGTGTCCGCCCCCGGACCAAAGATCCGCGTTCAGAGTTCAGAATTCAATATTACAACTTCCCGACTCCCGACTCCTAACTCCTCTGAGGAATTCACTGCTCCCAACTCTCCACGCGCCACTCACCATTCCCCAATTAATGTCGCCATCTTCGCCTCCGGTGCCGGCTCTAACGCCCAAAAGATCATTGACCATTTTCGTAATTCGTCTTCTGTGGAAATTTCTTTGATCGTTTGCAATAAAAAGAAAGCAGGTGTGCTGCTAATCGCTGAAAAAGAAAATATTCCGGCCCTGGTTATTGAAAAAGAGAAATTTTTTTCAGGCGGTGGATATTTGGACGAATTGGCGTCAAGAAAAATTGGATTTATCGTTTTGGCCGGTTTCCTTTGGAAGGTTCCAGAAGTGTTAATCAGGGCATTTCCCAAACGCATTATAAATATCCATCCGGCATTGCTACCTGGATACGGCGGAAAGGGAATGTATGGAAACTATGTGCACGAAGCGGTGATCAATGCGCGGGAAAAAGAAAGCGGTATCACCATTCATTATGTGGATGAACGCTATGACAATGGCGATATTATTTTGCAGGTAAAATGCCCGGTGCTTGAAGGCGATACGGCCGAATCACTGGCTCATCGGATTCATGCGTTGGAACATGCGAATTATCCAGTGGTCATTGAAGATCTCGTAAAAAAGCTGCAAGCTACTAGCGAAAAGCAATGACCTCAAGACTTGCGGCGTAGAGCCGGAACCCGGAGGCTATACTTTAGATTTCTATTTGCTTTTTGTTCTGTTACTTGCATATTAAGTGAAGAAAAAGATTTTCCATATTCTTTGCGTTGGTTGCACGATCCTGCTAATGTTGTTTACACCCCAAGCGGAGGCGCAGTTTAAGGTAAGGGGAACTGTCTACGACAGCTCAAGATTATATCCCGTGCAATCCGTGACGGTGGTCAGCACGGGAGGAAAAGGAACATTTACCGATACGAATGGGGACTACGAAATTGAAGTCGGCGAAAAGGATTCTGTCTGGTTCTCCTACCTGGGCAAGCCTACGGTCAAATTTCCAGTTTTGAAAATGACCGACCCATTACACTTCGATATTTCGATCCAGGTCAATATTTTGGTCTTAAAGGGAGTAACGGTATCACCGCGCAATTACCGCCTTGACTCTATTCAAAACCGTCGCGATTACGCAAAAATTTTCGACTACGAAAAACCAAAATTAAGGGCCACCATGTCGGGCCCGGCTAACCAGGTAGGTGTTGGGTTTGACCTTGATGAGATCATAAGAATGTTCCAGTTCAGGAAAAATAAGAACATGCTGGCATTCCAGGAGCGACTGATGCAACAGGAACGGGATAAGTTCGTTGATCACCGTTTCAATAAGCAATTGGTACGAAGACTTACTAACCTGACGGGTGAACCATTGGATAGTTTTATGGTGATGTACAGGCCGAGTTATGAATTCGCGCTGCTGACCTCTGATTATGATTTTCAATCGTACATCAAAAAATGTTACGAGCAATTCAATGCTCCGGAAGCAAAAAAGGAAAAATCTTTTTAGTTCCTGCCATTAGAATTTAGTCAGATTTCAATTCAATTAAGTCATAACTTTCTGCATAAATTCCACTTGCTTATGAGAGTGCAACCTGTTTTTTCATTGGTCCGGGCATCGCTTTTTGCCATCTTTGTTTTTCTGCACAGCAGCTCACCTCTTGCTGCTCAATCGTCGGCAATAAGTACAAAAACAGAAATCGTTGAAACACTTAGCATGGCGCCACCTGAATCAGTGGGTATGTCAACGGAACGTTTGTCAAGGATTGATAACCTCGTCAAAGAATATGTTGACAAAAAATGGATAGCAGGGGCGGCCGTCCTGGTCGCAAGGGATGGAAAGATCGTTTATTATAAAGGATTGGGTTACGACGATATTGACAAAAAAACTCCCATGAAAAAAGATGCGATCTGCCGTATTGCATCGCAAACCAAGGCCATCACAAGTGTTGCTGTAATGATGCTGTATGAAGAAGGGAAAATTTTATTGAACGATCCTGTGAGTAACTATATCCCCGAATTTAAGAACCCAAGAGTTCTGGACAAATTCAATCCCGCCGATACTACTTATACAACTGTACCTGCTAAACGCGAGCTTACAATTCGTGACCTGCTTACTCATACGTCGGGCATCGACTACGCCCAAATAGGATCGAAGGAAGCGAACGCTATTTATTACAAGGCCGGCCTTGTTGGAGGGATCGGAGTCAATAAAATTCTTTTGGCTGACAAAATGAAGATTCTTGGGGGCCTCCCACTCATGCACCAACCCGGAGAAAAATGGACTTATGGGTTGAATACTGATTTGCTTGGTTATTTAATTGAACTGGTAAGCGGAATGAGTCTTGACCAATTTTTTAAGAAGAAAATTTTTGAACCACTGGGCATGAAGGACACTTATTTTTATTTGCCCAAAGAAAAGAGAAATCGTCTTGCGACATTATATACCGAAGATTCGACAAAGCATATAATTAAAGACGGCGAAACTTATGAATTAAACGGAACCATATATGTGAATTATCCAAATATGGATGGCACTTATTATTCCGGCGGCGGAGGTTTATCATCCACAGCCTACGACTACGGCATTTTTATGCAAATGATGTTGAATGGTGGTGAGTATAACGGAAAGCGAATCCTGAGCCGATCTTCTGTTCGTATGATGACCTCTAACCAGATCGGCGATATCGCCTTCGGCGATGATAAGTTTGGA